>Ga0308162_1000014_pt1 | contig 298099 bp, 308 predicted proteins | sample PhySR2_FD_201370 | JGI IMG/M metagenome (GOLD analysis project Ga0308162, IMG submission 201370) | Phyllosphere microbial communities from UC Gill Tract Community Farm, Albany, California, United States - DLSLS.R2 | ecosystem: Host-associated > Plants > Phyllosphere > Unclassified | place... | reverse complement strand
CAAAGGAGTCGGGATGAGTTCTCAATCCCAGGCCAAATCACCGGAAGCCTTACGAGCAATGGTCGCCGGGACGCTGGCTAATTTTCAGCATCCAACCCTGAAGCACAATCTCACCACGCTGAAAGCGCTTCACCACGTCGCATGGCTGGACGACACGCTGCATATTGAACTGCAGATGCCGTTCGTCTGGACCAGCGCATTTGATGTCCTCAAAGAGCAAACCAGTTCCGAACTGCTGCGCATCACCGGTGCAAAAGCGATTGACTGGAAGCTGAGCCACAGCATCGCCACGCTTAAGCGCGTGAAAAACCAGCCGGGCATTAATGGCGTCAAAATTATCATTGCCGTCAGCTCTGGCAAGGGCGGAGTAGGTAAGTCCTCCACCGCGGTCAACCTGGCGCTGGCGCTGGCTGCCGAAGGGGCGAAAGTCGGTATTCTGGATGCGGATATTTACGGTCCGTCCATCCCGGCTATGCTGGGCGCAGAAAACCAGCGTCCAACCTCGCCGGACGGCACCCACATGGCACCGATTATGGCGCACGGTCTGGCAACCAACTCTATCGGTTATCTGGTTACAGACGATAACGCGATGGTCTGGCGTGGCCCGATGGCCAGCAAAGCGCTGCTGCAAATGCTGCAGGAAACGATGTGGCCGGATCTGGATTACCTGGTGCTGGATATGCCGCCGGGCACCGGTGATATCCAGCTGACGCTGGCGCAGAACATTCCCGTGACGGGCGCAGTGGTTGTGACCACGCCGCAGGATATTGCCCTGATCGACGCCAAAAAAGGCATCGTGATGTTCGAGAAAGTTGACGTGCCGGTGCTGGGCATTGTCGAGAACATGAGCATGCATATCTGCAGCAACTGCGGGCATCATGAGCCTATTTTCGGCACTGGTGGTGCAGAGAAACTGGCCGCGCAGTATCACACTCAATTGCTGGGTCAGATGCCGCTGCACATTACCCTGCGTGAAGATCTGGATAGCGGAAAACCGACGGTCGTCAGCCGTCCGGACAGTGAATTTGCCGAGATGTATCGTCAACTGGCGGGGCGCGTTGCGGCGCAACTCTACTGGCAGGGCGAAATCATTCCGGGCGAAATCGCCTTCCGCGCGGTGTAATTCTTCTGCGTTGAGTGCCGGGTGATGGCTTCGCCTTCCCCGGCCTGTGAAATACGGTTTTGTAAGTCAGGTACGCGAAGCGCCACCTGACTTAACCAGGCCGATAGTGCATCAAATAATACTCGCCTTCCGGCGAATCTCCCGTCGCCTCGATGTACCAGCCGTGACGCTGGTAAAACGCAACCGCCCGTTCATTCTTGACCAGACACTTCAGTGCGCCAGTGCTGGTGAAGGTCTTTTGCACCTGCTCCAGCAATACGCTGCCAACCCCAAGTCCCTGATACTCCGGGCCGACGAACAGGTTGTGCAGGAAGTTATCGTTAGGCCAGACGGAGGCAAACCCCACGCGATGGCCGTTTTGCACCGCCACCCAGATTTGCTCGTCGAGGGTGACCGCGTCAAAATCCTCCAGCTGCCAGTCTTCACTGTTCAGCCAGGGCCAGGCTTCGCGCCGGGCATGAAGAAACAGCGTGCGCAGGAAAGGACGATCGCTTTCCTGCCACGGACGGACGAAAACGGGATTAGCGGTGATAGAAGATATCGCCGTTGTACGCTTTGTAGATCTTGCCATCGGCATCGCCAATCAGGACGTAATTCTCGCCCATGTAAGTCCAGTGTGTGCCAGCATCCGGCGCCGGAAGGTTACGGAGCTGATACTGCTTGATCGTGTATTCTGGCGTTTGATACATCGCAGGTGCCGTATCGCCAATTTTGAACTTAGTGAAATCGGCAATGAACTCTTGCTCTTCATAGGCCTTGATGCCAGAAGGCGCAGACGCTGTTTGCGGGGCCGCGGACGCTGCACCCGCCAGAGACATCATTACACCCAGAAGCAGCCATTTATGCTTAGCCATTTTTTCTCCAGTTATACCGTTACTGATACTCACAGCCTGCTGTTGCGTTGACAGTGTGGCAGATAGCCTATTTTAAGTACCCCAGCAGAGGTTGTTCGAAAAAAAATGTAACAAAAATGGACGGTTTTGTGTAGGACAAAAGGTTAATGATATATTTTTCGTGAATATAAAAACCTCAGACTAATTCATTGCTGTGATATTTTTTTTAATTAATTCTGAAAATGCATGCCAGATATAATTTTATAATAAATATGGCATGCATTTTATCAAAAGAAGTTTTAAGCTAATAAAAGCAGAGCCGTTTAAACATTGCTCGCGGATTTTTGGTAGCAATGTTAATTCTGCTCACCATTCGATGACGCATGCTTTATCTGTTTTATTTAATTCAGTTTTTAATAAAAAAGTGGTGACATCAGTATGTTGCCGTATGCGCGTCCGTCGCGTTCATGAATAAAAAATTTATACAAATGAAAAGCACAACAACATTCTCTGTAATTTTCTTAACAATATCTCAATTAACGGGTTGCGTATTTTCTCCAGGGCAAAATCTCAGCACGACCGGAAAAAATATTGTCGCATCTTCGGATGAAACTAATTTAGATAAACGCATAGACGTCTATCCTCTAACACCTTCAATTATCGAAAAACTGCGCCCTGCGGAATCGAAATCTCAGCCGAATCCTAAACTGGATGAGCAGATCAAAAACTGGGAATACCGCATCGGAGCGGGTGACATTTTGACCGTCACCGTGTGGGACCACCCTGAGCTCACCACCCCGGCGGGGCAGTACCGCAGCGCAAGCGACACCGGCAACTGGGTGAATGCAGACGGTACGCTTTTCTATCCTTACGTCGGCAAGCTCAACGTGCTGGGAAAAACCGTGGCAGAGGTGCGCGAAGCGATTACCCGCAAGCTGGATAGCGTCATTGAAAGCCCGCAGGTCGATGTCAGCGTGGCCGCGTTCCGGTCGCAAAAAGCGTATGTCACCGGCGAAGTGGCTAAATCCGGCCAGCAGCCCATCACCAACATTCCCTTGACGGTGATGGATGCGGTCAATGCGGCGGGCGGGTTGTCTGTCGATGCGGACTGGCGAAACGTGGTGCTCACCCACAACGGCGAGGACTCACGCCTCTCGCTCTACGCGCTGATGCAAAAAGGCGACCTGACGCAGAATAAACTGCTTCATCCCGGCGACATTCTATTTATTCCGCGCAACGACGCCCTGAAAGTGTTCGTGATGGGCGAAGTTGTTAAGCAAAGCACCCTCAAAATGGATCGCAGCGGCATGACGCTTGCCGAAGCGCTGAGCAGTGCAGGCGGCCTGAATCAGGATATGGCGGATGCCACGGGGATCTTTGTCATTCGTTCCGTTGCGAAGAAAGGCCTGCAGGACAAAATTGCCAGCATCTACCAGCTGAATGCACAGGATGCGTCTGCCATGGTGTTAGGCACGGAATTCCAGCTTGAACCCTATGACATCGTCTACGTCACGACCGCGCCGCTGTCGCGCTGGAACCGCGTGATAAGCCAGCTTGTTCCGACGATCAGGGGCGTTCACGACCTGACCGAAACGGTGCGTTACATCAGATCGTGGCCGCAATAATGTTTAATTCAATATTAGTGGTTTGCACCGGCAACATTTGCCGTTCCCCTATTGGGGAGCGACTGTTGCGCCAGCAGTTACCCGGCAAGCAGATCTCCTCTGCTGGCGTGTGGGGGATGGAAGGATCGCCGGCGGACGAAGGCGCGCAGTATGTGGCATTGCGTCATGGGATCTCTCTCGACGACCACAGAGCGCGCAAGCTAACGCCAGGCCTGATGCAAAAAGCCGATCTGATTCTGGTGATGGAGCCGGAACATCTTCACTTTATTTCCGCCATTGCGCCTGAAATTCGCGGGAAGTCGCTGCTGTTTGGGCAATGGCTGGAATCGCAGAGCATTCCTGACCCGTACCGTAAAAGCTATGCAGCATTTGAATATGTTTTCGAGCAGTTAGGAAAAGCCAGCCGGGAGTGGGCTCGCCGTTTGGGTCAAAAAGGAATAACGCATTAATGACGTCTTACAACACAGACAACTATGGTGCAGCCGCACCTCAAGCCAGTGAAGTTGATTTCGTTCGACTGCTCGGCGAAGCGATCGATCATCGCGTCAAGATCGTCTGCATCACGCTCCTGTTCACCCTTTTGGCGGGCGCGTGGGCGTTCTTTACCACACCGGTCTACCAGGCGGATGCGCTGGTACAAATTGAATCAAAACAGGAAAACGGGCTGCTTAAAAACTTAGGCCAGCTTGATTCTGGTCTGTTACCTGATGCCACGCCGGAAATATTGCTGCTCAAGTCGCGCATGATCCTTGGTGAAACGGTGGAAAATCTCGGGCTGACCCAGCAGGTTCATCAGCGCGTTTACCCGGTGATCGGGCGTTTATGGGAGCGCATTCAGGGACGCAAGCCGGGCGATATTCAGCTCGGCTGGCTGCAGATCCCACATCAAGACGGTAAACCCCAGACGCTGGTGCTCACCGTACAGGCGCAGGGCCAGTATTCTCTGGATGGCGACAATTTTCACGCGCAAGGCGCGGTTGGCAAGCCGCTTGCGAAAGCGGGGGTCTATGTCAACGTCCAGTCGATTGACGCAGAGGTAGGGACCGAGTTCACGCTGAAAACACTCACGAAGCTTGAGGCGATCAACGCGTTAAGCAAAAGCTTTACGGTCAAAGAAATGGCCAAGCAGAGCGGCATGCTGGCGTTAACGTTGACCGGCAAAGATCCGCAGAAAATTACGAAGGTGCTCAACGGCATCACCAGCAATTTTCTGAAGCAGAATATTGCGCGTCAGGAAGCCCAGGACACCCGCAGTCTGGCGTTTTTGGAGCGCCAGTTGCCTAAAATCAGCGGCGAGCTGGATGAGGCCGAAGAACGGCTTAATGCCTATCGTAAACAGCGGGATTCCGTCGACCTGACGCTGGAAGCGAAGGCGATTCTTGATCAGGTGGTTAACGTTGAAAATCAGCTTAACGAACTGACCTTCCGCGAGGCGGAGATCTCGCAGCTGTTTAAGAAAGATCACCCGACCTATCGCGCGCTGCGGGAAAAGCGGCAGACCCTGGAGAATGAACGCAGCCGGCTTAACCACCGCGTCTCAACCATGCCCACCACGCAGCAGGAGATCTTGCGTCTGAGCCGTGACGTTGAATCCGGTCGCACCATCTACCTCCAGCTACTGACGCGCCAGCAGGAGCTGAATATCTCGCGTTCCAGCGCGATTGGTAACGTGCGTATCATCGATCAGGCTGAAACCCAGCCTGAGCCGATCAAACCCAAAAAAGCGCTGATTATCGTACTCGGTTTTGTGGCGGGGCTGGCTCTTTCACTGGGCTACGTCATCGCCAGCGTGGCGCTAAAACGCGGCATCATGAGTTCGGAACAGCTGGAGCCGCTGGGCGTTCCGGTTCTGGCCACGCTTCCGCGCTCGGTTTGGCTCTGGAAGAAAACGCATCTGCGCAGCAAAAGTTTGTTTGCATCACGCTGGCGGCACACCACCTCGAACGTACCGTTTTTGCCTGTCGACCGTCCCGCAGACAGCTACGTCGAAGCGGTGAGGGGCCTGCGTACCAGCCTGTACTTTACAATGATGGATGCTGCAAACCGCATTGTGATGTTCTCTGGCCCGACTCAGGACTGCGGGAAAACCCTGGTCAGTACCTCACTGTCGGCCATTGCTGCCCAGTCGGGACAAAAGGTGCTTTTTATCGATGCGGATATGCGTGAGGGCTACGTTCATAAAATCTTTGGCCTGAATAACGACTGCGGGCTGTCGAGCGTGCTTGAAGGAAAATGCGACGGCGTGCAGGCGATTCAGCGTCTCGAGAAAGCGGGCATCGACGTGATGACCAGCGGACCTGCGCCGACCCATCCGGCGGAGCTGCTGATGAATGAACGCTTCAGGACGCTGATGGCATGGGCCAACGAGCGCTACGATCTGGTTGTGATTGATACGCCGCCGGTGCTGGCCGTTACCGACGCTTCCCTGGCTGCACAAACGGCGGGAATTACACTTCTGGTGTCCCGTTATGCCAAAACCAGCGTGAAAGAGATCGAGAACAGCTTAAAACGCCTGCAGCAATCTGGCGTGGGCGTCAGCGGTATTATCCTGAACGATATTATTAAATCCGCTGCGCTGTATTACAGCGAGGGGTATAGCCAGTATGACTACGGCTACACCCCGAAGCGTAAGCAGCGCAAAGGTTAGTGCTTCACCAGCGTCGCAAAGTAGTACACCAGGGGAATGGCGAGGATCCACAGACCAACGGGGATTTCACGCCATTTCCCGGCAATTGCTTTAATCACGATGTAAAACAGCAATCCTCCCGCAATGCCCGTGCCGAAGCTGTTGGCAATCAGCGTGATCATCACCATCATCAGCACCGGCAGGCCGTCGGTGAAATTCGCCAAATCCACTTTTCTCAGCCCGCTAAACATGTTCAGGCCAATCAGAATCAACGCTGGCGCGGTGGCTTCTTTCGGGATCATCAGCGCTACCGGGGTAAAGAGCAGCATCAACAGGAACATCACGGCGGCAGCCAGTGCCGTCATGCCGGTTTTGCCCCCGGCTTCGGCAGCCGCTGAAGATTCAATCAGCGCGGTCGCCGCAGGAATGCCAACCCACGGGCCAATCGCAGCGGCAATCGAATCCACCATAAACGGACGGTTGATGTGGGGCATGTTGCCTTCCTCGTCCAGCAGGCCCGCTTCACCGCCTACTGCCAGCGTGGTCCCCATGGTGGAGAAAAATTCCGATGCGAAGAAGACGAACAGGAAAGGCAGAAAGGCAATGTTGAGCGCACCCAGCATATCGATATGGCCCAAGACCGGGGTCAGCGAGTGGGGGAGATCGAGAAAACGCACGGGCAACTTTGTTACGCCAGCCGGGATGCCAATCAGCGTGGCAAACAGGATTGCCCACAGGATCGCCCCCGGTATACGACGCGCCTGAAGGGCGATAGCCAGAAACAGGCCCGCCAGGGCGACCAGCGCGGCGGGAGAGAGAAAATCCCCCAGCATCAGCGCGTTGGTTTTGGCGTTCGCCAGCACCAGCCCGGCGTTGCGGAACCCCAGCACGGCGACGAACAGTCCGATGGAGGCCGTCAGCCCGAGCTTGATTGACTGGGGAACGGAGCGGGTCACCACTTCACGCAGGCCAAAACGCGTCAGCAGGAAAAACAGGATCCCCGACCAGCAGGCGATACCCAGGCCAATTTGCCAGCCAATGCCTTCGCTTCCCGCCAGGGTCACGCCGACCAGCACGGAACCACCAATACCTGGCCCGACGATAAACGGCAGATTGGCATAGAAAGCCATCAGCAACGTGCCCGCGACGAAGACCAGAATGGTGCCCGTTGTGGCTGCTCCCTTGTCCATACCGCCCACGGCCAGCAGCCCCGGTATCACCACCAGCAGATAGGCAGCGGCCAGAAAACCGGTGATCCCCGCCAGACACTCGGTGCGCACGGTACTGCCCCGCGCCCGCAGTGCAAAACGTCGTTCAAGCCAGCTCCCTGGTGCTGGCGAATTAACGGTGTTGTCGGCCATTATCCGGCTCTCCTTCGCAATTATGATGTAATGTCCGGGGTTTCCCGGTAAGAAATCAGCGGATCGACAATTTCGCGTGTCGCTCCATCCGTCAGTCCAAGATCGGTCAGATGCGGCCCGGCGTTACAGGCGAGACAGGTTCCCTCTATCGCCTTAAAGACGCGGTAGGGCGGCTCCCAGTCGGCAATCAGGCTGCTGCGATCGCGCAGCGCCTTGAACTGGCGGGCCAGCTCATCAGCAGGCAGTTCAGAGAGCATCCCCGCAATCGGCATGGCGACATGGGCAATCACCTGGCCATGCTGGGCCAGCGCCATTCCGCCGCCGCTTTGGATAAGCGCGCGGGCGGCCAGGGCCATCTCTTCGGGATCGCGCCCCAGGACCACCAGGTTATGCGAGTCGTGAGAATAGCTGGTGGCAATAGCGCCGCGCAGTTCTCCCCAGCCTTCCAGCAGGGCCATCTGCGGTTTTGCCGCGTGCCGCGCGTGGCGATGCTGAACCCAAATCAGGCTGAAACCACTCGGGATCTGCACCCGCCCGTTGCGCACCTGAACCTCGGTTTCTCCCCAGCGGGTGAATCGCGCGCCGCTGATATGGCGCAACCGGGCAACGCCGTGGTGGGCGTTTGCGATGCGCATCTGGAAATCATCGACGCCTGGCGCGGGCAGCTGCACCGTATCGCGCGGGAGCGTCAGGGGGGTATCGGGCAGAGAAGTCAGCATCTTCCCGTTGCGGGCGATCTCTTTTCCAGCAACGTAGACCTGGCGAGCCGTGAGCTTTTGCAGCGAATCAAAGACGACCAGATCCGCACGGCGCCCGGCGGCAATCAGCCCCAGGTCGTTGCGCTGCAGGCGAATAGCCGCGTTCAGCGTGGCGAAGCGCAGTGCGTCCGTTGCCGCTAAACCGTGCCCGATGAGCAGGTTCAGCAGCGCGATAATGCCGCCTTTCTCCAGCAGGATGTCCGGCGGCACATCGTCGGTACAGACCGTGATCTGCGAGGAGAGATGCGGCAACGTTTTCAGGGCATTAACAATATCGGGCAGCAGATAAGGATGGGAGCCACGAATTTCCAGCGTCAGCCCGGCGCGCAATTTCTCCAGCGCGTCGTCTGCGGAGGTCAGCTCATGGTCTGAGGTGACACCCGCGGCCAGATAAGCCTGTAGATCGGCACCGCTAAGCCCGCGCGCATGGCCCTCAATGAGCTTACCGCTCTCCAGCCCCGCCTGCATGATCTCCAGCATGCGCGGGCTGCCGTTGAGCACACCATGCATATCCATCACTTCCGCCACGCCGCGCACGTCCGGCCAGCTCAGCAGCGTTTGCATTTCCTGTCCGGCAAAATCGGCTCCGGACATCTCGAGGCCCGGCGTGGAGGGCACGCTCGACGGCGCGGCCACCATCACCTGCAGGGGTAAATTTCGGCTGGCCTCAATGGCAAAACGGACGCCCTCAATGCCCAGCACGTTCGCCAGTTCATGCGGATCCCAAAATACCGCCGTGGTCCCCTGCGCCAGCACGATTTCGGCGTAGCGGGCGGGCAGCAGATGCGAGCTTTCCAGGTGGACGTGCGTGTCCATCAGCCCCGGCGATACGTACTGGTTGTTCAGATCCTGTATCTCATGCGCGTCGGTACGGCTGCCCCGGGGATGTACGCTGGCGATCAGTTCGCCAACGATGCCAATATCCGCCTCGCGGATCTCGCCCGTGGCCATATCAATAATGCGCGCGTGGGTGAGCAGCAGATCAAAGGGCGTTTCGCCTCGCGCGGCCTGAACGGCGCGGCGTCGGGTTTCGGAAGTCATGCAATTAACGGTTCCAGCTTTAAAACAATGGCGCTACTCTATGCACGCGGCAAACGTTTGCCCAGCTGATAAAATTTATCGCCCGATAACGGCGGGTTATTCTGTGACGTGTAGACAAAGATAATGATGATGGAACCCTGGCAGCGCTTGCCCGCGCTTTCGCTTCGACAGCTACAGTATTTTGTGACGCTGGCGCAGCTGCGTCATTTTACCGACACCGCTAATAAACTGGCAATCAGCCAGCCGGCGCTGAGCAGCGCGCTGCGGCAAATCGAGACGGTGCTGGGCGGCAAACTGGTGAACCGCACGGCCTCGGCGGTCACGCTGACGGAGCTTGGCGCTGCCATTCTGCCGCACGCCCAGCGGGTGCTCAGCGTGGCGCAACTCGCGTTCGATGATATGCAGCACATCGTGCAGGCCGGGGGCGACGGCACCGTGCGCATTGGGCTGATCCCCTCCGTGAGTTCGCTGCTGTTTCCCCGCCTTCCGCAGATCCTCGCCCAGGCTTTTCCCCGTCTGAGGGTGGAGTTTCACGATCAAACTAACGATGAGCTGGTCGCCCAGTTGCTAAAAGGGCAGATCGATTTTGGCGTGGGTGCTATCGATAATACGGTGCCCGACCGGCTGGACCTCTTTCCGCTTCAGGACGATCCTTTTGTGGCGGTGTTCCACCGCGACGACCCGCTGGCCGCGTCGGCACACATACCATGGAAGCAGCTGGCCGGGCGCGATATCGCCGTCTTTTCGAAAGGCAATATTCAGCGGCTGGTGGCGGCGCTGGCAGAAAGCCATCGTCTGTCCCTGCAGACGCGCTACCAGGTCGACTACATCGAAACCCTGTATGGTCTGGTGCGTTCCCGGCTGGCCGTGGCGATTTTACCGCAGCTGTATACCACCCATCTGCAGGACCCGCAGCTTTGCGTGGTGCACCTGCAACAGCCCGCGCTGGCCCGCACGGTGGCGCTGATGCGGGCACCTCAGACGCTCCCACCGTTTATCGAATCCTGCTTTACCCTGATGGTCGACACCCTGCGGTCATCCTGACCTCTATGCGACACTTCTTTACAGCGAGGCGGGGCAATGCTCGCTAAGATAACCCTCGTCAATAGATGAGGGCACAATGGATAACCGTAAAGTGAGTAAACTGCGCCGCTGGGTGCGGGAAGGGTGTGTTTTAATCCTGCTGGTTATGGTCGTGATGTGGGGCGTGGATCAGTTCCGCAAACCGACGTTGCCTGCCAGCTTCAGCGCGACACCCATGCAAAGCATCGACGGCAAAACGTACGATATTGCCGCGCTCAGCCAGGACCGGCCGCTGCTGATTTACGTCTGGGCGACCTGGTGCAGCATCTGCAGGTTCACTACCCCGTCCGTCAGCGCTCTGGCAGAAGAGGGCGGTAACGTCGTGAGCATTGCGCTCCGCTCCGGTGATAATGCCAAACTGCACCGCTGGGTAGAGAAGAAACAGCTCGCCATGCCGGTCATCAACGATGCCAACGGCGCGCTGTCGCAGGAATGGCAGGTGAGCGTCACGCCGACGCTGGTGATTGTGTCGAAAGGCAAAGTGGTGAGTACCACAACGGGCTGGACAAGCTACTGGGGAATGAAGGTCAGACTCTGGTGGGCGGGAATATAAAAATAACCCCTCTCCCTGACGAGAGAGGGGCTGAGATTACTTCGCCAGAACTTCCTGAGCGGTACGCTCAACCAGCGACAGCAGGACTTTCACATCTTCCAGCGTCACGGTTGGGTTCAGCAGGGTCAGCTTCAGGCAGGTGATGCCGTTATGCTCGGTCACGCCGACGTTCGCGCGGCCTGACTCCAGCAGCGCGTCGCCAATTTTCTGGTTCAGCAGGGCGATGCCCGCGTCGTCCATCTGCGTCTCTGGGCGGAAGCGGAACAGCACGCTTGCCAGCTGTGGCTGCATCACCAGTTCCAGAGCAGACTGCGCTTTCACGTAGTCCGCAACCTGCTGCGCCAGCGTCACACCGTGATCGATAATCGCCGCATACTGCTCCTGACCCAGCGCTTCCAGGCTCATCCACAGCTTCAGCGCGTCGAAACGACGGGTTGTCTGCAGAGACTTGGACACCAGGTTTGGCACGCCTGCTTCTTCATCGAACTCAGAGTTCAGGTAGGCCGCCTGATAGCGCATCAGCTCATAGTGACGCGCTTCTTTCAGCAGGAACGCGCCGCAGCTGATGGTCTGGAAGAACTGCTTGTGGAAGTCCAGGGTAACGGAATCCACCAGCTCAATACCGTCCAGGTAGTGACGATACTGCTCGGACATCAGCAGCGCGCCGCCCCAGGCCGCATCAACGTGCACCCAGATGTTCTGCTTCGCCGCCAGTTCAGCAATCGCACGCAGCGGATCGATAGCACCGGCATCAGTGGTACCTGCCGTCGCAACAATCGCCAGGATCTGCTCGCCGTTGGCATTGCACTGCTCGATTTTCGCCGCCAGATCGTTGAGATCCATACGCGAGAATTCGTCCGTTTTCACCTGGAGCACGGACTGATAGCCGAGGCCCATCAGCGCCATGTTTTTCTGCACGGAGAAGTGCGCGTTTTCGGAGCACAGCACGCGAATTTTACGCAGATCGCCGACCAGACCGTCCTGCTGAACGGAGTGGCCTTGACGTGCGAAGAACGCATCGCGCGCCAGCATCAGGCCCATCAGGTTGCTCTGGGTGCCGCCGCTGGTGAAGACACCCGCGTCGCCAGCCTGATAACCCACGCGGGTACGCAGCCATTCGATCAGTTTGATCTCAATAATGGTTGCGGACGGGCTTTGATCCCAGGAGTCCATGCTCTGGTTGGTGGCGTTGATCAGCACTTCCGCCGCCTGGCTTACCACCAGGCTTGGGCAGTGCAGGTGCGCCACGCACTGCGGGTGATGAACGGACAAACTGTCTTTCAGGAAGAACTCCACGGCGCGTTCAATCGCCGCGTCGTTGCCCAGCCCTTTCGGGTTGAAATCCAGCTGAATACGGTCGCGCAGCTCCGCGACCGTTTTGCCCTGATACATCTCAGGCTGTTTCAGCCACTGCATCACAGCCTGAGTGCTTTGTTCAATCGCCTGCTTGTAAGCATCAATGCTTTGCGCAGAGGAGAACAAAATTGGGTTTGAATCAGACATCGTAATCAACAACTCCGGTTACGCCGGGCGAACGCCCGCAGCAAGCAGGGCCTGCTCGAATTTATCCAGGAACACTTTCAGCTCTTCATCGCTGATCAGCAGTGACGGCAGCAGACGCAGCACGACGCCGTTACGGCCACCGCGCTCCAGAATCAGGCCCGCTTCGAAGCACTTCTTCTGGATCAGCGCTGACAGCTCGCCGTCGCCAGGGAAGCAGCCCATGTGGTCAGCGGCTTCGTCTGGCTTGACGATCTCAATACCGATCATCATGCCCAGACCGCGAACGTGGCCGATAACCGGATAGCGTTTCGCCATCTCTTTCAGCTGGCCTTTCAGCCATTCGCCCTGTGCAGCCACTTTGTCTGCAATGTTCTGGTCTTTCAGGATTTTCAGCGTCGTCAGACCGGTTGCCATCGCCAGCTGGTTGCCGCGGAAGGTGCCGGTGTGGTGGCCTGGTGCCCATGCATCGAACTGCTTTTTGATACCCAGCACAGCCAGTGGCAGGCCGCCGCCAACCGCCTTGGACATAACGATGATGTCTGGCTCAATGCCCGCGTGCTCGAAAGCGAAGAATTTACCGGTACGGGCAAAACCTGCCTGCACTTCGTCGAGGATCAGCAGAATGCCGTGTTCCTGAGTCACTTTACGGATGCGCTGCAGCCACTCAGCCGGAGCCGGGTTCACGCCGCCTTCACCCTGAACGGCTTCAAGGATCACCGCCGCAGGTTTACGCACGCCGCTTTCAACGTCGTTAATCAGGTTGTCGAAGTAGTAGGTCAGCGCTTTCACGCCCGCTTCACCGCCGATACCCAGCGGGCAGCGGTACTGATGCGGATAAGGCATGAACTGCACTTCCGGCATCATGCCGTCCACGGCTTCTTTCGGAGACAGGTTGCCGGTCACGGACAGCGCGCCGTGGGTCATGCCGTGGTAACCACCCGAGAAGCTGATGATCCCGCTACGGCCGGTGACTTTTTTCGCCAGCTTCAGCGCCGCTTCAACGGCGTCAGCACCGGACGGGCCGGTAAACTGCAGGCAGTATTCTTTGCCCTGACCTGGCAGCAGGGAGAGCAGGTATTCTGAAAACGCGTCTTTCAACGGCGTAGTCAGATCCAGGGTATGTAACGGCAAGCCGCTGGTAATGACATTTTGGATGCTTTTCAGCACATCAGGATGATTGTGACCAAGCGCAAGGGTGCCCGCGCCAGCTAAACAATCAAGGTATTCTTTATTATCTGCATCGGTGATCCACACGCCTTCTGCTTTAGTGATCGCTAAAGGCAGCTTGCGCGGATAACTGCGGACGTTAGATTCGAACTCGGCCTGACGGGCCAGATAGGTTTCGTTGCTTTTAGGGGCATCTGCGGTGTCAATACGGACTTTATCCGTCATCATATCTCTCCTACAACCGCGGCTTCGTTATGCGCCACGATTGAATAAATAGTTTTAAAAAATAGATGGGGCCTGAAAAAACGCCGCCAATATAGAGCCTTTTGACACGTGGCTCAATCGATAATTTGCTTACCGTTTTGTTACATGGCGAACAGGGCGGGTTTTATCGCAAATTTAACCCACGAAGCGGTGGTTTTTATTCAGGCAGAACAAGGGGTTTCACGTGTTCGATGAGGACTGCAAATGTACGTCAAAGAGTGTTACAAATCGTGCCTTTTTTTAAGGGATAAGGAGGCTTTACGCCTCCTTTAACCGGTTATTGTTGCATCACCTGTAAAACACCGTGCTCGCGACCGGTCGTTTTATTCCAGGACGCATCCGTTATACCGTTGTCATCAAGCACAATCGATATAACGTACCCCGCGCCGTGGATTTCATAGAAATGGGCATTCAGCCGCTTAACGGTCGCCTTTTTGCCATTGACCGTCGCGCTAAAAAAACCGTTTGAAATGGTGGCATTAAGCCCGTTTGCCGAGAAAGAAGCTTCCCGCATCGGGTCGTGAATTTGTGCTGCCTTATCGGGCTGCGCCGCGTTTTCCGCTTTGCTTTTGTTAATATCGCACGAGCCATCGCTGGCGCTTATTTCAGTACATCCCGAGTGTTCTAACTGAGCGCGATAGTGCGCGTTGATGGCGTAAGCTGGCGCGGTGGCGACGGAGAACAGCAATGCGATAAGGGCTAATTTCGTTTTCATATTCATGCCTTAAGGATGTTTCGTATGTTCAGGATGCGTCTCTGTCGCCCGGGCCGCGTTTGCATAAGCCGCGGAGAGGGACGCATTGGTAATGCTTTGCTGCCTTTGTTGCTCAGAGAGATAACAAGTATCGTAGCTCACCCCTTTCGCGGTGCAATTCGCGATCCGCTGTTCAGGCGAGACACATCCCGCAAGCATGGCCGTGCTTATGACTATCATCATCAACTTCTTCATGTTATTGCCTTATAACCTACACAGATAATAAGAAACGTACATCACGCCAATCCAGATCCCGAGAGTAATAAGCATCATGTAGAGGGCGGCAGAGAGAAATATATATTTAGACATGTTGGTGACTGTTTTCGTTATTATTGCTAACGAACTAAAGGTTAATATAATCGTGTATATACGAACCCGCGCATGGGGTTTCATAAAAGTGAAAAAGATAACTGGGGTGAACTATCCAGTAAGGTGACGTTTAAAACTTTGATTAAGATCACGTTAAGCACGAATTGCAACAGTGAGAGTGAGTATAAAATATTAATGTAAACATTAACTTATGTGTTTTTTATAGCGTTCTGAAGATAAGTCGTTGATTGCACATGCGTTAACTGGAGTAATGTTTTCAAGGTTATTATGAAGTGGTGCAATCGCACAGTTTCAGGTTATTATTTCGAATGAAACTCACTGTGTATTAAGTGAAAATGCCTCTCTTAAAAGTCAAAAAAACAGATTAAACAAAGGGCGCTAATTCGTTATACTGGTGTCTCTTTGACTCGGGGTGCCCTTCTTAAATGAAGGCTGAGAAATACCCGTATTACCTGATCTGGATAATGCCAGCGTAGGGAAGTCAGATGCCTTCCCGGTCATCGCTTCTTCACGCAAGGCAGGAGCGAAACCATGCAGCCTGACCTGCTCGATTTACACGTTTTACATCAATTCCGCACCCGTTCCCCGCTCACGCACTGTATGACCAACGACGTCGTGCAGACCTTTACAGCCAACGTGCTACTGGCGCTGGGCGCATCGCCCGCCATGGTGATTGAAGCGGAAGAGGCTGAACAGTTTGCTGCGCTTGCTGATGCACTGCTGATTAACGTCGGCACGCTCACTTCACCGCGCGCGCAGTCGATGCGCCGCGCCATTGAGCGCGCCGTGGCGGCAGGAAAGCCCTGGACGCTTGACCCGGTTGCCGTAGGCGCGCTGGCGTTCCGCAGCCGTTTTTGCCATCAAATCCTCACCCTTAGCCCCGCCGCCATTCGTGGCAATGCCTCGGAAATCCTCGCGCTGGCCGGGATGAGCGCGGGCGGACGCGGGGTGGACACCACCGATACCGCCGCCAGCGCGGTACCTGCTGCACAGGCACTGGCACGGCAAACCAATGCGATAGTGGTGGTGACGGGTGAGGTGGATTACATCACCGACGGACAGCGTACCCGCACGGTGGCCGGGGGCGATCCGCTGCTGACCCGGGTAGTGGGCACCGGCTGCGCGCTCTCGGCAGTGGTTGCGGCCAGCTGTTCGCTTCCCGGCGACAGGCTGGATAACGTCACGGCCGCCTGCGGATTTATGAAGCGTGCCGGCACGCTTGCCGCGTCGCAAAGCCGTGGTCCGGGCAGTTTTGCCAGCGCCTTCCTCGACGCGCTGTACACGCTGGAGGTGCAGGCATGAAACGCATCAACGCACTGACTATCGCAGGCACAGATCCGAGCGGCGGCGCGGGGATCCAGGCCGATTTGAAAACCTTCTCGGCGCTTGGGGCGTACGGCTGCTCCGTCATTACCGCGCTGGTGGCGCAAAACACGCGCGGCGTGCAGTCGGTCTATCGCATTGAGCCGGATTTTGTCGCGGCGCAGCTCGATTCCGTTTTCAGCGACGTGCGCATTGATACCACCAAAATCGGCATGCTGGCCGAGACCGATATCGTTGAAGCGGTGGCGGAACGGCTTAAGCGCTACCAGGTGCAAAACGTGGTGCTTGATACCGTGATGCTGGCCAAAAGCGGCGATCCGCTGCTTTCCGCGTCGGCCGTTGAGACGCTGCGTAAAAAGCTCCTGCCGCAGGTGGCGCTGATCACGCCGAATCTGCCGGAAGCCGCCGCGCTGCTGAACGCATGTCACGCGCAAAATGAGCGGGAGATGAAAGAGCAGGGGGCCGCGCTGCTGGCGATGGGCTGCGGTGCGGTGCTGATGAAAGGCGGACATCTGGATGATGCACAAAGCCCGGACTGGCTGTTCACGCGGGACGGCGCGCAACGTTTTACCGCTCCGCGCGTGCAGACCAAAAACACCCACGGGACGGGCTGCACGCTCTCTGCCGCGCTGGCGGCGCTGCGTCCGCGCCATACGAACTGGGCCGATACGGTGCAGGAGGCCAAAGTCTGGCTCTCACACGCGCTGGCAAAAGCCGATTCTCTGGAAGTGGGTCACGGTATTGGCCCTGTTCACCATTTTCATGCATGGTGGTAAGCCGTATACTGACAGAATACACCTCGCCTGAGAAAAACAGAGATGGAACAAGCGCATACCCGGTTGATCGCCCAACTCAATGAACGGATCGCCGCGCCCGATAATACGCCGCTGTACCTGAAATTTGCCGAAACGGTTAAAAACGCAGTACGCAGCGGCGTGCTGGCACACGGGAATATCCTGCCGGGCGAACGTGACCTGAGCCAGCTGACCGGGGTGTCACGCATCACCGTGCGTAAAGCGATGCAGGCGCTGGAGGAGGAGGGCGTGGTCACGCGCGCCCGCGGCTACGGCACACAAATCAACAATATCTTCGAATATTCGCTCAAGGAAGCGCGCGGGTTTTCTCAGCAGGTGGTGCTACGCGGCCAAAAGCCTAACACCCTGTGGGTCAACAAGCGGGTGGTGACCTGCCCGGAAGAGGTGGCTAACCATCTTTCCCTTCCGCCGGACAGCCAGGTTTTTTTGCTCAAACGCATCCGCTATGTGGATGACGATGCGGTGTCGATTGAGGAATCCTGGGTGCCGGTCGGGCTGATCCCCGATCCCGATGCCATCGGTGTTTCGCTGTACGACTATTTCCGCAGCCAGAATATCTACCCCCAGCGCACCCGCTCCCGCGTCAGCGCGCGGATGCCGGACGCTGAATTCCAGACCCACATTAAGATGGACGAAAAAATACCGGTGCTGGTGATCAAGCAAGTTGCGCTTGACCAACAGCACCGGCCGATTGAGTACAGTATTAGCTACTGTCGCAGCGATTTATACGTCTTTGTGTGCGAGGAGTAGCGCCTCGCGCGTGGGGGCACAGTCACCGCCGCGGTGGCTGACCACCCACGCGGCGACCGCATTTCCCAGCCGTACCGCATCCGCCAGACTCCAGCCCGCCGCCAGGCCGGCAAGCGTGCCGCCCGCGTGGCTGTCGCCCGCGCCAATGGTGTCCACCACCGTTGCTGAAAACGCTGGCACGTAGCCCGAGGCGTCGCCGTCGTACCAGGCCGCACCGTCTTTATCGTGCCGTACGATCAATGGCGCGGCGAAACGCTGCTGCCACTGCGCGCCGAGGGTGTCGACATGCATACCCGTTCGTTCAGCGGCAATATCCGCCTCCTGGCGATTAAGCGACACAATCGGTTTGCAGGCCATGATCCGCGCCATCAGCGCGTCGGGGATATCGGCAATGCGCGGGCCGAAGTCGATAAACGCGGTGACGTCCCGCAGCCCTTCCAGCCAGCGCGTCAGCCGTTCACCGCTCGGCGACGCCAGCTGATACCCGGACAACGAGACCAGGCTCCCTGGCGGCACGTTCAGCGCATCCAGCCAGCTCTGCTGCCACTGGTTTTCCACGCCGCTAAATGACATGAACGTGCGTTCGCCGTCGGGCTCGACCAGCGCCAGGCACCAGCCGTTATCGCCGGATTCGGCCTCGATGGCGCTGTGCAGATCCTGCTTCGCCATGGCGTTACGAATGATATCCGCCCACACGCCGTGCCCGACGGGCAGGGCATTTTGCGTCTCGATCCCAAGGCGTTTCAGGGCAATGGCGATGTTCAGCGCACAGCCGCCAATGTTTACCCCCTGCTGCTTTAGCTCGATATCACACCCGCGCCACGGCAGGGCGTAGGCATCGGCGATGACATCAATGACCGCCGCGCCCAGCACCGTTACCGGACGCGTGGCCCTAAGCGTGGCAAGGCTGTGGGCAAATGAACTCATACGCCCTCCCTTTGCTCCCGGTAGTGCAGCAGTTTTTCGCAGTAGTAGCCGAAATCAAGCTGGTTAATGGCGTCTAGCTCGACCTTAAGCGCCGGGTCAATCGCCTGCACCCCGTGAAGCGCGCCGCAGATTGCCGTTGCCATCGCACCGATGGTGTCCGTGTCACCGCCCAGATTGGCGCACAGGATCGCGCAGCGGTTCGGGTCGGTTCCGGCCAGTTCAACCATTGCGATAGCCGCAGGTACGGACTCAATGGTGCTGGTTCCCGCCCCGATAAGCTGATAAATCTGCTCGCTGGCGGACTCTGTCCCGTTTGCGTTGCGCACGGTTTTAAGCGCCAGCTCAATGCGGGCCGCAAGCGAAGCGCTAAAAGTGGTGGATTTCGCCTCCTGCGCCGCGCGGGCGATCCCCGGCAGGGCATCGACGATGTTCTGCCAGGACTCACCGTCGATGGCGCGCGTAATCGCCCAGGCAATCACGACCGCGCCGGCAACGGCCAGATCGGATTTATGCGTTGGGCTGGAGGCCAGCGCCACCTGCTCAACAAAATGCGCCAGACGCGTGGCGGGAAGCAGGCAGCCCAGCGGGGAAGCGCGCATCGCCGCACCGTTGGTGACGCCGTTGTTCTCCAGCTCGCTGACCGGCTTGCCGTCGCGGATGGCGTTAAGGGCAATTTTGGAGGTTGGCCCTAACACGTTCTTATTAAACGCGTCGAAGTCCAGCGCCCAGCGCAGAATATGCTTGCCGATAACGTCGGCGTTGATCTCCCCCTCGCACTCGATAATGGCGTCGGCCAGGCACAGCGCCATTGACGTATCGTCGGTGAATTCGGCGCGGTTGAAATAGCAGGCCGCATTATTTTCTGCCGGGCCGGGTAAGAAGTGGTCAATCCAGCCGAAGTGCGCTTTGACGCGCTTTCGTGGCCACAGCTCCGACGGCATGCCCATCGCATCCCCTAACGCCTGCCCGTAAAGAGCACCGAGAATACGTTCTCGTTTCATTTAACTTCCCCTCGTGTCAGCGCGGTATCGCCATCAACCACCTCAATTGCGGTGATCTCTTTATCCGATTCGCGGAAAAACAGCATAAACAGCACGGCGATCACGGCAATCATGATCCCGCCAAACGTCCACATTCCGGCCCAGTTGAAGGTCAAGCCATTCACCGGCTCTTTATATGCGAACATTTTTTCCATCATTACGCCGCCCAGGCGGTAACCCAGCAGGCTACCAAAGCCCTGACAGCACAGCGTAATCAGGCCCTGCGCCGCGGTGCGCATGTGCGCGGGCGCTTTTTTGTCCACGTAGATGTACGCGGTCACGTAATAGAAGTCGTAGCTCACCCCGTGCAGCAGAATGCCGAGGAACAGCAGGGCATAGGTGAAGTACTGTTCCGCGCCGCCGTAAACAAAGAAGCCATAACGGATGGCGGCGGTGATCAGGCCCAGTAACAAGACCTTCTTAATACCAAAGCGTTTGGTGAAGAACGGCAGGGCCAGCATAAAGAAGATTTCGGAGAACTGGCCGAGCGTCATCCAGCCGGTGGCGTTTTTCATACCCACTTCGGTGAGATAGCCGTTGGCGAAGATGTAGTAGAAGGCCAGCGGCATGGCGAACAGGAACGAACAGATAAAGAACACCAGGAAGTTTTTATCGCGCAGCAGGATCAGCGCGTCCAGCCCCAGCATCACTTTGACATCCAGCTTGCCGGTACTTTTCGGCGGGGTGTTTGGCAGGAATAGCGCGAACACGCCGAGCAGCGCGGAGCTGGCTGCGGTCATCAGCAGCGGAATATTGGTATCTGAAATATCGTTATAGCCCAGCATCTGCGGCAGGAAACCGCACGCCAGCCCGGAGGCGATCCAGCCGATGGTGCCCATCACGCGGATGCGCGGGAAATCGGCTTCGACATCATCCACGTTGGCAAAGGCGATGCTGTTGGTCAGCGCAATGGTCGGCATGTAGGTTAATGAGTAGGCCAGCAGCAGTGGGAAGAAGGTGCTGAACTGGGTTTGCTGTGCAGCGAAGTACATCAGCACCGCCCCGGCGAACATCAGCACTGCCAGCACTTTCTGGGCGGCAAAGAAACGGTCGGTCAGCGAGCCGACGAGGATCGGCGAGACGATCGCGGCGATGGCGGTACAGGCGTAAGACCAGCCAATTTCCCCCGCGGTAAAACCGCTTTTGCTGAGCCATAGCCACAGTGGCACAAACCATGCGCCCCAGATAAACCATTCAACAAACATCATGAATGACAGTTGGACTTTCGTTTTCATTGTTTAATCCTGCATGTCAGAGAGGGTACGCCTTTAACATACCATCTAATAATACCTTTTAAATACCTTTAAGGCGATTGTTTGATCGGTGTAACAAAATTGTTGTAACCGAAACGAGCCAGCAGATTGTGCTTAAAAAAGTTGCAGATGGTGGAAAATCTGTTAAGTCGGTACCAGGCTTAGTCTGCCCACAACACGGTGGGACTGGATAACACACGCCGACATCACGTCGGACTTACGGGAGCATCACTATGACTGATATTGCGCAGTTGCTTGGCAAAGACGCCGACAGCCTTTTACAGCATCGTTGTATGACCATTCCAGCCGACCAGCTTTACCTGCCTGGTCACGACTACGTAGATCGCGTAATGGTGGACAACAACCGTCCACCGGCGGTACTGCGAAATATGCAGACGCTCTACAACACCGGACGACTGGCCGGCACGGGTTACCTCTCTATTTTACCTGTAGATCAGGGCGTTGAGCACTCCGCAGGGGCATCCTTTGCGGCTAACCCGCTGTACTTTGACCCAAAAAACATTGTTGAGCTGGCGATTGAAGCCGGCTGTAACTGCGTGGCCTCCACCTATGGCGTGCTGGCCTCGGTGTCGCGCCGCTATGCGCACCGCATTCCGTTCCTCGTTAAACTCAACCATAACGAAACCCTGAGCTACCCGACGGAATACGACCAGACGCTCTACGCGAGCGTTGAGCAGGCGTTCAACATGGGCGCAGTCGCGGTTGGCGCGACCATCTACTTCGGCTCCGAACAGTCGCGTCGCCAGATTGAAGAGATTTCTGCGGCGTTTGAACGCGCGCATGAGCTGGGTATGGTGACAGTGCTGTGGGCCTATCTGCGTAACAACGCGTTCAAAAAAGACGGGGTGGATTACCATGTTTCCGCCGACCTCACCGGCCAGGCGAACCATCTGGCGGCCACCATCGGCGCGGATATCGTCAAGCAGAAGATGGCCGAGAATAACGGCGGCTACAAAGCGGTGAACTATGGTTACACCGACGACCGCGTGTACAGCAAGCTGACCAGCGAAAACCCGATCGATCTGGTGCGCTACCAGCTGGCGAACTGCTACATGGGGCGCGCCGGGCTGATTAACTCCGGCGGTGCGGCGGGCGGTGATACCGACCTCACTGACGCGGTGCGTACGGCGGTGATCAACAAACGCGCGGGCGGCATGGGGCTGATCCTTGGTCGTAAGGCCTTCAAGAAAACCATGGCCGACGGCGTGAAGCTGATCAATGCGGTGCAGGATGTCTATCTGGATAGCAAAGTGACGATCGCGTAACGTTTTGCCCCTCACCCTGACCCTCTCCCGGTGGGAGAGGGAATCGGGCGGAGTCGCCTTGTAGCCTCGTCCTTCATGGGGGAGGGCGTCGCACGGGACAGTTTTTCCCCCTCCCACATGGAGAGGGAGAATTGTAGGCCGGGTAAGGCGTAGCCGCCACCCGGCAAAAACATCAGCGCAGAAGCGGGCAGTCCGGCGGCAACCGGCACTGCAGCGCGCCCGGCACAACTTCGATGCGGAACCGATCGCCGCTCAACGGCTCGCCATCAAGGTTAAAGGTCATGCCGTTTGGGGCGACCACCTCAAACCACGCGGATTTTCCGTCGATAATATTCGGGCTTTCTGCTGGCTGGGTCAGGGTGGTAAACAGCGCGGGTAGCAGCCCGTCGCCGGTGAAGATCCGCAGCTGTAGCTGCCCATCGTTAATCAACGCCTCCGGGCAGAGTTGCTGTCCGCCGCCCGCCTGGCGACCGTTGCCGATGCCGATCACCAGCGCATCGCCCTGCCAGTGGAAATTCTCACCGCTGATTTCACAGCTGTCCGGCTTAAGGGTGTCCATACGCATCAGGCCGTGAATCAAATAGGAGACGCCGCCGAGTGCGGCCTTCAGCTTTTCCGGCGTTTCGCTGGTGATGCGCGTGCCGAATCCGCCGGTAGCCATATTGATAAAGCAGGTCTGATCGTTCACCTGTGCAATGTCGACGGCGGTGGCTTTACCGAGGATCGCCAGCTGTAGCGCTTTCATAAAATCCTCGGGGATGCCGGCGCTGGTGGCAAAATCGTTGGCGGTGCCAAGGGGCAGAATGCCCATCACCGGGCGGTCCGCCGGGTTGAGGTCGATCAGCGCCCCGGCGATTTCGTTGATGGTACCGTCGCCGCCGCCGGAAATAATCGTATCAACGCCGAGGCGTCTCCCTTCGTCGATATAGCGCGCCGCGTCGCCTTTTTCCCACGTCACCCGGACGTGAATAGATGCGCCGTCTTCACGCAGTTCGTCGATCGCCTGACGCAGCAAATCATTGCCTGCACTTTTACCATTAAGAATCAATAAACTGTCTGGATAGGTTGCCATCCACGTTGCTCCCTTTTCTTGGTCTACCAAGAGTGTATCTCAGGGAGGGGAAAAGCGGGTAAGAACAGGACGAAAGGCAAAAAATAAGGCTAACACTAAAGCTACCCAGGTTACGCAGAGGCGTTAAACCACGTTGGCCCATGCGTGTACTTTGGGCGGAAGGGTTATGGCAGCAGGAGGCGATATCAGTCATCCACAATTTAAGGTATCAAGCCCGGCCAAAATTCCGAAATTCCCGGATAATATCTCACAGGCACAGACCCAGTAAACGTAACGCAGCCGGGGCTAAAACGTGTTTGAAGGGCAGGAGGCGTTAAACAACGAGCAATACGCGCGAGGCGTAAGCTGATGAATCATTATTGACCTTACATCTGATGGATAATAACCTCGGGTTTAACTGCTTAATGATAAAAGGGAGTTTATATGCAAACCCAGGATGGGCTTACCGTTACGATATCTCCGGTACAGATGGCCGCTATATTACGTGGTAAAACTGTCAGCGAAGGAGAAACAATGAGTAACCGTTTATGGGGCGGTCTGGGCGTTGTAAGCGGCGTTGTAGAAATGTTCGGTGCAGGCGTTTTGTGTGTGGTTCCTGAACCCACAATGTTATCTAAAGCAGGATGTGTTGTTGTAGGCTCTCATAGTCTCGATACCCTAACGGCGTCATTTAAGCAGGTGATTACGGGCAGACAAACATCAACTGCCACTGCACAACTGGCTGAGATCGCTGCCGGTGAGCTCGGTGCAAGCGCGGAAACCGCTTATAAAGTCGGTGTGACATTTGATATTGCGGTTCCTTTTGCATTTGCGGGGGCTGCCGGAGCCGCCAGGATTGGATCCATATATTCAGGGCGCATTCGATTGTTGGATCATGAAGGTGGAAAATTAGGGCATACTATTGCTCGCCATGTTGGAAGGACGCCTGAGCAGTTGAAAGCGAGATTTTTAGAGGCTCGTGTACCCACTGCATCCAGTTCATTTTTTAATATCAGACAAGCGGAACTGGTCATTTCTGAGGTTTTTTCTGTGAAAAAAAGTCAGATAGAGGCTGCGCTAAAGTATTCTAATGCGCGCACTACCTTATCCTATTCACACAAATTCAGGGTGCCAGTAGGGTATTATATTGAGAAGGGTTCTGATAAGGTTAAAAAAGTCTATGGCGTGCGGTTAGTTATCAGACCATCGACATATAATGGAAAACTTTTCTATATTGTGACGGCATTTCCAATACCTTAAGGGGGCGCTATGGATGCGGATATCTATAAACCATGTGAGCTTGATAATTTGGTCGTAATATATTTCGGGCAGGATTGCGATATTTTTGATGCCGACTGTGATTTTGACAATTTGTTGAATGAATATTTGACCACTTCGCCAGTATTCAGCCTTAGAATGTGCCTGGCAAATTTAACTGAAATAGAGTCTGATCCTGATGGGGTTAAGATTTTTTCAGAACGTTATCGTCACGAATTTGACCCTGAGGGTTGGAATATGACAGCGCAGGAATGGCTCGGTACTGTTAAAGCCCGACTGATAAGCTACATGACAGCCAAAGGTTACTCGACAGAGTTGTCGCATTTCTAGTATACAGCGGGCCAGCACTACGCACTCTGATTCAGACCGAGCGGTCGTGAAACCGGCGTCAAACAATGTCCAGTGGTTTGACGCAAAAAAATAAGCCCGCGTAAGGGAGATTACGCAGGCTAAGGAGGTGGTTCCTGGTACAGCTAGCATTTATGGGTTATGTTTTTCAGCGGGGGGATAATACCCGTAACGAGCGAAGCGGTATGTGATCCGTTTCTAAGAATTATCCCAGCGTGAAAAAATTTCCCTAATCAACTATTTTGCGTGCGGATTGCGGGTGTTTTCACCGTCAAAGTTGCGCATCAGCAGCGCAAACTCCAGCTCCACCTCTTCCGGAACCGGCAGCCATACGGTATGACCATCGCCCGGTGCGACCTCAATTGCCTCGCCTTTGCCGTTTTCCAGATGCTCCAGCGTGAAGTTCATGTTGCCCTGAGGGGTCATCAGCTCCAGGCTGTCGCCTTTGGTGAATTTGTTTTTCACCGCGACGGCTGCCAGCGGGCCTTTACGCTCGCCGGTGAAATCGCCGACAAACTGCTGGCGTTCAGAAATGGAGTAGCCGTGCTCGTAGTTCTGATAGTCGTCATGGGTGTGACGGCGCAGGAAACCTTCGGTGTACCCGCGATGCGCCAGCCCTTCCAGCGTTTCTAGCAGGGTGGTGTCGAATGGTTTACCGGCTGCTGCATCGTCGATCGCCTTGCGATAAACCTGTGCGGTGCGTGCGCAGTAGTAATAAGATTTGGTGCGACCCTCGATTTTCAGCGAATGCACGCCCATCTGGGTTAAACGCTCGACGTGCGCGATGGCGCGCAGATCTTTGGAGTTCATGATGTAGGTGCCGTGCTCGTCTTCAAAGGCAGTCATGTACTCGCCCGGACGTTTAGCCTCTTCAATCATAAACACGCTGTCGGTCGGCGCGCCGATGCCGAGCGTCGGCTCCACGTTAGTCACCGGGATCGGTTCGTGCTTGTGCACGATGTTACCGATGTCGTCCTCTTTGCCTTCCTGAACGTTGTACTCCCAGCGGCAGGCGTTGGTGCAGGTGCCCTGGTTAGGATCGCGTTTGTTGATATACCCCGAGAGCAGGCAGCGGCCGGAGTAGGCCATGCACAGCGCGCCGTGGACGAAGATCTCAATCTCCATGTCCGGCACCTGAGTGCGGATCTCTTCAATCTCTTCGAGGGACAGTTCACGAGACAGAATGACGCGGGTCAGCCCCATCTGTTTCCAGAATTTCACCGTCGCCCAGTTAACGGCGTTAGCCTGAACGGAGAGGTGAATGTCCATTTCCGGGAAGTTCTCCCGAACCAGCATGATTAAACCCGGGTCCGACATGATCAGCGCGTCCGGCCCCATTTCCACCACCGGCTTCAGGTCACGGATGAACGTTTTCAGCTTGGCGTTGTGCGGCGCGATATTGACCACCACGTAGAATTTTTTGCCCAGGGCATGCGCTTCGTTGATGCCGAGCTGCAGGTTCTCGTGGTTGAATTCGTTGTTGCGCACGCGCAGCGAGTAGCGCGGCTGGCCCGCGTAAACGGCATCGGCACCATAGGCAAAGGCGTAACGCATATTTTGCAGCGTTCCCGCCGGGGAAAGGAGTTCCGGTTTAAACATGTTTGTTCTCATTCTGATGACAGGTCAGATCCGCGAGCACCAGGTGACGCGGTAGGGGGAGTTCCCATACTTTAAGGGCGGGCATTGTAGCGCTGCGGGGCGGGGAGGTAAAGCCTTTGCCCCACCCGAACGGGCGAGGGTGAAAGAGGGCTCTGTACAGTCCCCTCTCCCAGGGGAGAGGGTCAGGGTGAGGGGAGTAACCTCACATTATCCTGCACGCATCCGCTTCCCAGCGATACCCGACACCGTACACCGCGCGGATAAACGACTGGTCAGCGTCGAGCGCTTCCAGCTTGCGGCGCAGGTTTTTGATATGGCTGTCGATGGTGCGGTCGGTCACCACGCGGTAATCATCGTAAAGGTGGTTCAACAGCTGTTCGCGGGAGAAAACCTTCCCCGGCTCGTGAGAGAGGGTTTTCAGCAGGCGAAACTCGGCAGGGGTAAGGTCCAGAAGCTTGCTGCGCCAGCTGGCCTGGAAACGGCTTTCGTCGACAATCAGCGGGCTTTCGGCGTCCAGCACCTGCAGCTCGCGCTGCGGCCTGCAGCGGCGCAGGATAGTTTTCACGCGGGCAACCACTTCGCGTGGGCTGTAGGGTTTGCAGATGTAATCGTCAGCGCCAATTTCGAGCCCCAGCAGGCGGTCGATCTCTTCGATTTTGGCGGTCACCATAACGATGGGCACGTCTGAAAAGCGGCGGATTTCCCGGCACAGGGTCAGGCCGTCGGTGCCCGGCAACATCAGGTCCAGCAGGATCAGGTCCGGCGGAGTCTGGCGCACATAGGGGAGCACCTGGTCGCCATGATTAATCAGCGTGGGGGCATAGCCTGCGGCGCGTAAATAATCGATAAGCAGTTGCCCAAGCTTAGGCTCGTCTTCCACGATAAGAATGCGCGGTGTGTTTTCGTCAATCGGTAATTCGGTCATGCTTCTCTCGATAAATCCCGTTCCAGAGGTAACTCTACTGTAATGCTAACCCCACCAAATGGCGAATGGGCGGCGCGGATCGTGCCGTTGTGGGCTTCGACGATGTTAACGCAGATCGCCAGCCCCAGCCCGGAGCCGCCGCTGGCGCGGTTGCGCGAGCCTTCGGTGCGGTAAAAGCGCTCGAATAATTTTTCCAGCTGCGCGTCCTGCACGCCGGGGGCGGAATCGGCAAAGGTCAGGGCGAAGCGTCCGTTCTCTTGTTTGCCGGAGATAAGTAGTCCGCCACCGCTGTCGGTATAGCGCAGGCTGTTTTCCAGCAGGTTATTGAACAACTGCATCAGGCGGTCGGGGTCGCCAAACACCACGGCGCTGTCCGGTAGCGAGAGGTCAATTTTCAGGTTGCGGCTGGCAAAGCGTTCCCGGAATGCGCCGCTGACCACTTCAAGAATGTTAATCACGTCCACTGGCGCTTTTTGGTAGGCTAGCGCGCCCTCGTCGGACATTGAGAGTTGGTGCAGGTCGTCCACCAGCTTGGTGAGCGTCCCGACCTCGGCCTGTAATGACGCCACCGATTCAGGCGTAAACTGGCGCACGCCGTCCTGAATCGCCTCCAGCTCGCCGCGCAGCACCGCCAGCGGGGTGCGCAGTTCGTGGGAAATGTCGGCCATAAAATCGCGGCGCATCTGCTGGTTTTTCTCCAGCGTGCTGGCGAGCTGGTTGAAGTCCTGGGCCAGCTTGCCCAGCTCATCCTGGCTGCGGGTATCCACGCGGGTGGAGAAATCCCCGGCGGCCAGCTTGTGGGTGCCTTCTACCAGACGTTTTACCGGCGCAAGCAGGCCGCGCGCCAGCGGGAAGGTGGCAAGTGCGGCCAGCAGGGTGGAGAGGGCGACAATCAGCCAGCTGGTCTGGCGCTGCTGGCGGTCAAAGTTGATATCCGTGTTGCGCGTCAGACGCTCGACCGGGGAGGCGATGACCCAGCCGACGGTCTCATTGTTAACCCTGATGGCGCGCTTTGAGCCGTCGGGCGGGACCGGCGCGCGCGGGCCAACCAGCACGCGCATCTCCTGGTCAATCACCCAGAACTGGGTGCGCCAGCCGTGCGGCGGCATGCCGGGGCCGGGGCGGTCGTCATCGTTATCGTGCTCCAGCGAACGCAGGATCTGAAACACGAAGCGGTCGTTATTGAGCAGAAAACGCCAGTTCCCGTGCAGGGCGTACTGCTCGCCAAGCGCATCGCCTAAGCCCTGCAGGCGTTGCTCGTTGCCGTGCTTGATGTAGTCGATAAAGCCTCGCTCAAAGCTGACCCGCACCGCCCAGTGCATGGTGATCAGCAGAACGATACAGGTGGCAAAAATCGCTACAAACAGCTTGCCGGTGATGCCCGGACGCCAGAATTTCATGGTGCACTCCTTTTGCCGCGTCGGATCACGACATTCTTACGGGTATCGTTCGGGACTCTGGCGAAGATAAAAGCGGGCAGGGCGATAATCACCGCCATGCTGAGATAGGTATATAAAAACACCTGATGCGCGCCCGGGGTGTCGACGCTGAGATGCTGCTGGCCGTACATGCCGAGCAGGATGCCCGCCATGGTCACGCCCACGCTCATCGAAAGCTGCATAATCATCGACAGCAGGCTGTTACCGCTGCTTGCCAGCTCGTCCGGCAGGTCTTTCAGCGTCAGGGTATTCATCGACGAGAAGCGCATGGAGTTAATGATGCCCTGGCAGAACAGCACCAGCGGCAGCGCGTAATACCAGCCCATCAGCGCCACGGCCATAAACAGCAGGCTTACCAGCGCCAGCCCAAGCGTGGCGGCGACCAACACCCGGCGGTAGCCGAAGCGGTTGACCACCTGCACCACGATGCGCTTCATGCCCATGCTGCCGAGCACCATCGGGATCATCATCAGGCCCGCGTGGAACGGCGAAAAGCCCAGGCCAATCTGTAAAAAGACCGGCGTCATAAACGGCAGCATGCCGCTGCCGATGCGCCCGGCGAAGCTGCCGAACAGGCCAAGGCGGTAGGTGGGGTTTTTAAACAGATGAAGGCTAAACAGCGCTTTGTCGTTCCCTCTGGCATGCCACAGATACCACAGAATGGCGGTGATGCCGAGGGCGACCAGTATCCCCAGGGTCAGAGAGGAGATCCCCAGCCCTTTCTGCCCGTCGAGCGCCAGCGTCAGCGTGGCCATCCCGGCGGCCAGCAGGATAAAGCCAAAGACGTCGAAGCGCCGGGTCTGCATGGTGTAGTTCGGCATCAGCATCAGGGTGGCGATCGCCCCCACGATGCCGACCGGCAGGTTGATCAAGAAGATCCAGTGCCACGAGGCGTACTCCACCAGAATCCCGCCCAGCGCCGGGCCGAGCAGCGGCCCCACCTGGCCGGGGAGCGTCACGAAGGTCATCGCCGCCATATACTGCTCGCGCGGGACTATTTTCATTACCGTTAGCCGCCCCACGGGCACCATCATCGCGCCGCCCACGCCCTGTAAGACGCGGGCCATAATTAGCTGATCGAGCGTGTTCGCCTGGGCGCAAAACAGCGATCCCACGGTAAACAGCACGATGGCGGTGAAAAAGATATTTCTCACCCCGACTTTATCCGCCAGCCAGCCGCTGGCGGGGAGCATTACTGCCACCGTCAGCACATAGGAGACGATCACCATATGCATGTGCAGCGGGCTTTCCCCCAGGCTTTTCGCCATGGAGGGGAGGGCGGTATTCACGATGGTGGTGTCCAGCGACTGCATGAAGAAGCCGAACGCCACTATCCATAGCTGCCAGCGAACCTGACGGGGAAGATCGGTCATTTACTCGGTCACCGTTGTTCTGTTTTTACGTGAAAAACGCAGCCGCAGACGATCGAAAAACAGATAGACCACCGGCGTGGTGTAGAGCGTCAACAGCTGGCTCATCACCAGCCCGCCAACAATGGTGATCCCCAGCGGCTGGCGCAGTTCGGACCCGTCGCCACCGGAAATGACCAGCGGCAGCGCGCCAAACAGCGCCGCCAGCGTGGTCATCATGATCGGGCGAAAACGCAGCAGGCAGGCCTGGAATATAGCCTCTTCCGGCGTCAGGTTGCCGTTGCGCTGGGCGTCCAGCGCGAAGTCGACCATCATGATCGCGTTTTTCTTCACAATGCCTATTAATAGCATGATACCAATCAGCGCGATGAGGCTGAACGGCGCGCCGAACAATTCCAGCGCCAGCAGCGCCCCCACGCCCGCCGACGGTAACGTCGAGAGGATGGTCAGCGGATGGACGTAGCTCTCATACAACACGCCGAGCACGATATAGACCGTCGCAATCGCCGCGAGGATCAGGATCACCTGCGAGTTCATCGTGTCCTGGAATACCTGCGCGGTACCGGCAAAGCTGCCGCGCACCGTAGAGGGCACGCCAAGCTGGATCATGGTGCGGTTAATGGCATCGCTCGCTTCAGACAGCGACGAGCCGGTCGGCAGGTTGAAGGAGACCGTCGATGCCGCCGACAGCCCCTGATGGTTCACCGACAGCGGCGCGTTCGCGGGCTGCCAGCTGGCAAAGTAGGAGAGCGGGATCGCCTTGCCGTCGCTGTTAATCACAAACATTTTGTCCAGCGCGCTGATGTCCTGGGTGTAGCGCGGATCGACCTCCATCACCACCTTGTACTGGTTCATCGGCTGGTAGATGGTGGAGATTTCACGCTGACCAAAGGCGTTGTTCAGCAGGCTGTTGGCCGCCGCCACGTCAATCCCCAGCCGCGACATGGTTTCGCGATCGTAGGTCAGGTTCATCTCCGCGCCGTTGTTTTGGCTGTCGGAGTTCACGTCGGCCAGCTGCGGCAGAGCGGCCAGGGCCTTGCGGATCTTCGGCTCCCACTCGCGCAGCGCGGCTAAGTCATCCGAGAGCAGGGTATACTGATAGCTGGCGTTGGCCTGACGTCCGCCGACGCGGATATCCTGAACGGCCATCAAAAACAGGTTTGCACCCGGCTCTTTGGCGAGCTTGACCCGCAGACGGTCGATCACCTGCTGCGCGGTTTCGTTACGCTCATCCCGCGATTTCAGGGTGATAAACATCATCCCGCTGTTCACGCGCGACCCGCCGGTAAAACCGGTGACGTTATCCACGGCTTTGTCTTCACGAATAATCTTCATAAAGTCCTGCAGCTTGCCGCGCATCGCCTGGAAGGAGATGCTCTGGTCGGCCTGAATACCGCCCATCAGCACCCCGGTATCCTGTTCCGGGAAAAAGGTTTTCGGGATGGAGATATACATCCAGACGTTCAGCGCGATGGTGCCCACCAGCACCAGCCCGACGATGCGGGTGTGATTCAGCACCCATTTCAGCGATTTGCCGTAGCCTTCCTGCATCGCCATCAGTACGCGGCCAAAACCCTTACGGCGCGGCTGGGTGTGCGGTTTGCTGCGCTTGAGCATCCAGCCGCACATCATCGGCGTGAGGGTGAGTGAGATCACCAGCGAGATACCAATCGCGACGGAAAGCGTGACGGCAAATTCGCGCAGCAGGCGGCCAGGAAGCCCGCCCATCAGCAGCAGCGGCAGGAATACCGCCACCAGCGACAGGCTCATGGAGAGCACCGTAAAGCCGACCTCGCGCGTGCCCTGCAGCGCAGCCTGCAGCGGCTTCATGCCCGCTTCGAGGTGGCGTGAGATGTTTTCCAGCACCACTATCGCATCATCCACCACGAAGCCGGTGGCGATGGTCAACGCCATCAGCGACAGGTTGTTGAGACTGAAGCCACACAGGTACATGGCAGCAAAGGTGCCGATTAGCGACACGGGTACGGCAACGGCCGGGATCAGCGTCGCGCGGCCCGAGCGCAGGAACAGGAAGACCACCAGGATCACCAGCGCGACGGAGATGATCAGCGTCTGCTCAACCTCTTCAAGCGAGGCGCGGATCGTCGGGGAACGATCCTGGGCAATCTGCAGGTCTATCGCCGCCGGAATGGTCTCCTGCAGCTCCGGCAGTCGCGCGCGAATGCTGTTCACCGTCTGGATAATATTGGCTTCCGGCAGCTTGCGGATCATCAGCAGAATCGCCGGTTTGGCATTGGTCATCCCGGCGTTGCGCACGTCCTGCACCGAATCGGTCACGCTGGCGACATCGCTCAGACGCACCGCCGCGCCGTTGTTGTAGTGAATAATCAGCGGCTGGTATTCCGCGGCGGTTTTGAGCTCATCGTTTGTCTGGATCTGCCAGCGGTGGCTGCTGTCTTCAATCGCCCCCTGCGGTTTGCGCACGTTTGCGTTGCTGATGGCGGAACGCACGTCGTCCAGCGACACTCCCTGGTTGAACAGCGCCTGCGGGTTGAGCCCCACGCGCACGGCGGGCAGGGAGCTACCGCCCACGTCGACGTCGCCCACGCCGTCGATCTGGGCGATGGTCTGCGCCAGTTGGGTAGAGGCAAAGTCATACAGCTCGCCCTGGGAATAGGTGTCCGAGGTGAGCGTTAAGATCATGATGGGCGCGTCGGACGGGTTGGCTTTGCGATAGGTCGGCCTGCTCGGCATACCGCTCGGCAGCAGGCTCTGCGCGGCGTTGATCGCTGCCTGCACGTCGCGCGCTGCGCCGTTGATATCCCGGTCGAAGTTGAACTCAAGGATAATACGCGTGCTGCCCAGTGAACTGCTGGAGGTCATTTCGTTGACCCCCGCAATGCGCCCGAGTGACCGCTCCAGCGGCGTGGCGACCGACGAGGCCATGGTTTCCGGCGACGCGCCGGGCAGCGAGGCGCTGACCATGATCACCGGGAAGTCCACCTGCGGCAGCGGGGCTACCGGCAACAGCCGGAAGCCGAGTACGCCGCACAGGGTGATGGCGAGCGAAATCAATATCGTCGCCACCGGGCGGTAAATGAAGAGCGCGAAAAACTTCACTTACGCCTCCTCTTCACGTTTCGGGAAGCGGCTTTTGGTCCACAGGGCCAGACGGTCAAACAGCAGGTAGATCACCGGCGTGGTAAACAGCGTCAGCACCTGGCTGACCAGCAGACCGCCGACCATACCGATCCCTAAAGGACGCCGCAGCTCGGCCCCAACGCCGGTACTCAGCATCAGCGGCAGCGCGCCTAACAGGGCGGCGAGGGTGGTCATCAGGATCGGACGAAAACGCAGCAGACAGGCCTGGAAGATCGCATCGCGCGGCGACATTCCCTGCTCGCGCTCGGCGGCAAGGGCGAAGTCGATCATCATGATGGCGTTTTTCTTGACGATACCGATGAGCAGAATGATGCCGATAATCGCAATCACGTCCAGCTCGCTGCCCGCCAGCATCAGCGCTAACAGCGCCCCGACGCCCGCCGTCGGCAGGGTGGAGAGGATGGTGATCGGGTGAATAAAGCTTTCATACAGTACGCCCAGCACGATGTACATTGCCACCACGGCGGCCACGATCAGCCAGATGGTGCTGCCCAGCGCCGCCTGGAACGCCAGCGTGCTCCCCTGGAACTGGGTCTGTATATCCGTCGGGAAGCCGAGGTTTTTTTCGGCGTTCTGGATCGCTTCCACCGCCTCGCCCAGCGAGTATCCGTCCGGGACGTTAAACGAAATGGTGGTCGACGGGAACTGATCCAGATGGTTGATGGTCAGCGGGGTGTGGCGCTCTTCCACGCTGGCAATGGCGCTGAGCGGCACGATGCCGCCGTCCTTACTGGTCAGACGTACGGTGTCCAGCGCGGCAAGCCCGGGCGTGTTCCCGGTGTTGTGCTCCAGCACTACGCGGTACTGGTTCGCCTGCGTGTAAATAGTGGAGATCAGGCGCTGGCCAAAGGCGTTGTACAGTGCGTTATCCACGTCCGCCATGGAAATACCCAGACGGCTGGCGGTGTCACGGTTGACGTTAACGTAGGCCGCCAGCCCTTTATCCTGCCAGTCGCTGCTGACGTCGGAGAGCTGCGGGAGGCCGCGCAGAGTATCAACCAGCTGCGGCACCCAGGTACTGAGCGCCTCCAGGCTGGTGGTCTGCAGAGTAAACTGGTACTGAGTGCGGCTCACCTGGGTATCAATGGTTAAATCCTGAATCGGCTGCAGGTAGAGTTCGATGCCCGGCACCTTCGCCACCGCGTTTTGCAGGCGCTGGATCACCGTGTTGACGCGATCGTCACGGTCATCAAGCGGTTTGAGGTTGATCTGCAGGCGCGCGCTGTTCAGCGACGGGTTAGTGCCGTCGACGCCCACGTAGGCGGTGAGGCTTTCCACCGCCGGATCTTTCATGATGATCTCCGACACCTGCTGCTGGCGCTGTGCCATGTTGGCGAACGATACGGTCTGCGGGGCCTGTAACGTGCCCTGAATAATGCCGTTGTCCTGAATCGGGAAGAAGCCTTTCGGGATGAAAATCCACAGCATCACGCTGAGCGCCAGCGTACCCAGGGCAACCCCAAGCGTCGCCCACGGGTGGTTCAGCACCTTCGCCAGCACGTGGCCGTAGGCGGCGATGATGCGTTCGAACATCCGCTCTGAGGCGCGCGAGAAACGGTTTTGCTTGCGCAGGGACTCCACGCTCAGCATGCGGGCACACATCATCGGGGTCAGCGTCAGCGACACCACGGCGGAGATCAGGATCGCCACCGCCAGGGTGACGGCAAACTCCCGGAACAGTCGCCCGACGATATCGCCCATAAACAGCAGCGGGATCAGCACCGCAATCAGCGAGAAAGTGAGGGAGATAATGGTAAAGCCGATCTCGCCCGCCCCCTTCAGCGCGGCGGCGAGGGGCTTCTCGCCTTTCTCGATGTAGCGCGAAATGTTCTCGATCACCACAATGGCGTCATCCACCACGAAACCGGTGGCGATGGTCAGGGCCATCAGCGTCAGGTTGTTGATCGAGAAATCAAGGAACACCATCACCGCAAAGGTTCCGACCAGCGAGAGCGGTACGGCGACGGCGGGAATAATGGTGGCCGGCACGTTGCGCAGGAACAGGTAGATAATCATGACCACCAGCGCAATCGCCAGCATCAGCTCGAACTGGGTGTCGGTAACGGAGGCGCGAATGTTGGTGGTGCGGTCGGAAAGCACCTTCACGCTGACCGATTTCGGCAGGCTTTCAATCAGCTGCGGCAGCATGGCACGAATACTGTCGGCGGTCTCGATGATGTTCGCACCCGGCTGGCGCTGAACGTTCATGACAATCGCCTGCTGCTTGTTGGCCCACGCGCCAAGCCAGCTGTTTTCCGCGCCTTGTTCTACGGTTGCCACGTCGCCGAGGCGAATTGGCGCGCCGTTCTGGTAGGCGACAATCAGCTGGCGATACTCATCGGCTGACTGCATCTGATCGTTGGCCGAAAGCGTGACCGCGCGGGTTGGCCCGTCCAGCGAGCCTTTGGCCGAGTTGACGTTGGCGCTGGTGATGGCGGTACGAATGGTTTCGCTGGTTAACCCCAGCGCGGCAATCGCCTGCGCGTTAAGCTTCACGCGCACGGCAGGACGTTGTCCGCCCGCCAGGGTCACCAGACCGACGCCCGTTACCTGTGAAATCTTCTGTGCCACGCGGGTTTCAACCATATCTTCCACCTGCGTCATCGGCATGGCGGAGGAGGTGACGGCCAGCGTCATGATTGGCGGATCGGCCGGGTTGACCTTGCTGTAGACCGGCGGATTAGGCAGGTCAGACGGCAGCAGGTTGGTGGCGGCGTTGATCGCGGCCTGCACCTCCTGCTCGGCGACGTCCAGCGAGAGCGTCAGCTGGAACTGCAGCGTAACTACTGACGCCCCACCAGAGCTTTGCGAGGACATCTGCTTCAGGCCAGACATCTGCCCAAACTGGCGCTCCAGCGGCGCGGTAATGGCCGACGTCACCACGTCCGGGCTGGCGCCAGGGTAGAGCGTGACCACCTGAATCGTAGGGTAATCCACTTCCGGCAGCGCCGACACGGGCAGAAAGCGATAGCCAATTATCCCGGCCAGCAAAATGGCCACCATCAACAGCGTGGTGGCGACGGGGCGCATAATAAACAGGCGTGATGGCCCACCTGTCGCGCTTGGTGGCAAGACCTGCATCAGGCGCTGGCTCCCTGTTTAGCGTGCTCGCGTTTCGCCGGCTGTTCGCTGGTGGTCGTGCCATGCGCCTCGACCACTTCGACGCGCGCCCCTTCCGTGAGACGGTCGATGCCGTCGGTTACCACCCGATCGCCTGCGGATAGCCCGGCGCTAATCACCACCGTCTGGCTATCCTGAATCCCGGTTTTCACCAGATGCTTGCTGACCTGGTTGTCATCGTTCAGCACCCAGACGAAGTTGCCTTCGTTACCCATCTGCAGCGCTGCCGTTGGGATCACCACCGCGTTTTCTTCGGTAGAGACCAGCATGCGCGCGTTAACGAACTGATTCGGGAAAAGCGCATCATCCTGATTGCTAAAGCGTGCTTTCAGCTTGATGGTACCGGTGGTGGTATCAATCTGGTTATCGAGGCTCAGCAGCGATCCTTCGCTGAGTTTCTGTTTGTTGGTGCGGTCCCAGGCTTCAACCACCAGCCCTTTACCGGCTTTTTGCGCCTGCACCACGGTGGCGATGTCGCTCTCCGGCAGGGTAAAGACTAAATCGATGGGGTGAGTCTGGGTAATGACCACGATGCCCGTGGTATCGCCGCTGGAGATCTGGTTACCGATATCAACCTGCTTTAGGCCGACGCGTCCGTCAATCGGCGCGGTAATGCGGCTCCAGTCGAGCTGCAGCTGGGCGCTGGCGACCGCTGCTTCGTCTGCTTTGATCGTGCCTCGGGTTTCGCTGACCAGCGACTGCTGAGTGTCCAGTTCCTGACGCGACACCAGGTTGGTTTTCACCAACTGCTGATAGCGGGCGAGATCGCGCTGGGCGTTGGCTAAGGTGGCTTTGTCTTTGGCAAGCTGCCCCTGCGCCTGAGCGAGCGAGACTTTGAACTGGCTTGGGTCGATCTCTGCCAGTAAATCACCGGCCTTAACCTGCTGGCCTTCCTGGAAGTGAAGCGCCATCAGCTGCCCCTCTACCCGGCTGCGCACGGTGACGGTATTGGCCGCAGTAATGGTGCCAAGCCCGGTGAGATAACGCGGAACGGCTTTGTTGACGGCGGTCGCTGCCTGCACGGGGGCCAGCGCCGCGCCGCGCATACCGTGGCGGCCACCGCCCGCCGCGCGCGGAGATGCGCTGCTCGCCCCCGAAGATGCAGGGGACTTCGCGGATTGACTGTGCCAGTACCAGGCGGCGGCAAGGACCACCACAATGATGCCAGCGGCGATAGCCCAGCGGGATTTGTTACTGCCTTTCATCGTTTTACGTTCTCATCCTGAAACACTTCGGGGAATGATACTAGTTTAGTCAGGCTACCCGGCAGAAAAATGGAGGAAATGTGGAACACTGTCTGGAATTGTCTGAATGGCGGGAGAGGGAGTCGATCCTTTTTCTCCCTCTCCCACTGGGAGAGGGCCGGGATGAGGGCACCAGGCCACACCCGTGTTAGCTAAACATCACCTGCGCCCAGCGCGCCAGCCCTGCGGTTACGGAGCCAAAATCATCGCCACCGGCAATCGGTATGCCCGGCAGTTGTGCCGCCAGCGCTTTCTTAATCAGCGGCGAACGGGCGCTACCCCCGGTTAAATAGATCACGTCCGGCTGCTCTTTTCCGTTATCCAGCGCCAGCTGCACCTGTTCGAGAATACGCTGCAGCGGCTGTGACAGGGCCGTTTCAAGCCCTTCCTGCGAGATAATCGTTGCCAGTTCGTCGCTGATAAACGGCAGGGTGACCGCATGTTCCGGGCGATCTGAGAGCGCAATTTTGCTCTCTTCGGCGGTGCGCACCACGCGGTAGCTCAGGCGCTGACGCCAGACCTTGTGGAGCAGCGCGACTTTGTCGGCATCCTGCGCATCGCGTATCAGATCGTTGAGAAAACGACCGTTTGCGGTGCTGTAAAAATCACTCTGCGCAGGCACATCGTTGATCGCAATGGCGTTCCACCACGGCAGAACCGGCAGGGCGATCCCTTTTTCGGTTTGTCCGCCCATGCCCAGCAGCGGCATCAGGCTCTTAAAGGCGAGGGCAATATCCAGATCGTTACCGCCAACGCGGCAGCCGCTGTGCCCCAGCAGGCTGTTTTCACGATCGCGACGCTGATGCCATTGCGGCCCCATCAGCAGCAGCGAGCAGTCCGTCGTTCCGCCGCCGATATCCACCACCAGCACACGTTTTTCTGCCGTCAACGTGGCTTCAAAATCCAGTCCCGCCGCTACCGGCTCGTACTGGAACACCACGTCGCGAAAACCTGCACGGTGCGCCGCGCGCGCCAGAATACCCTGCGCCTGCTGGTTGGCGTCATCGCCCCCCAGGCCCTGGAAGTTTATCGGACGGCCAATCACCGCCTGGTCGATGGTTTCCGTGACCTGCGTTTGTGCCTGATTGCGGATGTGCAGCATCATGGCGCAGACCAGATCCTCAAACAACGCGACCTGCTGCGGCTTCAGGCCGCTGGCCCCGAGGAATGACTTCGGTGATTTAACGAAGTAAACCTCCTCCGGATCCTCAATGTACTGCCCGAGCGACGACAGGCCGAACTGTACGCTGGCAGGCGTAACGTCGATGTCCTCTTCGCGGTTATAGCTCACGGCGCGGCGCAGCAGAGCCTGCGTTTCCGCCGCGGTGGCCGGAACCTGGTGATGGCGGAAAAGCCATTCGCTTACCGCCTCACGGGTTGGCGCGCAGAGCATTGACGGCAGCAGCGTGCTCTCTTTTTCCATTTTCAGGAGCTGTGGTTGCCCGTTGTGCATCACCGCAACCGAGCAGTTGGCCGTACCGTAATCGAATCCAATAAACACGTAGAAATCCCCATGCCGGTGAGAAGGGGCGAGACTTTAACGAAATGTCTCTTCCGCGACAACTGGAATATGAAAGCAAGGCGAAACAAGGCCTTTCGGTTTATGCTGAGGAGAACATGACAGGAGCAACGATGTTTACCTTGAACTGGCAACCCCCCTACGACTGGCAGTGGATGTTTGGCTTTCTGAGCGCGCGTGCCGTGACGGGCGTGGAAACCGTGACCGAGGACGACTACGAGCGCAGTTTTGCCTGTGACGGGCACCGGGGCATTTTTCGCGTCACACCAGACCTTGCCTCCCACACCCTCAACGTCACGCTCAGCCCGGGCCTGATGCCGGTGGCGGCAGGCTGTCTGGACCGCATCGCACGGCTGTTCGATCTTGACTGCGATCCGCAGCAGATTGCCCGGACGCTCGGCGAGTTGGGTGCTGCGCGGCCCGGGCTGCGTTTACCTGGCGCAATGGATGCTTACGAGCAGGGCGTGCGGGCGATCCTCGGGCAACTGGTGAGCGTGGCGATGGCAGCGAAACTTACCGGACGGGTGGTGGCGCTGTACGGTGAGGCGGTTGAAGATGCGCCGGATTATCTCTGTTTCCCCACCCCGCAGGCGCTGGCCGCCGCCGATCCGCTGGCATTGAAAGCGCTCGGGATGCCGGTAAAAAGGGCGGAATCGTTGATTCATCTCGCCCGGTCGGTGGTGGACGGTGACTTTCCTCTCGTTCCGCCGGTGGACATCGACGCGGGCATGAAAGCGTTGCAGCAGCGGCCCGGCATTGGCCGCTGGACGGCAAACTATTTAGCCCTGCGGGGATGGCAGGCCAAAGATGTGTTTTTGCCGGATGATTATCTGATTAAACAGCGCTTCGCTGGCATGACGCCCGCGCAAATCCGCCGTTACGCCGAACGCTGGCAGCCGTGGCGCTCCTATGCGCTGTTGCACATCTGGTATACCGACGGCTGGACGCCCTCAGTTGATGGCGAAATAGCTGGTGTTGAGCAGTAGTTCCAGCGGCTGCGGTTCGCCGATGGTGTCGCCATAGATAAAGTCGATGCCGATGCCCGAGAGGGTATCCATCATGATTGGTTGGTTGCAGGGGCCTGCCAGGGTTTTCATTCCCAGCCGCTGGGCGTGGCCCTGAATGATGGTCACCATCATTTCATCCATCAGGTTTCCGTGAACGTTTGACACCACGTCCGGGTCGAGCATCAGATAGTCGGCCATGTTAGCGCTGAGATGGCTAAAGAGGCTCATGTCGCGCCCCACCTGGCTTAACACCACCCGGCAACCTGCGTGTCGCAGTTTTTGCAGACCCTGCTGCAGGTTCTCATCCGTATTGCGCAGCACCTCTGCGGAGATAATCAGGTGCAGCAGGCGGCCCGGGAATGGGCCTTTCTCCAGCAGTTCAATCAGCTCGTCTACCAGGGTGACGCTGGATAACCCGGCTTGCGAAAGCGGTAGCGCAACCCCCATCCCTTTGGCCGCTACCTGGGCAGCGTACGCGCGGAAGAACTCGCTGAAGATACGCCGGTCGAGGGCGTGAAGCAGCTCAGGCTCGGCGAGACCAGAGCGGAACGCCTGCTCCTCCTGTACTTCACCCTGGCTGGTCCACAGGCGCAGCGAGATGAGCCAGAAGTTGCTGCTCTCCGGTATGCGCGGGGAGGCAACGCTGCGGGCAATCATCAGCAGGTGATTGTCCTTGATCATATGCCACTGCTCATCGAGCGACATCATGCTGCGCGCGCTGTGGATCCGCTCCTGCTGCGGTTCGTAAACCGTCACCACGCCACGCCCGCTGTTTTTAGAGGCATAGCAGGCGATATCGGCCTGGGACATCACCTCTGCCGCCTGATGGTTGGTCTCATCAATCAGGGTAATGCCCGCGCTGGCGCCGATACGGTGCAGGCGGCCTTCCCACATAAAGTGATAGTTATTGATGGCGTGGATCAGCCGCCCGGTAATGTAGCGTGCGCTTTCGATATTACAGTCCTGTAGCAGCAGACCAAACTCATCGCCCCCCAGACGGGCAAGAACGTCGCTGGAGCGAAGCATGGTCAGCATCAATGATGACAGCTCACGAAGCAGGGCGTCGCCCGCGGCATGGCCTGCGGTATCGTTGACGGCTTTGAAGCGGTCAAGATCGATGAAAATCAGGGCATGGCGCTGGCGCGTCTCCTGCACGGTCTGGATCAGGCGCTTAAGATGGGTTTCGAAACTGACGCGGTTAGCCAGATGCGTGAGCGCGTCATGGGAGGCGCTGTAGCTCAGCTGGCGCAGCATTTTGCGTGATTCGGTCACATCCTGAATAACCAGCACCGAGCCAATGGCCTGCCCGTCCAGCGTGCTGAGGGGCGTGATGCTGTAGTGGATGTCGAAGCTGCCGCCGTTGCGGCAGTTGAGTACCACGTCCTGCTCGATATCGGAACGGGACATATCGCCGCTGTGGATGTTTTCCATCAGCGGGCCTTTCTCACCGAAGGTGATGTGCAGCACGTTCAGAATCGGCTGCCCGATGGCCTCGGACTGGGGCCAGCCGCTCATCTTCTCGGCCACCGGGTTCATAAAGGTCACGTTCATGTCGACGTCGGTGCAGAGCACGGCCTCGCCGATGGAGTCGAGCGTAATGTGCAGACGCTCTTTTTCCTGGAACAGCGCCTCGTTAAGCTGCTTGACCTCGGTCATGTCCATGTTAACGCCGAGCAGACGCTCCACTTCACCCTGCTTGTTCAGTACCCGGTTGGCCAGGGAGCGAATATGGCGCACCCCCTCTTTGACACGAATACGGAATTCGAGCTTAAACGGCATGCGCGCCTTCAGGGAGTCGCGGATCACCTGTTCCGCATGGGCGCGGTCCTCAGGCACAATCGACGCATTCCACAGTTGCCAGGTGGGCTTGATGTGGGGCGGGATCTCATACAGTTCGAACATCCGCTTATCCCAGCTGATGACGTCCGGCTGCAAATCCCATTCCCAGATCCCAATTCCGCCCGCTTCATTCGCCAGGGTAATACGCTCCATCAGGCGCTTATTGACCCATTCGGTATGCTTGAGATCGTTAATGTCTTCAATCTGGGCGATAAAGTAGAGCGGGGTGCCGTCGGCGTGGCGTACGACAGAGACGGCAAGTAGCGCCCAGACCACTTCCCCGTCGCGGGTGTAGTAACGCTTCTCGAGGCTGTAGTTGTTGATATCCCCGTTGACCAGCTGATCGAGCTGTTCGATATCAGAGTGTAAATCCTCCGGCCAGGTGAGCTGCTGGAACGTCATCGACTGAAGCTCCGTCTGGCTGTAGCCGAGAAAGTTGCACAGCGCCTTGTTGGCCTGCAGCCACTGGCCGTCGATGCCCACCAGCGCCATGCCGATGGCGGAGTACTCCATTGCATTGCGAAAACGTTCTTCACTCTCGGTAATGTGCTTGCGCTCGGCGCGGAAGGCATACATCACCATTGTCATCACGTTGGCAGGCAGTAACATCATCAGAAACGGCAGCCACGGCGCGTTGAGCATGGCGCTGGCGTTCGGCGTTGCTACCGGGGTGGGGTTTTGCGCCATCATCAGGGAGACCATCATGACGGTGACCAGGAATACCAGAAACGCTTCCACGCGCGGAAGGCGGACCGCGCTCCACATCAGCAGGACAATCACACAGGTAAAGGGCCACGGCAGCCAGTTCATGGCAGCCCAGCTCAGAACCAGCGTTACCGCCATGGTGACCAGAGTTTCCAGCAGCAGCTGCGGGTCGCGGTGGCGCAGGAGATAGTGCGGTTTGAACAGCAGCCCTAATGGCACCAGCGCCAGCGCGCCGATTGATTCGGAAACCACCCACACCAGAAAATTACGCAGCGGCTCAGGTCCGGGCGCCAGAAAATGGATTAACACGCCCCCTGTCAGCGGCGGGATCAGGGCGCTGCCTATCGCCAGACGCACCCAGTCATTCAAGTTTTGTAGCGGGTTATACCATGGCAGCAGCTTACGCAGCAGCAGTGCGCCGATGCAGGCCTCAATAATATTGACGGAGGTATAAATGAAGCTAACGGATCCCCACGAAAAGAGCATCCATGAGGCCAGGACATTCCCGAATGAACAGGCGAGGGCAATACCCGGCCACATCTTCCCGGCATGACGATAAAACGCCACCGTCATAATAGAGGTAGGGAACCATAACGGCGCGAGCAGGGTGCCGAAACGGGTGAGTTCCAGGGAAAATAGGGTAAAAATAAACGTGACCAGACCCAGACAGACAAGTCGCAGTAAAGGATGTTGGGTGGTAATCAAAACCCGCTGGTATTGTTTATTCATTACCGCTTTATCCCGAGACGCCAGGTCGCCAGGAGCGATGTCCGGACGCGAGAAATTAAGAATTTGGTTTATGCTAGTACAAACAATTTACAATTCATATGCTGACTGCTCAGATTTTGACATCATAGACTTATTAAATAGTTACTCGCCAAAAAATTCCCGTTAAACGACCAAAAAGTGGTCATTTAAATTTCACTCAGGGAGAAAAAGCGACTTTGGAGGCTCTCTCGCATTACCTGCGGTTTCGACTGGTATCACGCCTGCGAAATCCCTATAATTGCCGCGTTTGACGCTCCGGCGTCGTCCTTCCTTAACATCCAGGTTAATCAGGTCGCTAAATTTATGACTGATAAGTCTCATCAGTGCGTCATTATAGGCATCGCCGGCGCATCGGCTTCAGGTAAAAGTCTTATTGCCAGTACGCTGTATCGCGAACTGCGTGAACAGGTTGGTGATGAGCATATCGGCGTCATTCCCGAAGATTGCTATTACAAAGATCAATCCCATCTGTCGATGGAAGAGCGCGTAAAGACTAATTACGACCACCCTAATGCCATGGATCACAGCCTGCTGTTCCAGCACTTAGAAGCGCTGAAAAGCGGCAAGGCTATTGAATTGCCTGTTTACAGCTACGTAGAACATACCCGCTTAAAAGAGACCGTTCGCATTGAGCCGAAGAAGGTCATCATCCTTGAAGGGATCCTGCTGTTAACGGACGCGCGGCTGCGCGAGTCGATGAACTTCTCTATTTTTGTCGATACCCCGCTGGACATCTGCCTGATGCGCCGTATTAAGCGTGACGTCAACGAGCGCGGGCGTTCTATGGACTCCGTGATGGCACAGTATCAGAAAACCGTGCGTCCAATGTTCCTGCAGTTTATCGACCCATCCAAGCAATACGCCGATATTATCGTGCCTCGTGGCGGTAAAAACCGTATTGCCATTGATATCTTAAAAGCGAAAATCAGTCAGTTTTTTGAATAAGCCGCGCGAATTGTGTACCGTTCAGAGATAACCTGGTTTGCCCTGAGCCGATAGCGCCTCAGGGTACGATGCACGAAAGGAGAAAGTGCCATGCGTCTTTGTGACCGCGATATAGAAGCCTGGCTGGATGAAGGCCGCCTGTCTATCACCCCGCGTCCGCCAGTTGAGCGCATTAACGGCGTGACGGTCGATGTGCGTCTGGGGAATAAGTTTCGCACCTTTAGCGGCCATACGGCGCCGTTTATCGACCTGAGCGGGCCGAAAGACGAGGTGAGCGCGGCGCTGGACCGCGTGATGAGCGACGAAATTGTCCTCGACGAGGGTGAGGCGTTTTATCTGCATCCGGGTGAACTGGCGCTGGCCGTGACGTTTGAATCAGTCACGCTGCCTGCCGATCTGGTGGGCTGGCTCGATGGCCGCTCCTCGCTGGCGCGTCTGGGTTTGATGGTGCACGTAACGGCGCACCGCATCGATCCGGGCTGGTCAGGCCGTATTGTGCTGGAGTTCTTCAATGCGGGTAAACTCCCGCTCGCGCTGCGTCCGGGCATGATGATCGGTGCGCTGAGCTTTGAACCGCTGACAGGCCCGGCGGATCGTCCTTATAATCGCCGTCAGGATGCAAAATATCGCGACCAGCAGGGTGCGGTTGCCAGTCGTATTGATAAAGACTGATTGTTAGACCATTGAGGATGCCATGAGAAGAGTTCTGACAACGCTGATGATTTTGCTGGTGGTTCTGGTTGCTGGCCTTTCGGCGTTGGTACTGCTGGTTAACCCGAATGACTTCCGTGCCTATATGGTGCGTCAGGTCGAAGCGCGCAGTGGTTACGAACTTAAGCTGGACGGGCCGCTGCGCTGGCACGTCTGGCCGCAGCTGAGCATTCTCTCCGGGCGCATGTCGCTGACTGCGCCAGGGGCATCACAGCCGTTGGTGGCGGCCGACAACATGCGACTTGATGTCGCGCTGATCCCGCTTTTCTCCCATCAGCTTCAGGTTGATCGGGTGATGCTGAAAGGGGCGGTGATCCAGCTTACGCCGCAAAGCGAAGCGGTCCGTCAGCCTGACGCGCCGGTTGCCCCGCACGAAAATACCTTGCCCGACGTGCCGTCCGATGCCGGCTGGTCGTTTGACATCGCCAACCTGAAAATTGCCGACAGCGTGCTGGTTTTCCAGCATGAAGATGATGAGCAGGTTACCGTGCGCAATATCAGCCTGACGATGGAGCAGGACGCGAACCACATTGCGACCATGGCGTTTTCCGGGCGTATCAACCGCGACCAGCGCGATCTGACGTTGTCGATGGATGCCAACGTAAATGCGTCGGACTATCCGCACCAGTTGACTGCCGATATCCGCCAGCTGAACTGGCAACTCACCGGCGCCGACCTGCCGACCAAAGGCATTGCCGGCCAGGGGACCTTGCAGGCCATCTGGCAGGAAGAACACAAACAGCTGCAGCTCAATAACCTTAACCTGCAGGCCAATGACAGCAGCATGAAAGGGCAGGCGAGCGTGACCCTGGCTGAGGAGCCGAAGTGGGTTCTGGATTTGCAGTTTGACACGCTGAATCTTGAAAACCTGCTTCCAACACAGCCCGCCAGCACGGCTGATGACGGTGCGGCGCAAAACGCTCAGAGCCAGGCGATGAAGCCGCGGCCAGTGATTTCATCTAATCTCGATCAGCCTGACTATAACGGCCTGCGCGGTTTTACCGCCGATATTCTGCTAAAAGCTAACCGGCTTCGCTGGCGCGGCATTGAGTTTACCGACGTCAGTAGCCAGATGTTCAATCACAATGGATTGCTGGTCATCTCCGAGCTGGGCGGCAATATGGGGGCAGGACATGTGTCGCTGCCGGGTACGCTGGATGTGCGTAAAGACACGGCCAGCGCCGCGTTCCAGCCGCGCCTGGATAATGTCGAAATCGGCACCATTCTGAACGCCTTTAACTACCCGATTTCGCTGACCGGACAGATGTCGCTGGCGGGGGATTTCGCCGGCACGAAAATTGACGCCGACGCGTTCCGCCATAACTGGCAGGGCCAGGCGCACGTTGAGCTGAAAGACACCCGCATGGAAGGCCTCAACTTCCAGCAACTGGTCCAGCAGGCGGTTGAGCGCAGCAGTAACGTTAAGGCGAATGAAAACTACGACAGCGCGACACGTCTTGATAACTTCACAAGCGATCTGACCCTGGATAACGGGCAGCTGTCGCTGAATGAGATGCAGGGCACCTCGTCGATGCTGGCGCTCACCGGTGAGGGCAAGATGGATCTGGTGAAAGAGACGGCTGACACCCGGTTTAACGTCCGCGTGCTCTCCGGCTGGGAAGGCGAGGGTGAACTGATTGATTTCCTCAAAGCGACGCCAGTCCCACTGCACGTCTACGGAAAATGGCAGGCGCTAAATTACAGCCTGCAGGTTGATCAAATTCTGCGTAAGCACCTTCAGGATGAAGCCAAACGTCGGCTGAACGACTGGGCGGATCGCAACAAGGATTCGCAAAACGGTAAGGACGTGAAAAAGCTGTTAGATAAGCTTTGAGAGTGTTAGTGCCGGGTGGCGGCTACGCCTTACCCGGCCTGTAAAATCCGTAAATCGCAGGCCGGGTAAGCGAAACGCTATCCGGCTTTTTTATACCTCAAAATCCAGCTCATCCTCGCTACGTAGCGGTATCAGCTGCACCTTCTGCACGCGATGGCTTTCAACCTGAAGCGTTTTGATCAAGTAATCTCCTACCTGCACCTCTTCGCCTGGCGTCGGAATGCGCTGGAGATACTCCATCAACAATCCTGCAATGGTGTGGTATTCACGCTTCTCATCCAGCGGCAGCGGAACAAACTGCACCAGGTCCTCAAGCGGCATATGGCCGTTTGCCGTCCAGGTGCCGTCGGCATTCTTCTGGATATCGTGACGCGCATCGATTTCATCCACTTCGTTAGGCAGATTGCCGGCGATCGTTTCCATCACGTCGCTCAGCGTCACTAAACCTTCAACGGACCCAAACTCATCCACCACAAAGGCAAAGTGAGTGCGCGCGTTGCGGAACTGCTCAAGGGCGGACAGTAACGGCAGCGCCTCCGGGAACACCAGCGGCTGGCGGACCAGCACACGCAGGTTGAGCGGCTCGCCGTGCAGTTGCTGTTGCAGCAGGTCGATGATGTGTACCACGCCGAGCAGCTCTTCTTCCTCGTCGCCCCCGGTCACCACCACGCGGGTGTGCTGGTTTTTATCCAGCAGGGCGCGGATCTGCTCTTCCGGGGCCGTCAGGTCGACATGTTCGATGTCATGACGGGAGGTCATGATGCTGCTGACCGAGCGCTGGTTAAGGTTCAGCACGCGCTCAATCATGCGCCGTTCCTGCGGGTTAAAGATCTGCCCGTCGCTGTGGTCGGCAAGCAGCGCGGCGGACTCGGCGTCCAGTTCTGCATCCTCTTTTCGTCCGCTGAGCAGGCGCATCACCGTATCGGCGGTGCGCTGACGCAGGGTCTGATTAGCGGAGAGAAAGCGGCGACGGTTGAAAATCGCCAGCTGGTTAAGGGATTCGATCATCACCGAGAACCCAATTGCGGCGTACAGATACCCCTTCGGAATATGGAAGCCAAAGCCGTCGGCCACCAGGCTAAAGCCGATCATCAGCAGGAAGCTCAGGCAGAGAATAACGATGGTCGGGTGGCTGTTCACAAAGCGGGTCAGCGCCTTGCTTGCCATGATCATCAGCGTAATAGCAATGATTACGGCGGCCATCATCACCGCGAGGTGGTCTACCATGCCGACGGCGGTAATGACCGAGTCCAGCGAGAAGACGGCATCCAGCACCACGATTTGCGCCACCACCGGCCAGAATTTTGCCCCGCGACGCTGGGTCGGGTTGTCATGGTCTTTCCCTTCAAGCCGCTCGTTAAGCTCGACGGTGGCTTTGAACAGCAGGAACAGCCCGCCGAATAGCATGATCAGATCGCGGGCGCTGAAGCTCAGGCCGTAAACCGTAAACAGCGGCGTGGTGAGAGTGACCAGCCAGGAGATGGAGGCCAGCAGCAGCAAACGCATCACCATCGCCAGCACCAGCCCCGTGACGCGCGCACGGTCGCGCTGCGAAGGCGGTAATTTTTCGGCAAGGATGGCGATAAAGACCAGATTATCAATACCGAGCACTAATTCGATGACGACCAGCGTAACCAGCCCGGCCCAGATTGACGGATCGGCAATCCATTCCATAGTAATAGCAATACCTTCTGTTATATGACTAATGTCACATTGCGATCATGGATAAAGCTGACCAAAAATGCAATGGCAGGCTGAGATTTCTCTTAATCGATAACCAAAAAAATGAACAACATGCGGGAGGGTGTAAATAAGTGTAGTGCGGGGTTTTGATTATCGGAGACGTTATTTAGGATATATCGCACTGAGTGGTTTTATTCGATATTTTGTCAATATAAAGAAATTCCTAAAACCTTAAAAATTTGCTCTTAATATTAATCTTAAAAACTGTTATTCAGACGGTTGTCTCCTTGCCTGCTATTAGGTTAGCTGCAACAATTCTCCCAGCATCAAATGTTAAAACTTCTTGCTGCTATTTTTGTTTCGGTATTCAGGGAATGGAAATGTTTATCCGTCATAGGTTTTTCATGACCGATATATTTTCCCTGAAGCCATGTCCAAGAGGGTGTCTATCCATAACATATTGTTTAGTCAGTGGATTGGTAACTGAAAGCCAAGGGCGGTAGCGTGCCTGAAGGCGTGTAAAACAGCCTCAATTATTCTGTCAATAGCCAATGGATGAATACGGTTTTTTTAGGACAGATGCCAGTTATATTTCAAATTGATTAACTGCATGCTGAATGCCAAAACGACCCGCGCTTATTTAATTTGCACAGGATAATTACTCTGCCAAAGTGATAAATAATCAATGATGAAATCCAAAATGAAATTGATGCCATTATTGGTGTCTGTGACCTTGATGAGTGGTTGCACGGTCTTTCCCGGCAGCAATATGTCCACATCGGGCAAGGATGTGATTAAACAACAGGATGCCGATTTCGATCTCGACAAAATGGTCAATGTTTATCCCCTGACCCCGCGTCTGGTCGAACAATTACGTCCGCGTCCGAATGTTGCCCAGCCGAATATGTCTCTGGACCAGGAAATCGCCAATTATGAGTATCGCGTGGGGCCGGGTGACGTGATTAGCGTTACCGTCTGGGATCACCCTGAACTCACCACCCCGGCGGGCCAGTACCGCAGCTCAAGCGATACCGGGAACTGGGTCCAGTCCGATGGCACCATGTTCTATCCGTACATTGGCAAAGTGCATGTTGTCGGCAAAACGCTTGCCGAGATCCGTAGTGATATTACCAGCCGCTTAGCGCAGTACATTGCTGACCCGCAGGTGGACGTTAATATCGCCGCATTCCGCTCGCAGAAAGCCTACATCTCCGGCCAGGTGAACAAATCCGGCCAGCAGGCCATCACCAACGTGCCGCTCACCGTTCTGGATGCCATCAATGCTGCGGGCGGCTTAACCGATGGTGCCGACTGGCGCAACGTCGTGCTGACCCACGAAGGCAAAGAGCAGCGCATTTCGCTGCAGGCGCTGATGCAAAACGGCGACCTGACCCAGAACCGCCTGCTTTATCCGGGCGATATTCTGTACGTGCCGCGTAACGACGATCTGAAAGTCTTCGTCATGGGTGAAGTGAAGAAACAGAGCACCCTCAAAATGGACTTCAGCGGCATGACCCTGACCGAAGCGCTGGGCAATGCGGAAGGCATCGATCTGACCTCCTCCAACGCCAGCGGCATCTTCGTGATCCGTCCGCTGAAAGGCGAGGGCAGCGCGAAAGGCAAGATTGCCAATATCTACCAGCTGGATATGTCCGATGCGACATCGCTGGTCATGGCCACCGAGTTCCGCCTCCAGCCATACGATGTGGTCTATGTCACCACCGCGCCGGTTGCCCGCTGGAACCGTCTGATCAACCAGTTGCTGCCAACCATCAGTGGCGTTCGCTACATGACGGATACGGCGCGCGACATTCACACCTGGTAATCCGCGATGTTTAACAAAATTTTAGTGGTGTGTGTGGGGAACATTTGCCGTTCCCCCACGGCTGAACGCCTGCTGAAACAGTATCAGCCTGATCTCACGGTGGAGTCCGCAGGGCTGGGTGCGCTGGTCGGTAAAGGGGCCGACGAACGTGCCACCCACGTTGTCCTGGATCATAACCTCTCCCTCGACGGGCATATCGCCCGTCAGGTCACGGGCCGGATGTGCCGCGAGTATGACCTGATCCTCGCGATGGAAAAACGCCATATTCATGCGCTGTGCGACATCGCCCCGGAGATGCGCGGCAAGGTGATGCTGTTTGGTCACTGGGACAATGAACGCGAGATCCCCGATCCGTATCGCAAGAGCCGTGAGGCATTTGAGGCGGTGTACACCTTACTTGACCAGTCTGCCCGTCAGTGGGCGCAGGCACTGAAAGCTCAGCAGGGATAACAATGACAGAAAAAACAAAAACATCTGCCGCCCCGATCTCGGGTAGTGATGAAATTGATATTGGTCGTCTTGTCGGCACCGTGGTTGAAGCGAAGTGGTGGGTGCTCGGCATCACCGCCGTGTTCGCCGTTGGGGCGTTTATCTATACGCTGTTTGCGACGCCAATCTACAGCGCCGACGCGCTGGTTCAGATTGAACAGAATACCGGCAACTCGCTGGTACAGGACATCGGCTCCGCGCTGGCAAATAAGCCACCGGCGTCGGATGCGGAAATTCAGCTGATCCAGTCGCGTCTTGTACTCGGCAAAACGGTGCACGATTTGGGGCTGGATATTTCGGTCACTAAAAACACCTTCCCGGTGTTTGGCGCAGGCTGGGATCGCCTGATGGGCCGCAGCAATGATACGGTAAAAGTCACCGACTTCGTGCTGCCGAAAGGGGCCGGAGATCAAACCTTCACCCTGGAGGTTCTCGGGCCAAACCAGTATCAGCTTACCAGTGACGCCGGTTTTAGCGCGCGCGGTGAAGTCGGGAAGATGCTCTCCAAAGACGGCGTCAGCATGATGGTCAGCGCCATTCACGCGCAGGAAGGCGGTGAGTTCACGGTCACCAAATTCTCCACGCTCGGGATGATTAATAACCTGCAAAACAACCTGACCGTGACCGAAAACGGCAAGGACACCGGCGTTCTGAGCATGACCTTTACCGGTGAAGATAAAGATCAGATCCGCGACATCCTCAACAGCATCACCCGCAACTACCTTGAGCAGAACGTTGAGCGCAAGTCGGCGGAAGCAGCAAAAAGTCTGGCTTTCCTCGCTAAACAGCTGCCGGAAGTGCGTTCGCGCCTGGATGACGCCGAGAACAAGCTGAACGCTTATCGTCAGGATAAAGACTCCGTCGACCTGCCGCTGGAAGCGAAATCGGTGCTGGATTCGATGGTTAACATCGACGCGCAGCTCAACGAGCTGACCTTCAAAGAGGCGGAAATCTCCAAGCTTTATACCAAACGCCACCCGGCCTACCGCACGCTGCTGGAAAAACGCCGCACCCTGGAAGACGAGAAGGCGAAGCTGAATAACCGCGTCACCGCAATGCCAAAAACCCAGCAGGAGATTGTGCGTCTGACCCGCGACGTGGAATCTGGCCAGCAGGTGTACATGCAACTGCTGAATAAACAGCAGGAGCTGAAGATCACCGAAGCCAGTACCGTTGGCGACGTGCGCATCGTTGACCCGGCCATCACGCAGCCTGGCGTGCTGAAGCCGAAGAAGGCGCTGATTATTCTCGGCAGCATTATTCTCGGCCTGATGCTCTCTATCGTGGGCGTGCTGCTGCGCTCCTTGTTCAACCGCGGTATCGAAAGCCCGCAGGTGCTGGAAGAAAATGGCATCAGCGTTTACGCCAGCATCCCGCTCTCTGAGTGGCAGAAATCGCGCGACAGCGTGAAAACCGTCAAGGGCGTGAAGCGTTACAAGCAGAGCCAGCTGCTGGCCGTGGGTAACCCGACCGACCTCGCGATTGAAGCCGTGCGCAGCCTGCGTACCAGCCTTCACTTCGCCATGATGCAGGCTAAAAACAACGTCCTGATGATGACCGGGGTCAGCCCGTCGATTGGTAAAACGTTCGTCTGTGCCAACCTCGCGGCGGTGGTGAGCCAGACCAATAAACGCGTGCTGCTGATCGACTGCGATATGCGTAAGGGCTACACCCACGAGCTGCTGGGGACCAACAACGTCAACGGTCTGTCTGAAATCCTGCTCGGCAAAGGGGAGATCGCCGATAGTGCGAAACCGACCTCGATTCCGAAGTTTGACCTGATCCCACGCGGCCAGGTACCGCCTAACCCGTCTGAACTGCTGATGAGCGAGCGCTTTACCCAGCTTATCGAGTGGGCGAGCAAGCACTACGACCTGGTACTGATCGATACCCCGCCAATCCTCGCCGTGACCGATGCCGCAGTGGTGGGTCGCCATGCGGGGACCACGCTGATGGTGGCGCGCTACGCGGTGAACACGCTCAAGGAAGTGGAAACCAGCCTGAGCCGCTTCGAGCAGAACGGCATTGAGGTGAAAGGGGTGATCCTCAACTCCATCTTCCGCCGCGCGACCGGGTATCAGGATTACGGCTATTACGAGTACGAATATAAGTCTGACAGTAAATAACCAGTTTCCCTCACCCTGACCCTCTCCCTGAGGGAGAGGGAATGTTATCCCCCTCTTCTTTGGGAGAGGGCGGGGGTGAGGGCATCGAATTTATCCGGGGAAGACCATGACCACACAACGCCCTTTGATTTCTATCTATATGCCGACATGGAATCGTCAGCAGCTGGCGATCCGCGCGATTAAATCGGTCCTGCGTCAGGATTACGATAACTGGGAACTGATCATCGTCGATGACTGTTCCTCCTCGTTTGAGCAACTGCAAAAATTTGTTGAAGACCTGAACGACCCGCGCGTGATGTACACGCATAACCCCATCAATTCCGGGGCGTGTGCGGTGCGTAATCAGGCGATTATGCAGGCGAAAGGGCAGTATCTGACCGGGATCGACGATGATGACGAATGGACGCCAAACCGACTGTCGATCTTCCTGTCACACAAAGCGCAACTGGTGACGCACGCGTTCCTGTATGCCAACGACTATGTTTGCCAGGGCGAAGTTTATTCGCAGCCGGCGAGCCTGCCGCTGTACCCGAAATCACCGTACTCCCGTCGCCTGTTTTACAAGCGCAACATTATCGGTAATCAGGTGTTTACCTGGGCACAACGCTTTAAAGCCTGTCTGTTTGATACCGAACTGAAGGCCGCGCAGGACTACGACATTTTCCTGCGGATGGTGGTGGAGTACGGCGAGCCGTGGAAGGTGGAAGAGGCCACGCAGATCCTGCACATCAATCATGGCGAGATGCAAATCACCTCGTCGCCAAAGAAATTCTCGGGCTATTTCCACTTTTACCGCAAGCACAAAGAAAAATTCGACCGTGCCAGCCGTAAGTATCAGCTTTTTACCCTCTACCAGATCCGCAACAAGCGCATGAACTGGCGCACGCTGCTCACGCTGCTTTCCGTACGTAACGGCAAGCGTCTGGCCGATGGACTTCGGGGGAAATAATGTTTCTGGAAGATTGCCGCGCAAACGGCTGGAGCCTGCGCCCGTGCTGCATGGTGCTTGCCTACCGCATCGCGCATTTTTGCTCGGTGTGGCGCAAAAAAAATGTGCTCAACAATCTTTGGGCGGCACCGGTGCTGGTGCTGTACCGCATCATCACTGAATGTTTCTTCGGCTATGAAATTCAGGCTGCGGCCACCATTGGCCGTCGCTTTACCATTCATCATGGCTATGCGGTGGTGATCAATAAGTTCGTGGTGGCAGGGGATGATTTCACCATCCGTCACGCGGTCACTATTGGCAATCGCGGGCCGGAAAGCCTGGCCTGCCCGGTCATCGGCAATAACGTCGAGCTGGGCGCTAACGTGGTGATGATTGGTGATATTACCGTGGGCAATAACGTCACCATTGGTGCCGGTAGCGTGGTGCTGGACAGCATCCCGGACAACGCGCTGGTGGTCGGTGAGAAAGCCCGCGTGAAGGTGATCAAATGAATATTTTGCAATTTAACGTGCGCCTGGCGGAAGGCGGCGCGGCAGGCGTGGCGCTGGATCTGCACCAGCGCGCGCTGGAAAAAGGGCTACAGTCCCGTTTCGTCTACGGTTACGGCAAGGGCGGCAAGAAAAGCGTCAGCCACGATAACTATCCGCACGTTCTGAAGCAGACGCCGCGCCTGACGTCGGTGGCGAACATTGCGCTGTTCCGCCTGTTTAACCGCGATCTGTTTGGCAATCTGAATAATCTCTATCGCACCGTGACCCGTACCTCCGGGCCGGTTGTTCTGCATTTTCACGTCCTGCACAGTTACTGGCTGAACCTGGAAGAGGTGGTAGCGTTTTGCGAAAACGTGCAGGCCCACAAGCCGGACACGCGATTCGTCTGGACGCTGCACGATCACTGGAGCGTGACCGGGCGCTGCGCGTTTACCGACGGCTGCGAAGGCTGGAAAACCGACTGCCAGAAATGCCCGACCCTGAGTAACTATCCGCCGGTTAAAGTGGATCGCGCGCACCAGTTAGTTGAGGGCAAGCGCCAGCTGTTCCGCGCCATGCTTTCGCTCGGCTGCATCTTTATCTCGCCAAGCCAGCACGTCGCGGATGCGTTCAACAGCCTGTACGGGGCAGGGCAGTGCAAGATCGTCAACAACGGGATCGACGTGGCAACGGAAGAGATCCTGGCCGAACTAACGCCGGTTGCCGTAACGGCAGGTCAGCCGAAAATTGCCGTGGTGGCGCACGATCTGCGTTACGACGGCAAAACCAACCAGCAGCTGGTGCGTGACATTATGGCGCTGGGGAACAAGATTGAGCTGCACACCTTCGGCAAGTTCTCCCCGTTTGAGGGGCCGAATGTGATTAACCACGGATTTGAAACCGACAAACGCAAACTGATGAGTGCGCTCAACGGTATGGACGCCCTGGTGTTTAGTTCCCGCGTGGACAACTACCCGCTGATCCTGTGCGAAGCGCTCTCTATCGGCGTGCCGGTGATTGCCACCCACAGCGACGCCGCGCGCGAAGTGCTGGATAAATCGGGCGGAAAGACCTTTGCAGAGAGTGAGGTTCTGCCTCTGGTGCAGTTGCCGAAGGCGGAGATTGCACAGGCCGTTTTTGGCACTGACCTGGAATCGTTCCGCAACCGCAGCCGCAAGGCCTACAGTGGACAACAGATGCTGGAGGAGTATGTCTCGTTCTATCAGAATCTGTAGTTATCTGCTGCTGCCGCTGATCTACCTGCTGGTCAACGTTAAGATTGCCCAGCTGGGAGAGAGCTTCCCGATCACTATCGTCACCTTCTTGCCGGTCCTGCTTTTGCTCTACGTTGAGAAAATCAGCCTCAAGAAACTGATGATTGCGCTGGGGCTGGGGTTTGGCTTAACGGCCTTTAACTACCTGTTTGGTCAGTCACTGGATGCCAGCAAATACGTCACCTCTACGATGCTGTTTGTGTATATCGTCATTATTATTGGCATGGTGTGGAGTATTCGCTTTAAAACTATTTCTCCGCACAATTATAGGAAAATCCTCAGGTTCTTTTATATTGTCGTCGGGCTGGTTGTTATGCTTGCGGCCATGGAGATGGCGCAAATTATTTTGACCGGCGGCAGTAGCCTGATGGAAATAATTTCGAAATATCTCATTTACAGTAACAGCTATGTACTGAACTTTATTAAGTTTGGTGGTAAACGTACCACTGCCCTCTATTTTGAACCCGCGTTTTTTGCTCTGGCATTAATCTCAATTTGGCTCAGCATCAAACAGTTCGGTATCAAAACCCCTAAGACCGATGCTATGATTCTTGCAGGAATCGTTCTGTCCGGATCGTTCTCAGGGGTAATGACATTTATCCTGTTTTACCTGCTGGAGTGGGCGTTTCAGTATCTGAACAAAGAAGCGATTAAGAAAAAGCTGCCGCTGGCGATAATCTCCCTGACGGTATTTCTGGTGGGCGTAATATTTGCGTTTCCGTACATCTCCGAACGTCTTGGTGATTTGGGAACCGAAGGCTCGTCGTCCTATTATCGCATCATTGGTCCGCTGGTGATGGTGGGGTATTCATTAACCCACATTGATGGCGTAGTAAGATTCGGCTCACTTTACGAATATGTTGCATCATTCGGAATCTTTAACGGTGCGGACGTCGGAAAAACAATAGACAATGGCCTGTATCTGTTAATTATTTATTTTTCCTGGTTCGCCGTACTGTTGACGCTGTGGTATCTGTTTAAAGTTTTCAAAATGATGATCAACGCGTTTGGTGATAACCAGAACTTTCGCGTACAGCTTTATCTTTTTACGCCAGTGTCGCTGTTTTTTACGGGGTCAATATTTAGCCCGGAATATGCATTCTTGATTGTCTGTCCGTTTATTTTGCGCAAGGCGCTTAATATTACGCGCGTATGACGAAATGAGGTGATTTATGTTTCTTAGTGTGGTTACCGTCGCCTTTCGCAACTACGAAGGCGTGGTAAAAACCTGGCGCTCGCTGCGCAACCTGGCGCGCGATCCGAGTATCACCTTTGAGTGGATCGTGGTCGACGGCGGCTCGAATGACGGCACGGCGGAGTTTCTGGAAAAACTCAACGGTGAGTTCAACTTACGTTACATCAGCGAGAAAGATAAAGGCATCTACGACGCCATGAACAAGGGGATCGTCATGGCGCAAGGGCGCTATGCCATCTTCCTCAATTCCGGCGATACCTTCCACGATGATGTGGCGCTGTTTGCCCGTCAGCTGGCGCGTCAGAAAGAGGACGCGATGTTTATCGGCGATGCGCTGCTCGATTTCGGTGATGGTAACAGGGTACTGCGTAGCGCAAAACCGGGCTGGTATATCTATCACAGCCTGCCCGCCAGCCATCAGGCCATTTTCTACCCGGTCAGCGGGCTGAAAAAACAGCCTTATGATTTGCAGTATAAAGTGTCATCAGATTATGCCCTGACGGCCAGTTTGTATAAAGCCGGTTATCCGTTCCGTCGAATTAAAGGGCTGGTGTCTGAATTTTCGATGGGGGGCGTGTCAACCTCTAATAATCTGGAACTATGCCAGGACGCGAAAAACGTTCAGCGTAAAATATTACGCGTGCCGGGCTTCTGGGCAGAATTGTCTTATTTCTTCCGTCTTAAAACGACGGGTAAAGCGAAAGCCTTATATAACAAAGCCTGAAATATAAGGAAATGTAATGCAGGAACTTAACGGATTCTCCGTGCCGAAAGGTTTTCGGGGCGGGAACGGTATTAAGGTGCAGTTGTGGTGGGCGGTTCAGGCAACGTTATTTGCCTGGTCTCCGCAAATACTGTACCGCTGGCGAGCATTTTTATTGCGCCTGTTTGGTGCAAAAATCGGAAAAAACGTAGTCATTCGTCCATCGGTAAAAATTACGTACCCCTGGAAATTAACGCTTGGGGATTATGCCTGGGTCGGGGATGACGCGGTGCTATATACCCTTGGCGATATTACGATTGGTGCCAACTCGGTGATTTCACAGAAATGTTATTTGTGCACCGGCAGCCATGATTTTATGAGCCCGCATTTTGATATTACCGCCACGCCTGTTGTGATTGGCGAAAAATGCTGGCTGGCAACGGACGTTTTTGTTGCACCCGGTGTTTCTGTTGGCGACGGCACGGTTATTGGTGCCCGCAGCAGCGTTTTTAATTCGCTACCGGCAAATAAAATTTGCCGTGGCAATCCCGCAGTGGTGATACGCGAACGCGTTGAAACTGAAAAACTTTGATAAGTACAGAGGAATATAAACATGTCTAAAGTCGCTCTCATCACCGGCGTTACCGGACAGGATGGTTCTTACCTGGCAGAATTGCTGCTGGAAAAAGGTTATGAAGTTCACGGTATTAAACGTCGTGCATCGTCTTTCAACACCGAGCGTGTGGACCATATCTATCAGGATCCCCATGCCGCGAACCCGAAATTCCACCTGCACTACGGCGACCTGACCGATACCTCCAACCTGACCCGCATCCTGCAGGAAGTGCAGCCGGATGAAGTGTATAACCTGGGCGCGATGAGCCACGTCGCCGTTTCTTTCGAATCCCCGGAATACACCGCTGACGTTGATGCCATGGGGACCCTGCGTCTGCTGGAAGCGATTCGCTTCCTCGGCCTTGAGAAGAAAACCCGCTTCTATCAGGCGTCCACCTCTGAGCTGTACGGCCTGGTGCAGGAGATCCCGCAGAAAGAGACCACGCCGTTCTACCCTCGCTCACCGTATGCGGTGGCAAAACTGTACGCCTACTGGATCACCGTGAACTACCGTGAATCCTACGGCATGTACGCCTGTAACGGCATTCTGTTCAACCACGAATCTCCGCGCCGCGGCGAGACCTTCGTAACCCGCAAAATCACCCGCGCGATCGCCAACATCGCTCAGGGCCTGGAGTCTTGCCTGCACCTCGGCAACATGGATTCCCTGCGTGACTGGGGCCATGCGAAGGACTACGTGAAAATGCAGTGGATGATGCTGCAGCAGGACAAGCCAGAAGACTTCGTGATTGCGACCGGCGTGCAGTACTCCGTACGTCAGTTCGTGGAAATGGCCGCGGCACAGCTGGGCATCAAACTGCGCTTTGAAGGCACCGGCGTGGAAGAGAAGGGCATTGTGGTCTCCGTGACCGGCCATGACGCACCGGGCGTGAAGCCGGGCGACGTGATTGTCCAGGTTGACCCGCGTTACTTCCGTCCTGCGGAAGTGGAAACCCTGCTCGGCGACCCAACCAAAGCGCACGAAACCCTGGGCTGGAAACCAGAAACCACGCTGCAGGAGATGGTCTCTGAGATGGTGGCTAAAGATCTTGAAGCGGCGAAAAAACACTCTCTGCTGAAGTCCCATGGCTACGAGGTTGCCATCGCGCTGGAGTCCTGAGAATGACCAAACAACGTATTTTTGTCGCCGGTCATCGCGGAATGGTGGGTTCCGCGATTGTCCGACAGCTTGAACAGCGCGGCGACGTCGAGGTGATTGTCCGCACGCGCGACGAGCTGAACCTGCTCGACAGCCGCGCAGTGCAGACGTTCTTTGAGAACGAACGCATTGACCAGGTGTATCTGGCGGCGGCAAAGGTGGGCGGTATCGTCGCCAACAACACCTACCCGGCGGATTTCATTTACGAAAACATGATGATTGAGAGCAACATCATTCACGCGGCGCACCTGCACAACGTGAACAAGCTGTTGTTCCTCGGTTCATCCTGTATTTACCCGAAAATGGCGAAGCAGCCGATCGCCGAGAGCGAACTGCTGCAGGGGACGCTGGAAGCGACCAACGAGCCGTACGCGATTGCCAAAATTGCCGGGATTAAGCTGTGTGAGTCCTACAACCGTCAGTACAACCGCGACTATCGCTCGGTGATGCCGACCAACCTGTACGGGCCGCACGATAACTTCCACCCGAGCAACTCGCACGTGATCCCGGCGCTGCTGCGCCGCTTCCACGAGGCGACCGCCGAGAATGCACCGGATGTGGTGGTGTGGGGGAGCGGCACGCCGATGCGTGAGTTCCTGCACGTGGACGACATGGCTGCGGCCAGCATTCACGTTATGGAGTTGGATCGCGAGGTCTGGCAGGAAAACACCGAGCCAATGCTGTCGCACATCAACGTTGGCACCGGCGTGGACTGCACGATCCGCGAGCTGGCGCAGACCATCGCGCAGGTGGTGGGCTACAGAGGCCGCGTGGTGTTTGACGCCACGAAACCGGACGGTACGCCGCGCAAGCTGCTCGACGTGACCCGCCTGCATCAGCTGGGCTGGTATCACGAGGTGTCACTGGAGCAGGGGCTGGCAAGCACCTACCAGTGGTTCCTTGAAAATCAGCACCGCTTCCGGGGGTAACCATGTTTTTGAGTCAGGAAGATTTTGCCACGATCGTTCGTTCCACACCGCTCATCTCAATGGATTTGATTGTGGAGAACGAACGCGGCGAGTTCTTGCTGGGGAAACGAACCAATCGTCCTGCACAGGGCTTCTGGTTCGTGCCCGGCGGGCGCGTGCAGAAGGATGAGCGGCTTACCGATGCGTTTGAACGTCTCACTCTGGCGGAACTGGGCCTGCAACTGCCGATGGCATCAGGCCAGTTTTACGGGGTCTGGCAGCACTTCTATGACGATAACTTTTCAGGTAGCGACTTCACCACGCACTACATCGTGCTGGGGTTCCGCCTGAAAGTGAGTGAGGCAGACCTGCGTCTGCCTGATTCTCAACATGACGACTACCGCTGGCAAACGCCAGAGGCGCTGCTTGCCAGTGACAATGTGCACGACAACAGTCGTGCCTATTTTCTGGCAGATCGTCAGGCCGGAGTGCCGGGCTTATGAGAATCCTTGTTTACGGAATCAACTACTCGCCGGAGCTGACCGGCATCGGGAAATATACCGGTGAAATGGTGGAGTGGATGGCGAGCCAGGGCCACGAGGTGCGGGTCATTACTGCACCACCGTACTACCCGGAGTGGAAGGTAGGCGAGCGTTACTCGGGCTGGCGCTATCGCCGCGAACAGGGGGCCGCCACCGTCTGGCGCTGCCCGCTGTACGTGCCGAAGCAGCCGTCAACCCTGAAACGCTTGCTCCATCTCGGCAGCTTTGCCCTGAGCAGTTTCTTCCCGCTGATGGCGCAGCGTCGCTGGAAGCCGGATCGCATTATCGGCGTGGTGCCGACGCTGTTTTGCACGCCGGGCATGCGCCTGCTGGGGAAACTCTCCGGCGCACGCACCCTGCTGCACATTCAGGATTATGAAGTCGATGCGATGCTCGGTCTGGGCATGGCCGGTAAAGGCAAGGGTGGCCGTGTTGCCAGACTCGCCAGCGCCTTTGAGCGCAGCGGCCTGCACAACGTGGATTACGTGTCGACCATCTCGCGCTCAATGATGAACAAAGCGCAGGAAAAGGGCGTCGCGCAGGAGAAAGTGATCTTTTTCCCGAACTGGTCCGAAGTGGCGCGCTTTCGTGACGTAACGGAAAGTGATGCCCGGGCGTTACGCACTCAGCTCGGTTTGCCTGATGACCAAAAAATCATTCTTTATTCAGGCAACATCGGTGAAAAGCAGGGGCTGGAAAGCGTTATCGAGGCGGCGCATCAGTTAAGCAAACATTCATGGATGTTTGTGATTGTTGGGCAGGGTGGCGGTAAAGCGCGTCTGGAAAAGATGGCGAGCGAACGCGGCCTGACCAATGTGAAATTTTTCCCGCTTCAGTCTTACGAGGCCTTGCCTGCGTTGCTGAAGATGGGCGACTGCCATCTGGTGGTGCAAAAGCGCGGCGCGGCAGATGCGGTATTGCCGTCGAAGCTCACCAACATTCTGGCGGTCGGCGGCAACGCGGTCATCACCGCCGAGCCGGAGACCGAGTTAGGCCAGCTGTGCGAGAACTATCCAGGGATCGCCGTTTGCGTCGAGCCGGAGTCGGTGTCCGCACTGGTCGCTGGCATTGAGCACGCGCTTGCCATGCCAAAAGTCAACACGGTGGCACGTGAATATGCCGAACGCACGCTCGAAAAAGAGAACGTGCTGAGCCAATTTATTGCAGATATACGGGGATAAATCATGAGTCAAAGCAAACTGTTTCCGGTCGTGATGGCTGGTGGCTCTGGTAGCCGGTTGTGGCCGCTGTCCCGCGTGCTCTATCCAAAACAGTTCCTCTGCCTGAAAGGGGAGCTCACCATGCTGCAAACGACGGTCAACCGTCTGCAAGGCGTGGAGTGTGAAAGCCCGGTGGTGATCTGCAACGAGCAGCACCGCTTTATCGTTGCCGAGCAGCTGCGCCAGCTGAACAAACTCACAGAAAATATCATTCTGGAGCCTGCCGGACGTAATACCGCACCCGCTATCGCCCTGGCGGCGCTGGCGGCGAAACGCAGCAGCCCGGAATGTGACCCGCTGATGCTGGTCCTGGCCGCTGATCACGTCATTCAGCAGGAAGAGACGTTCCGCGACGCGGTACGGGCCGCCATTCCTTACGCCGAGAGTGGCAAGCTGGTGACCTTTGGCATCGTTCCGGATCTGCCGGAAACCGGTTATGGCTATATCCGCCGCGGCACGGTCACGGCTGGCGAAGGTGACAGCGTGGCGTTCGATGTGGCGCAGTTCGTTGAAAAACCCAATCTTGAAACCGCGCAGGCCTACGTGGCCAGCGGGGAATATTACTGGAACAGCGGCATGTTCCTGTTCCGCGCCGGGCGTTATCTGGAAGAGCTGGAAAAGTATCGCCCGGATATCTTACGCGCCTGCGAAAAAGCCATGGCCGTGGTTGACCCGGATCTTGATTTCATCCGTGTCGATGAAGCCTCTTTCCTCGCCTGTCCGGAAGAATCCATCGACTACGCGGTGATGGAACGCACGGCGGATGCCGTAGTCGTGCCAATGGATGCCGGCTGGAGCGACGTCGGCTCCTGGTCCTCTCTGTGGGAGATCAGCGCCCATACGCCGGAGGGAAACGTTCATCACGGTGACGTGATCAGTCACAAAACCGAAAACAGCTACGTTTACGCCGAGTCCGGCCTGGTCACCACGGTGGGGGTAAAGGATCTGGTGGTCGTTCAGACCAAAGACGCGGTGCTGATCGCTGACCGTAACGCGGTGCAGGACGTGAAGAAAGTCGTCGAGCAGATTAAGGCCGACGGTCGTCATGAGCATCATATCCACCGTGAAGTGTACCGTCCGTGGGGTAAATATGACTCCATCGACGCGGGCGATCGCTATCAGGTGAAGCGTATTACCGTAAAGCCGGGCGAAGGGCTGTCGGTACAGATGCACCACCACCGCGCCGAGCACTGGGTGGTGGTGGCGGGGACCGCCAAAGTCACCATCGACGGTGAAATCAAGCTGCTGGGTGAGAACGAGTCTATTTACATCCCCCTGGGGGCGACCCACTGCCTGGAAAACCCGGGGAAAATTCCGCTCGACTTAATTGAAGTGCGCTCCGGTTCCTATCTGGAAGAGGACGACATCGTGCGCTTCCAGGACCGTTACGGACGGGTATAGCGCCTTAGCACCTCGCCCGGTGGCACTACGCTAACCGGGCCTACGAATGAAAAAAATAAATTTGGCCATTACGTGGTCAGGGCCAACTGTTGCCTGAAAAAGGGGTCATCATGGAAAAATTAACCTGTTTTAAAGCCTACGATATTCGCGGCAAGCTGGGCGAAGAGCTGAATGAAGACATTGCGTGGCGCATTGGCCGTGCATATGGCGAATATTTAAAGCCCCAAACAATCGTGCTGGGCGGCGACGTGCGCCTGACCAGCGAATCCCTCAAGCTGGCGCTGGCGAAAGGGCTGCAGGACGCGGGCGTAGACGTGCTGGATATCGGCCTTTCCGGCACCGAAGAGATCTATTTCGCCACTTTCCACCTGGGCGTGGACGGCGGTATCGAAGTGACCGCCAGCCATAACCCGATGGACTACAACGGGATGAAGCTGGTGCGCAAGGGTGCGCGTCCGATCAGCGGTGATACCGGCCTGCGCGACGTGCAGCGCCTGGCGGAAGCGAACGACTTCCCGCCGGTGGATGAAGCGAAACGCGGCAGCTATCAGCAGATCACCCTGCAAAAAGAGTACATCGACCACCTGCTGGGCTACATCAACGTGGCGAACCTCAAGCCGCTGAAGCTGGTGATCAACTCCGGTAACGGCGCGGCGGGCCCGGTTATTGATGCGCTGGAAGCGCGCTTTAAGGCGCTGAACGTGCCGGTGACCTTCATCAAGGTGCATAACACCCCGGACGGTACCTTCCCGAACGGTATTCCGAACCCGCTGCTGCCCGAGTGCCGGGACGACACCCGCAACGCGGTGATTGAGCACGGCGCGGATATGGGCATTGCCTTTGACGGCGATTTTGACCGCTGCTTCCTGTTCGATGAAAAGGGCCAGTTTATCGAAGGCTATTACATTGTCGGCCTGCTGGCGGAAGCCTTCCTTGAGAAGAACCCGGGGGCCAGGATCATTCACGATCCGCGTCTCTCCTGGAACACCGTCGACGTGGTAAGCGCGGCGGGCGGCGAGCCGGTGATGTCTAAAACCGGTCATGCGTTCATTAAGGAGCGCATGCGCGAAGAGGACGCCATCTACGGCGGCGAAATGAGCGCACATCACTATTTCCGCGATTTTGCCTACTGCGACAGCGGGATGATCCCGTGGCTGCTGGTAACCGAGCTGCTGTGCCTGAAAGGGCAAACGCTGGGCGAACTGGTGCGTGACCGCATGGCCGCCTTCCCGGCAAGCGGGGAAATCAACAGCACGCTGGCGCAGCCTGCCGAGGCCATTGCCCGCGTGGAGCATCACTTCGCGATCCATGCCCTTGAAATCGACCGCACCGACGGGATCAGCATGTCGTTCCCGCAGTGGCGTTTCAACCTGCGCTCCTCCAACACCGAACCGGTGGTGCGCCTGAACGTGGAATCACGGGCCGATACGGCGCTGATGGAAGCGCGAACGAAGGACATTCTGGCGCTGTTGAATCAGTAATCATTGCCCCTCACCCCAGCCCTCTCCCTAAGGGAGAGGGTGTTCAAATTCCCTCTCCCTTAGGGAGAGGGTTAGGGTGAGGGGGAAGGTTGTGAACTAAAGGAACAACGATGACGAATCTAAAAAAGCGCGACCGAGCGAGAACGAATGCATCGTTAATCTCTATGGTGCAGCGATTTTCTGATATCACCATCATGGTCGGCGGATTGTGGGTGGTGTGTCAGATCAGCGGGCAGTCGTTCTTATATATGCATCTGCTGATGGCCCTGATCGCGCTGGTGGTGTTCCAGATGATCGGCGGAATGACCGATTTTTATCGTTCGTGGCGCGGCGTGAAAATAACCACCGAGCTGATGCTTCTTCTGCAAAACTGGACCCTGAGCCTGATCTTCAGCGCCGGGCTGGTGGCTTTCAGCCAGGATTTCGATAACCGTCTGGTAACCTATCTGGCCTGGTATCTGCTGACCAGCGTAGGCATGGTGGTGTGCCGATCCTTGATCCGCTTTGGCGCAGGCTGGCTGCGTAACCGGGGCTATAACACCCGCTATGTGGCCGTTGCCGGTGATTTGCCGGTAGGTCAGGTGCTGCTTAACTCCTTCCGCAAAGAGCCGTGGTTAGGCTTCGACGTGGTCGGGATCTATCACGATGCCAAGCCGGGCGGTGTGTCGTCTGACTGGGCGGGAAACTACGAACAGCTGGTCGAGGACGCAAAAGCCGGCAAGATCCACAACGTCTACATCGCCATGCAGATGAAAGATGAATCCTGCATCAAAACGCTGGTGCGTGACCTGGCGGACACCACCTGTTCGGTAATCCTCATTCCGGACGTCTTTACCTTTAACATTCTCCACTCCCGTATTGAAGAAGTGAACGGCGTTCCGGTGGTTCCGCTGTACGACACGCCGCTGTCCGGTATTAACCGCGTGCTGAAACGCCTCGAAGATATCGTGCTCTCGTCGCTGATTTTGCTGCTGATTTCCCCGGTGCTGTGCTGTATTGCGCTGGCCGTAAAGATCAGCTCGCCCGGCCCGGTTATCTTCCGCCAGACCCGCTACGGCATGGACGGTAAGCCGATTATGGTGTGGAAATTCCGCTCCATGAAGGTGATGGAAAACGACAGCGTGGTAACGCAGGCGACGCAAAACGATCCGCGCGTGACCCGCGTTGGCAACTTCCTGCGCCGGACCTCGCTGGACGAACTGCCGCAGTTTATCAACGTCTTTACCGGCGGCATGTCGATTGTGGGGCCTCGTCCGCACGCCGTCGCCCATAACGAGCAGTACCGTACCCTGATCGAAGGCTACATGCTGCGCCACAAAGTGAAGCCAGGCATTACCGGCTGGGCGCAAATCAACGGCTGGCGCGGCGAGACCGACACGCTGGAAAAAATGGAAAAACGCATTGAGTTCGATCTGGAGTACATCCGCGAGTGGAGCGTCTGGTTCGATATCAAGATTGTCTTTCTGACTATCTTCAAAGGTTTCGTGAACAAAGCGGCGTACTAAGATGAGCTTACGAGAAAAAACCATCAGTGGCGCCAAGTGGTCAGCAATGGCGACCATCGTCATCATTGGCCTTGGGCTGGTGCAGATGACGGTGCTGGCGCGTATTATCGATAATCACCAGTTCGGTCTTCTGACCGTGTCGCTGGTGATTATCGCCCTCGCCGATACGCTGTCTGACTTTGGTATTGCCAACTCGATTATCCAGCGCAAGGAGATTAGCCATCTGGAGCTGACCACGCTCTACTGGCTGAACGTTGGGCTTGGGATCGTCGTGTTTGTGCTGGTATTCCTGCTGAGCGACACCATCGCCCGCGTGCTGCATAACCCGGACCTGGCACCGCTGATGCGCACGCTCTCCTTTGCGTTTGTGCTGATCCCCCACGGGCAGCAGTTTCGCGCGCTGATGCAAAAGGAGCTGGAGTTCAACAAAATCGGCATGATCGAAACCAGCGCCGTGCTGGCGGGCTTCACCTTTACCGTGGTCAGCGCCCATTTCTGGCCGCTGGCGATGACCGCTATTCTGGGCTATCTGGTCAATTCTGCCGTGCGTACGCTGCTGTTTGGCTACTTTGGCCGCAAAATTTATCGCCCGGGGCTGCACTTCTCGCTGGCGTCGGTCTCCTCTAACCTGCGCTTTGGTGCATGGCTGACCGCCGACAGTATCATTAACTACGTCAATACCAATCTCTCCACGCTGGTGCTGGCGCGTATTCTCGGTGCGAGCGTCGCAGGGGGATACAACCTGGCGTACAACGTCGCGGTTGTTCCGCCGATGAAGCTGAACCCGATTATCACCCGCGTGCTGTTCCCGGCGTTCGCCAAAATCCAGGACGACACGGAGAAGCTGCGCGTCAACTTCTACAAGCTGCTCTCCGTGGTCGGCATTATCAACTTCCCGGTGCTGCTGGGTCTGATGGTGGTCTCCAGCAACTTCGTCCCGCTGGTGTTTGGCGAGAAGTGGGTCAGCATTGTGCCGATCCTGCAGCTGCTTTGCGTGGTCGGGCTGTTGCGCTCGGTGGGGAACCCGATTGGTTCGCTGCTGATGGCGAAAGCCCGCGTTGATATCAGCTTCAAATTCAACGTCTTCAAAACCTTTCTGTTTATTCCGGCGATCGTTGTCGGCGGCCACATGGCCGGCGCCCTCGGCGTGACGCTCGGCTTCCTGCTGGTGCAAATCATCAATACCGTGCTGAGCTACTTCGTGATGATTAAGCCGGTGCTCGGCTCCAGTTACCGTCAGTACATCCTGAGCCTGTGGCTGCCGTTTTACCTCTCATTGCCGACCCTTGTCGTGAGCTACGGGCTGGGCGTGGTGCTCAACGGGCAGCTGCCGCTCGCCGCGCTGCTGGCCGTGCAGGTGGCGGCGGGCGCGCTGGCGTTCGGGGTGATGATTGTGCTGTCGCGTAATGCGCTGGTGGTTGAGATGAAACGTCAGTTTTGCCGTAACGAAAAAATGAAAACGCTGCTTCGCGCAGGCTAATTTTAAGAGGCCATTATGAAATTACTTATTCTTGGCAACCATACCTGCGGCAACCGTGGCGACAGCGCCATTCTGCGCGGTTTACTGGATGCGATTAACACCCTTGAGCCTGAGACGGAAGTCGACGTGATGAGCCGTTACCCGGTCAGCTCCTCCTGGCTTTTAAACCGCCCGGTGATGGGCGATCCGCTGTACAGCCAGATGAAACAACATAATAACGCCGCGGGCGTGATGGGCCGCGTGAAGAAAGTGCTGCGCCGTCGCTATCAGCATCAGGTGTTGCTCTCCCGCGTGACCGATACCGGCAAGCTGCGCAATATTGCCATCGCGCAGGGCTTTACCGATTTTGTCCGTCTGCTGTCGGGCTATGACGCCATTATCCAGGTGGGCGGATCGTTCTTTGTCGACTTGTACGGTGTGCCGCAGTTCGAACACGCGCTCTGCACCTTTATGGCGAAAAAGCCGCTGTTCATGATCGGCCACAGCGTGGGGCCCTTCCAGGATCCGCAGTTCAACCAGCTGGCGAACTACGTGTTTGGCCACTGCGACGCGCTGATCCTGCGTGAATCGGTGAGCCTCGATATGATGAAGCGCAGCGAAATTGATACCACAAAAGTCGAACACGGCGTGGATACCGCCTGGCTGGTGGACCATCAGGACGCCACTTTCCAGGCAAGCTATGCCGTGCAGCACTGGCTGGATGTGACCGCGAAACAGAAAACCGTTGCCATTACCCTGCGCGAGCTGGCGCCGTTTGATAAACGTCTTGGCACCACCCAGGCGGCGTATGAGAAAGCCTTCGCCGAGGTGGTTAACCGGGTGCTCGACAGCGGGTATCAGGTGCTGGCGCTCTCAACCTGTACCGGTATCGACAGCTATAACAAAGACGACCGCATGGTGGCCCTGAACCTGCGTGGGCTGGTCAATGACCCTTCGCGTTACCATGTGGTGATGGATGAACTGAACGACCTGGAGATGGGCAAGATCCTCTCCGCCTGTGACCTGACCGTGGGCACCCGTCTGCACTCGGCGATTATCTCCATGAACTTCGGTACGCCCGCTATCGCGATTAACTACGAGCACAAATCTGCCGGCATTATGCAGCAGCTCGGCATGCCCGAAATGGCGGTCGATATTCGTCATCTGCTGGACGGCTCCCTCGGGGCCATGGTCGGCGACACGCTGGGACAGTTGCCTGCTATCAATGAACGGCTGGCTGCGGCGGTGAAAGCCGAGCGCGAGAAAGGGATTGGGATGGTGAAATCGGTTCTCGATCGCGTCGGGGAGGGGAAATGAAGGTTGGTTTCTTCTTACTGAAATTTCCTTTGTCGTCTGAAACCTTTGTGCTGAACCAGATCACCGCGTTTATCGATATGGGATATGACGTGGAGATTGTCGCCCTGCAAAAGGGCGACACGCAAAACACCCATGCGGCGTATACCCAGTATGGGCTGGAGGCGAAAACCCGCTGGCTGCAGGATGAACCGAGCGGGCGAATGAATAAGCTGCGCTACCGTGCAGGCCAGACGCTGCGGGGGCTCCACCGCGCGTCAACGTGGCGGGCGCTGAACGTGTCACGCTACGGGGCCGAATCCCGCAATTTGATCCTCTCGGCTATTTGCGGGCAAACGGCGCAGCCGTATCGTGCCGATGTGTTTATCGCCCACTTCGGCCCGGCGGGCGTGACCGCCGCGAAGCTGCGTGAGCTTGGCGTGATTGAGGGAAAGATCGCCACCATCTTCCACGGAATCGACATCTCGAGTCGCGAGGTGCTCAATCACTACACGCCTGAATATCAGCAGCTTTTCCGCCGGGGCGACATGATGCTGCCCATCAGCGAGCTGTGGGCCGGACGGCTCAAAACCATGGGCTGCCCGAGCGAAAAAATCACCGTATCACGGATGGGTGTGGACATGGCGCGATTCACCCAGCGTCCGGTAAAAGCGCCGGGTACACCCTTGCAGATTATCTCCGTGGCCCGTCTGACCGAGAAGAAGGGGCTACATGTGGCTATCGAAGCCTGTCGTCAGCTTAAAGCGCGCGGCGTGGACTTCCATTACCGCATCCTGGGGATTGGGCCGTGGGAGCGCCGTTTACGCACCCTAATCGAACAGTATCAGCTGGAAGGTTATGTGGAGATGCCGGGCTTTAAGCCGAGCCACGAGGTGAAGGCCATGCTCGATGAGGCAGACGTGTTCCTGCTGCCTTCGGTGACAGGAGCGGACGGCGACATGGAAGGGATCCCGGTGGCGCTGATGGAGGCGATGGCGGTGGGCATTCCCGTCGTGTCTACGTTGCACAGCGGTATTCCCGAGTTGATTACGTCGGAGCATTCCGGCTGGCTGGTGCCTGAAAACAATGCCTTAGCGCTGGCCGATCGTCTCGCCGCCTTTTGCGATATTGACCCGCAGGATCTGGTGTCGATATTGCGCAATGCGCGCGGAAAAGTGGAAGCCGAATTTAACCAGCAGGCGATCAATCGCCAGTTAGCAAGCCTGCTGCAAACGTTGTAACGCCGAGGTTGTATGCTGAAAAAGATTACCCGACGCCGCTTTGTTTCATCTTTATCGCTTCTGGCCGCTGCGCCGCTGCTCTCGTCCCGACCGGCGCGGGCAGCTGGCGGGTCGACGGTCAGTATCGATCGCTACAATCATAACGACTGGATTGCGGCCTTTAAGCAGGCATTTAGCGAAGCCGACACCGTTGTGGTGCCCGCCGGACTCACCTGCGAGAACATCAATACCGGCATTTTTATTCCGGACGGTAAAACGCTGCTCGTTCGCGGCGCGCTGAAAGGTAACGGACGCGGGCGGTTTGTCCTCCAGGAAGGCTGTAAAGTTATCGGTGAGGGAAAAGGGCGCACCCACAACATCACCCTGGACGTTCGCGGGTCCGACTGCGTGATTAAGGGCCTGGCGATGAGCGGCTTCGGGCCGGTCACGCAGATTTATATTGGCGGAAAGAAACCGCGCGTGATGCGCAATCTGCTGATTGATGGCCTCAGCGTGAGCCAGGCCAATTACGCCATTCTGCGCCAGGGGTTTCATAATCAGGTCGACGGCGCGCGGATCATCAATTGTCAATTCAGCCATTTGCAGGGTGATGCAATCGAGTGGAACGTGGCGATTAACGACCGCAATATCCTGATTTCCGACCACGTGATTGACACGATCAACTGCACCAACGGCAAGACGAACTGGGGTATCGGCATTGGCCTTGCCGGGAGCACCTATGACAATGACTACCCTGAAAAGCAAACGGTGAAGAACTTCGTTGTCGCCAATATTACGGGCAGCAACTGTCGGCAATTAGTCCACGTCGAAAACGGCAAACACTTCATTATCCGTAATGTAAAAGCCACCAATATCACACCGGATTTCAGTAAAAAGGCGGGGATTGATAATGCCACGGTAGCTATTTATGGCTGTGATAATTTCATCATTGATAATATCGATATGGTCAATAGTGCCGGAATGTTAATCGGGTACGGGGTGATCAAGGGGGATTATTTGTCGATCCCGCAGAACTTCAGGCTTAACGATATTCGCCTGGATAATCGCCAGCTTGCGTATAAACTGCGCGGAATACAGATTTCATCGGGCAATGCGACCTCCTTTGTCGCCATCACAAACCTCGACCTCAAGCGTGCTACACTTGAACTGCACAACAAGCCTCAGCATCTCTTCCTGCGCAATATCAACGTCATGCAGGAGGCGGCCACAGGCCCGGCGCTGAAGATGAATTTTGACCTGCGCAAAGATGTGCGCGGGAAATTCATGGCCAAAAATGAGACCTTGCTCTCGCTGGCAAACATCAAGGCCGTGAATGAAAAAGGGCAGAGCTCGGTGGATATTGATCGGGTCGACCAACAAACGGTGAATACAGAACGGCTGAATTTTGCGCTGCCTCACAGATAAGCACATTTGGCATTTTTACGACTATTCCTGGTAGATAAGCGTTTACTATTCAGATTACAACTACTGTAATTTGTGGTGCGGTGGCGTAACATTCTATGAGATTTACGGCAAATCATACTGGCGAAAACAGGTTTAAAAGCTATAATTCGTCAACCATTTTAAGGTGGAAGGTATAATGATTAATTTGAAAGCAGTCATTCCGGTAGCGGGTCTGGGCATGCATATGCTGCCAGCCACAAAGGCAATTCCAAAAGAGATGCTGCCGATTGTCGACAAGCCGATGATTCAGTACATCGTCGACGAGATTGTGGCTGCAGGGATCAAAGAAATCGTCCTGGTCACGCATTCCTCCAAGAATGCCGTTGAAAACCACTTCGACACCTCCTACGAACTCGAGGCGTTGCTTGAGCAGCGCGTCAAACGCCAGCTGCTGGCCGAAGTGCAGTCTATCTGTCCTCCTGGCGTAACCATCATGAACGTGCGTCAGGCACAGCCGCTGGGTCTGGGCCACTCAATTCTGTGCGCACGCCCGGTGGTGGGTGATAATCCATTTATCGTTGTGCTGCCCGATATCATCATTGACAATGCCTCTGCCGATCCGCTGCGTTACAATCTGGCGGCGATGGTCGCGCGCTTCAATGAAACGGGTCGCAGCCAGGTTCTGGCGAAACGCATGAAAGGCGATCTGTCCGAGTACTCTGTTATCCAGACAAAAGAAGCGCTGGAGACGGAAGGGCAGGTGAGCCGCATCGTCGAGTTCATTGAGAAGCCGGATCAGCCGCAGACGCTGGATTCCGACCTGATGGCAGTAGGCCGCTATGTGCTGAATGCAGATATCTGGTCCGAGCTGGAAAAAACCGAGCCGGGTGCCTGGGACCGTATCCAGCTGACCGATGCGATTGCTGAGCTGGCGAAGAAGCAGTCAGTTGATGCCATGCTGATGACGGGCGACAGCTATGACTGCGGTAAGAAAATGGGGTATATGCAGGCGTTTGTGGAGTATGGCCTGCGTAACCTGAAGGAAGGTCAGAAGTTACGTGAGCGCATAATAAATCTACTAAATGCACATGACTAACAGACAGTCTTGATGCTTTAATAAAACAGGAGACTACCCTGAAATTTCAGCGTGGTCTTTTGTCATATATAAAGCTTGCAAATATTCATCACATTCCTTACATAAGTGCAGTAAAAATCTATTTCTTCTCGAAAGCAGCGTATAAACGAGTGCAAGGCGAGAATTTCATTATCGAATGTCGCTTCTGGTAGCGTAGGCCAGGGGCGGTAGCATGCTTATTTTACACACATCAGTATTGAGCAAAGCAGGAGAAGCAGGATGTTACTTCCAGTGGTTATCGCAGGAGGAACAGGAAGCCGATTATGGCCGATGTCGCGAGAATTGCAGCCTAAGCAATTTCTTTCTTTTCATCAGAATGGATCGATGCTTCAAAATACCATCGCGCGCCTGGATGGATTGGAAGTGGCTAATCCAATTGTAATTTGCAACGAAGATCATCGTTTTCTGGTGGCTGAGCAGTTACGGCAAATGCATAAACTAGCCGGAAATATCATTCTTGAACCTGTTGGGCGAAATACTGCACCAGCAATCACGCTGGCTGCGCTACATGCGCAGAAAACAGGCGAAGACCCTGTCTTGCTCATACTTGCAGCCGATCATTTGATTGCTGATACAACTACATTCCACACGACGATAGCTAATGCCATTCCTTTCGCAAAGATGGGTAAACTCGTCACGTTCGGTATTGTCCCTACGCAGCCTGAAACAGGTTACGGCTATATTCAGCGCGGTGAAGAGCAGCACGTTGGCCACTCCGCAGCCTGGAAAATCAAACGATTTGTTGAAAAGCCTAATCAAGGTACCGCCATCTCCTACCTGGAGAGCAATGAATATCTGTGGAACAGCGGTATGTTCATGTTTAGGGCGTCATCATATCTCAATGAAGTGGCTAAATTTTGCCCTTTAATACTTGATGCATGCAAAAAAGCCATGCAACAACCGCTGAACGATCTCGACTTTATTAAGCTTGATAAAGAAATTTTCTCATCTTGCCCATCCGATTCAATCGACTACGCTGTGATGGAACATACGGATCTGGGAATTGTTTCGGCACTGGATGCGGGCTGGAATGACGTTGGTTCCTGGTCTGCGTTGTGGGAAACATCTCCACATGATGCACAAGGCAATGCGCTAATTGGGGATGTGTTTGCCCATCAAACACGTGATTGTTATATCCGCAGTGAAAGTAAATTAACGGCAGCATTAGGCTTAGATAACCTGATAATTGTGAATACTCAGGATGCATTATTAGTATCTCACAAAGATAATGTTCAGGATGTTAAAATTGTAGTCGAGCACCTTAAAAAGAATTCTCGAAACGAATTCCGCGAACATACGATACGTTATATGCCGTGGGGGCACGTTGAAACTCTTGTTCGTGACGCGCGTTACAAAGTTAATCGAGTGACTATTATTCCTGATGGCGAACTCTCTTTCCAGCTACATCATCATCGTATTGAACATTGGGTGGTTCTCACGGGAACGGCGCAAATTAGAATTGAAGAACAACAAATTTATCTCACTGAAAATGAATCAACTACCATTCCTGTTGGAAAAAAACACCAACTTTCAAATCCAGGGAAAATAAATCTTGAAATTCTGGAAATACAGTTTGGTTCTTATTTAGGTGATGATGACGTTAAAAGGATTTCATGATGAAAAATAATAATAAATTGAATTGCTTTAAAGCTTACGATATTCGCGGTAAATTGGGTGAAGAGCTCAATGAGGAAATCGCATGGCGTATTGGTCGTGCATATGCGCAATGTCTTAAACCGAAGCAGGTTGTTGTAGGCGGTGATGTCCGACTGACAAGCGAATCACTGAAACTAGCTTTGGCTGATGGACTCATGGACGGCGGCTGTGATGTTATTGATATTGGACTTTCTGGGACAGAGGAGATCTATTTCTCCACTTTTCATTTGAATGTTGATGGCGGAATTGAGGTGACTGCAAGCCATAACCCAATAGACTACAATGGAATGAAACTTGTTCGCCAGGGTGCTCAACCTATCAGCGGAGATACGGGATTAAAAGAGATTCAACATCTTGTTGAAATAAATGATTTTTCTCCATGTCAGAAGAAGGGAAGCTATAATAAAATTAATATTCTCAAAGAATATGTTGACCATCTTATGGGCTATATCAATCTCGATCATTTCCGTATCAAACCTATGAAGTTAGTAATCAATTCAGGGAATGGTGCTGCTGGGCATGTGATTGATGAGATTGAGCTGCGTTTCAAAAAGGCTGGTATTCCGGTAGAATTTATTAAAGTCCATAACGACCCTGATGGTTCCTTCCCACACGGCATTCCTAATCCACTCTTACCGGAAGCCCGTAAGGATACTGCGAATGCAGTACTTTCCACTCAAGCGGATATGGGTATTGCTTTTGATGGAGATTTCGATCGCTGCTTTTTATTTGATGAGCAAGCTAATTTTATCGAAGGCTATTATATTGTTGGATTGTTAGCAGAAGCTTTCCTCAAAAAAGAGCCTGGGGCAAAAATTATCCATGATCCGCGGCTGAAATGGAATACTATTGATATCGTTGACACTGCAGGTGGAATCTCGGTGATGTCAAAAACGGGTCATGCATTTATCAAAGAACGTATGCGCAAAGAGAATGCAGTATACGGCGGAGAAATGAGCGCACACCACTATTTCCGTGATTTCGCATATTGTGATAGCGGCATGATTCCATGGTTACTGGTAGCTGAACTCGTATTGACCTCTGGGAGATCTCTTCGTTCATTGGTCGAAGATCGTATCGCTCTATATCCTGTTTCAGGCGAGATTAACCGTAAGGTCTGTAATGCTATAACATTAATTTCCGATATCGAGAATCGCTATGCAAAAGAAGCAATCGATATTGACTACACGGATGGACTGAGCATGTCTTTCCCTGATTGGCGATTTAATATCCGCACCTCTAATACAGAGCCTCTTTTACGACTAAATGTGGAAGCAAATTCTGATCGTGAATTGATGGAGAAAAAAACAGGTGAATTATTAGAGTTAATACAGGGTAATTAAAGAATTGCTTAATCTCGCGGGAATAAAGTAATGTTTGAAATTTTCATAGCAGTAATAGTTCTGATTTTCTATTTTGGTATGCTCTCGCTGCACTTACGCACCAGACTCTTATTAGTGCTAGTGTGTAGTATTCCACAGCTATATTTGATACAAATAGGCGGGGCCGATGTACCTCTGGCGTTTCTTATCCCCGCTTTACTCCTTCCTGAATTTCTCATTAACTTAAGTCGTTTTTTAGCGAAACCGACGATTCTAATTCTTGTCGGGCTTATAGTCATTAGTTCATTTAGCCTTACGTGGTCGGTTGAAAAATCAATAGGTATACGAGATATTGCCTATTTGTGTGAATTTATCGTGATTTCCAATGCTGTTTATATGTTGGCATTGAAAGACCGGGTAGCACTTTATAGAACGATTAATGTTATGCTTTTTATCATTTGTCTTCAGGCTATCACGGTCATGATCTTCAGGTTTAATGAGTCTCTAGAATTAGCTATTATTCTTTCCCCAATGAGTAAATATACAATGGGAATGAATACGCTACAGGGGTTATTAGATGGTGCAAGAAATAACTTCTATGATCCGGTGAAAGCGGGTGGTATATTATTTGTTAATGCCAATGCAGCGGCCTGTTATGCTGGTATTTCTTCTTTCATGGCCTGGGGGATATATAAAACGCAGAAATCAAAAAAAACCCTTTTAATGGCTGTGATATTGTGGGCTACAGTATTCTTTACAGGCTCCAAAGCCGGGGTGCTCTTCGCGGTACTCATACCAGTATTCTTTATCTATCTAAAATTGCAAAGTTCCACTAAAATTATACTAGGATCGGTTGGTGCTTCTTTTGTTGTTATTCTAATCGCAATTAGCGTTATTTTCAGCATGAGTGAACACACTGGTTTTTTAAAGGAATCAACAGATACCGCTGAAACCCGTTATCAAATCTGGAATTATGCATTTAATGCATTTTTGAATAATCCGTTGATGGGGCAAGGATTTGGTGGGTGGGAAATTGATTATAGTAAGCATACCGACTACTTTCTCCCGCCTCATAACACCCTTATATATCTCTGGTCTAAATCCGGCATTATTGCTTCATTCATGGGCTTCGGTTTTATGATGTGTAGTATTACTGTTGCGTGGCGAGCGATTCGGGGTATCTATGAAGAACAGAGAAGCATAGGGATTTCGTTCATGATGGTGCTCTCATGGTTGTTCGCTCATGGATTTGGAGAAAACTTTGGTTTAATTGGGGAGCAGCATCAGATGGTTGTTTTGGCTGTAATGCTTGGGCTTAGTATGGCATTAAACATGGTAGCGAATTTACCAATTAACCATAATAATAAGGTACGACAATGAAAACGGTTGGTATTTTCAGAAACCAGCTCTTTAAAGGTTCAGAGATATTCATCCAACAGCAAGCTGAAGCACTTCAATGCTTTAAAAAGTGCTATATAGGCAGGCGAATTATTGGAAGGAAACCCGATGGTGCGGATACCGCAGTATTGAATGAAAATGGAGATTTTCAAGGAAAAATTGCTGAGATGTTTAATGCCATAACGACATCCGCTCATCCTTATCATTATATTTTGCGAGAACAACCTTTAGATCTCATCCACGCGCATTTTGCTATTGATGGCCTCTACGCGCTGAAACTAGCCCAAAATAAAAATATACCTATCGTGACAACCCTGCATGGATTTGATGTGACCGTTAGTAATAAAGAATTGTTATCATCACGTTCGCCAGCATGGATAAATTATCTCATCCATCAGAAAAAAGTTAAAAATGATAGCAATAAATTTATTTGTGTATCAAATTTCATTGCTCAACAGGCGCTGTCACATGGCTTCCCTGAAAGCAAGATTATTCAACATTACATCGGTATTGATGTTGAAAACTACCAGCCACGGAATCAAGAGGACAATCAAGGCATAATCCTGCATGTCGCGCGGTTAGTTGAAAAAAAAGGAACGAACGTATTAATCAATGCTATTAAGCATGTAAAGGTAAAAAATAGTGACGTTAAGCTCGTAATTATCGGTGACGGCCCATTAAGGGAAGTTCTTAAGACCCAGGTCGCAATGCTTGGGCTTGAAAATAATGTGACATTTGTTGGTGCACTACCTCACAGCGATGTGATGACCTGGATGCGTCAAGCTAGTATGTTGGTTTTACCTAGCGTTACGGCAAAAACAGGTGATGCAGAAGGTTTAGGAATGGTACTTCTTGAAGCGGCAGTGACAGGAGTTCCTGTAATTGGTACGCAGCATGGAGGTATTCCAGAAGCAATAATCGATGAGCGTACAGGATTTTTGGTAGAAGAGAGGAATGATAATCAACTTGCTGAAAGAATTAGCTATTTACTAAACAATCAACTAAAAAGCTCTGAGATGGGGATTGCTGCACGCAGTTTTGTCAGTAAAAAATTTAATCTTATTGAACAAACTATTAAGTTAGAAAAAATTTACCAGGACGTGATTCATGGCTGAAGAAGTAATTATTTTTTCGCGTTCTCTTCCGTTTCATCATCTGGGGGGAATGGAGGTAGTAGCATGGGACTTAGCCGTTCAACTGCGGTCAAAAGGATATGATGTAAAGGTTGTAACAACAGATTTTGATGCAGAAGTTCCCTTCTCAATAACTAATCCCGAAATAATAAAAATTAAAAATGTACCAAAGGCAGTATATTCTAAGGGATGGTGGTACGAGACAACAAAATTAGCAAAGTGCTGGCAAGATAAAGGCAATGTGAAGGCAGTGATAAGCATCAGTGCAGGTGCATTCAGTGTCTTACAGTATAAAAAATTATTCCCAAACGCCAAGTTTATTATGCAAGCGCATGGAACGTCCATTGGAGAAATGGTTTCCAAGCTGAAAACTCGGCAATTCAAAAAAATTCTGTCGAGCTTAAGAAATATTCATGGTTTTTGCTCAGATGCTAAACATTACTCACATTTTGACTGGATTGTCGCTGTTGGTGATGCTGTTAGGCATGACTTAACGACTTTTCCAACATCGCTGATATGTGAGAAGGAAAAAGTTGTTAAGATCGAGAATGGCATTGATGAAAATTTGTTCTCTGACGCAACTTCACAAAGAACCGCATTGCGAGAGGAGTTAAACATAGATTCTGACTCAATGGTATTTCTTTCGGCATCACGTTTACATGAACAGAAAGGCATTGATAATAATATTGAATTATTTTCTCAGATAAAAAAATCTAAACCTTCTGCCAAACTCCTTATTTGTGGAGATGGCCCCTATGAACAACATCTGCGTAAAAAGGTTGCTGACCTTTCCTTAAATCAGGACGTCCTTTTCCTTGGAGCAAAGAGCCGTAACGATCTGGCAAAACTTATGCAATGTGCGGATATATTTTTATTCCTTACCAAAAGAGTAGAGGGTTTACCATTAAATGTCCTTGAAGCAATGAGTGCAGGGTTGCCGCTTATTATATCTAGGCATCTTACTTTTACAGCAGGAGAAAAGATACTCAAGATCAATCCAAATGAATATTCGATAAGCGATCTTCTGGGTTATATCAATACAATAGTTTGTAAAAAAAGAAAATCTTATATCTCAGTTCAAAATACCTTGAGTCACTCAGTGAGTGAATATATTACTCTATTTGAAAGAATGTCTAAATGAAAAGGGCAATTAGCCAACTGTTTGGCGGAAATATGCTTTCGAAAGTTCTGGGGTTGATCAGGGAAGTTTTGATGGCAAAATTTTTTGGTACAGGTGATATCAATGCGGCATACAGAATTGCCCAAACAGGCACTCTAGTACCAATTAATTTTATGACAAGTGATAGTCTCAATTCTGCCTTCATACCGCTATATAAAAAATATCTAACCGAAAACGAATTACGCGCATCTACTTTTAAGTTATGCATGTTTATGTTTTTTGCTTTAGTATCTATATTAATATTCTTAGTTCTGTATTTTTTGTCAGATTACTGGGTCGGTATAATGGCTCCAGGCATTAACGGAACCGCTCGTGAAATGTCAACTGACTTACTGAAAATAATGGCAATCTGTTGCCCTTTTTATCTTTTTTCAGCATTGATGAACTATTTGTCGATGGCGCATGGGGATTATAAACCCATATCAATGCGAGCATCGATTCAAAATGTAGGCATGTTGCTCGGGGTAATTTCAGCATACTATTACAATGATTATTTGCTCTTAGCGTGGGGATTCACAGGAAGTTATATAATTTTTAGCTTGTGGGCTATTATTCGCGCAAGGAAAGGTGCTATCCTCACTTTACCCGCCCATATTGACTTGGTCGAAGTCAAATTAGTAATGAAAAGTTTTTGGGTTACGCTTCGCCCTCTTTTAATTCTACCGCTTATTTTGCAGGGAAATATAACGCTCGAGAGGGCATTAGCATCATTTATTAGTATTGACGTTGTTTCTGGTCTGGACTATGCGCGTTTTATTACCGATACAGTTGTTTTCATTCTTTCAGTGCCTATAGCGTTTGCAGGATTATCAGAATGGTCTTCGCAGACTCCAGAAGTTGTCAGGGATAAAATAAAAATCATTTATAAATGGCTGGCATTACTGGTCATAAATATGTCTTTTTTTATCTTTTACTATGCTAAAGATATAGTTATTCTTCTCTTTATGCGTGGTGCTTTTAACGCGCATTCAGTGACGGTAACCACTGATATTATACAAGGTATGTGCATCGGACTGTGGGCACAAGTAATAGGTTATATTTTTATTAAAGCGCTCAGTGCACATCTTAATAACAAGCAAGTTCTGATGGTCATGTTGATTGCCTTGCTCAGTAATGCCATTGTAAATCTTGTTACTTACAAAGCGTGGGGCGCTTTTGGGTTAGGACTGGGCAATTCAATATATAGCTTGATGATGTTCGTCTTGAGTGCATACTATTTAAAAATCTGGAAGGATCTTCTTCCAGTAATAATGAGAATTTCCATAGGGCTGATTCTGTATGTTGGATTTATGAATGTACTAGGAACTTATATTTTAGAGCCAAATAATGTTATTTTAAGGATAATAATAAACGGTTCGATATTTGTAATATTTAGTATGTTATGGGCAATGCTTTTTCCAGTATACCGAAAAGGTTTAAAAGGAATTCTCATCAAAAAGGGAACGAGATAGCATAAAAATCATGAAAAAAAATCACACTATTAAAGACATCGTCGTCTTATCAACAGCTGATTGGGATAATCCATTCTGGACTAATAAACAGCATGTTACCTTGGAGTTAGCAAACCGTGGACACCGCGTTCTTTACATTGAGTCTCTTGGACTCCGGAGACCGAGTGTAAACAAGAAAGATCTCTCGCGGATATTACGTCGGATATTAAAAGCACTTAAAGCCCCGCGAAAAGTACGGGATAATATCTGGGTATGGTCGCCGATTTCCATTCCCTTCAATAACTATGCTTTTGTCCGTAAACTCAATAAACTTATTCTGAGTAGTGCTTTGAAGTTGTGGTGCTGGCGTTTAAAATTTAAGGACGAAACACTATGGACTTATAATCCGCTCACCACTCGCTTTTTGGCGCTTCATGATTTTGGCTATGTCGTTTATCACTGTGTCGATGAAATCAAAGCTCAGCCAGGTATGCCGGTTGATATTCTCCTGAATGCAGAAGAGGAACTGGTTCGCCAGGCTGATATTACATTCGTAACGTCCCTTACCCTTTTAAAGTCAAGAACTAAATGGAGTAATGAGGTTTATTACTTTTCAAATGTCGCGGACTATAATCACTTCTCTACTGCGCTGGACGAGCATTTATCTATTCCATCTGATCTTGAAAAAATCCCTGAACCACGAATTGGATTTATCGGCGCAATCAGTGGCTATAAGGTCAATTTCATACTTCTGGAAGAAATTGCAAAAGCCCATCCGGAATGGTCAATTGTTCTGATCGGTGATGTTGGCGAGGGTGATCCTAACACTGATGCGACACAGTTAAGTCATTATACAAACATTCATCTTCTCGGTGCACGTTCTTACCAGGAATTACCGGCGTACCTAAAAGGATTTTCCGCTGCATTGCTTCCCAACAATTTAAATGAATATACCGCATCGATGTTCCCGATGAAGTTTTTCGAATATCTGGCAGCGGGTAAACCTGTTGTAAGTGTTGATTTGGCGTCACTTGCTGACTTTAAAGACTTTGTGCGTATCGCCCACACTCCAGTTGAGTTTATTACAGCACTAGAGGAGATTATGTCAGGCAATAGAATTTCATTAGAAAAATGTCTGGAACTGGCACAGCAATACACGTACCAGTCTCGAACTGACAAAATGTTTAAGTTAATTGATGAGAAACGTGATGAAAGTAGCGATCGTTCATGAGTGGTTCAGCTCCTATGCGGGTTCTGAGAAAGTAGTCGAGCAAATACTACGTTGCTATCCTGATGCAGATGTTTTCGCAGTATGCGATTTTTTAAAGCCAAAAGATCGTCACTTCCTTAATAATAAGAAAGTCACCACTACTTTTGTGCAACGTTTGCCTTTTGCGGCAAAAAAATTCCAGTCTTATTTACCTTTAATGCCGCTAGCTATCGAGCAACTTGATATGTCAGCTTATGATGTAGTTATTTCAAGTAGCCATGCAGTCTCAAAAGGGGTAATCACAGGGCCTGACCAGATACATATTTCGTATGTGCACTCCCCTATCCGTTATGCGTGGGATTTTCAACATCAGTATCTACGAGAATCCGGGTTAGACAAAGGGCTAAAAGGGTGGCTTGCTAAATATCTGCTTCATAAAATTCGCATGTGGGACTATCGTACTGCCGCTGGAGTGAATCATTTTGTTGGTAACTCGCAGTTTATCGCGCGCCGAATCAATAAAGTATATGGCAGACAAGCAGAGGTAATCTATCCTCCGGTTAACACGGATAAGTTTGAATTCAGCGACAGTAAAGATGATTTTTATCTGGCCGCATGTCGTATGGTCCCTTATAAACGTGTTGATCTCATCGTAAGTGCTTTCGCAAAAATGCCAGATAAAAAACTGATTGTTATTGGCGATGGCTCCGAGATGGAGAAGATTAAACAATTGGCTACGGAGAACGTGACGCTGTTGGGTTACCAGGACGATGCTGCGATGGTTGATTATATGAAGCGAGCAAAAGCATATGTTTTCGCTGCAGAAGAAGATTTCGGCATCTCTCCTGTTGAAGCACAAGCAAGCGGTACCCCCGTAATTACTTACGGTAAAGGCGGCTGTCTCGAAACGGTGAGACCACTCGGTTCAGAAAAACCTACAGGGCTATTCTTCTTCGAACAGACGGCGGAATCTATATGTGAAGCCGTAAATATCTTCGAAAAAAATTGTGATCAGATTAAATCTGAAGATTGCCGCGAACATGCGTTAACGTTCTCTGAACAGCGCTTCCGTGAAGAAATCAGTCAGTATGTCAATAGCGCCTGGGAGAAATATTGTGAATCACTGATTAATACCCAGGTTGCCAAAGTGCAGAATAGTTTTACACACCCACAAAAATGATGACCAAGGCATGAGTTATACGATTCATGTCAGGGAATGGATAATGAAAATCAGTGTATTTAAAGATCAAAAGAAAGAGTTCTTTTGCCGCGGCGCATTAATCGCTTCGGATTTTATCTGGCTTAATGTTTCTTTGGGAATGTCTTTTTTAACCGTTATGTTCTTTATTGGCGATTTAAATACATTCATGCCAATACGCCAGATTGATGTACGGGTTCTGTCACATCTCATTCTTACCGCTTTATGTGTATTTTGGTTCGGGGTTCGCTTGCGCCATTATACTCAAAAAAAGCCTTTCTGGTCTGAGTTGAAAGAAACGTTACGCACAATTATAATTTTTTCAATTTTCGACCTTGCGTTGGTCGCATTTTCAAAATGGCATTTTTCTCGTTATATTTGGGCATTTTGTTGGCTTTATGCCATTATTATGGTTCCGTTGTCACGAGAGTTAACAAAAACGCTTCTTAATAAATTGGGTTACTGGAAAAAGCGCACAGTAATTTTAGGTTCTGGCCGCAATGCACGCGAAGCTTTTTTTGCACTGCAAAGCCATGAAGTCTCCGGTTTCAAAATAGATGCATTTTGCGACTTTGAAGCAAATGAAGATATGATGGAAGAATGCCCCATAATCAAAGATAAAAAGGAGTTGCTCACGCATTTTAATCCATTTTCAACGCAGTTTGTTGTGGCTTGTGACTTTGATGAAAAAGATAAATTCGAGAATTGGTTACGCTTTTTAGCAAACAATAAGTGCCGTAACGTTATTATAATTCCTTCTTTGCGAGGGTTCCCATTATACGGCACCAGTATGTCCTTCATCTTTAGTCATGAAGTGTTGCTCTTACAAGTACATAATAATTTGTCTAAGGCGACCTCACGCTTTATTAAGCGCACATTCGATATCCTATGTACACTAGGTATTATTGTCGTCTCGTCACCACTATTGGTTTACCTGTGGTATAAAGTATCGCGTGATGGCGGCCCTGCAATTTATGCCCATACAAGGATTGGCCGTCGGGGGGAGACGTTTAAGTGCTATAAGTTTCGTTCTATGGATATAAATTCCAAAGAGATTCTAGAGAAATTGCTTGCTTCTGATCCTGCAGCCAGAGCAGAATGGAACAAAGATTTTAAGCTGAAGAACGATCCTCGCATTACTCCTATCGGTCGCTTTATCCGCAAGACTAGTCTTGATGAGTTACCTCAGCTATTCAACGTACTTAAGGGAGAAATGAGTCTCGTTGGCCCACGTCCAGTTATTCATGAAGAATTAGAGAGATATGCGGACGATGTTGATTATTACTTGATGGTAAAACCGGGAATGACCGGCCTGTGGCAAGTAAGCGGACGCAATGACGTTGATTACACAACGCGCGTTTATTTTGATTCCTGGTATGTTAAAAATTGGTCTTTATGGAATGATATTGTAATTTTATTCAAAACAGTAAGTGTTGTTCTATTTAGAAAAGGGGCTTACTAAATAATTTGTATAAATATCATTTGTAATTTGGAGATTGAATGAGAGCATTTGTTTTTGTTAATGATAATGGTGCGGCCTATAAGCGCTTTAAAAATAATGAAATACCTGCACAATTTGCCTATGGAGTTTCAAAGTTAGAGAAGATGGGCTTCGAAATCAGTGTTGGTCAAGGTAATTTAGTCAAGGACTTAATCACTTTTTTGAAATTCAAGCCGGATTTATTTTTCATGCCATTCGTGAAAAGGAAAACGATGCTTTTTTTCATGCTGTCTAAAATTTTTTTCCTTAATACAAAATTTGCAGGTTGGATGCACTTGGATATTTTTTCGCCTCCTGCGTCTAAGGTGAAAAAAATAATGCATGGTCTTCTGTTACCGTTTTTACAGACATATGTAAGACAAATTGATGCTATCTTTTTTCTTTCGAAAAGAACGCGGGATGAAATTAGTACGTCAAAAAAAATTGCTACAGATAGGTGCCACTTCATTCCATGGGGAGGTGAATCAGATTTTTATGCTCCCTTCCTTGCAATGCATCATTTTAACAACATAATCTCTACAGGGCGTGAAAACAGAGATTTGCCATCCGTAATGGAATCGCTAAAAAACAGCAACGTTGCGGTTGATATTTATACAAGTGATTTATCGTTACCGGATACTTACTTGAACGCTAATGGTCATGTCTTTGTAAATAAAGGTCGATGGGAATATAAGGATTTACTAAAAAAGGTAAGTGCATCAAAATGTATGATTATCCCTATTAAATCTGACAAAATAAATTATTGCGTAGGTTTATCATCGTTGATTGAAGCGATAGCATTGGGTCTTCCTGTTATTGCAACATTTAATCCTTATTGGTATATCGATATAGAAAAAGAAAATGTTGGCATATTCATAAAGGATAATTCTATTGGCGAATGGACTCGAGCGCTTGAATTGTTAGACAGTAACCCAACATTGGTTGCTGAAATGTCCGCAAATGCTCTGGCTTTATTTAAAGAGAAGTGTGACTTTACGTTAACAGAAAATATACTTGCAATGCATATAGATACTCTCTTTGAGAAAGCTTAATTCCCCATGGTTTATTGTGGTTTTTGATAAATCCAATGAGTGCTATAATTTTAAGATAAACTAACATAAAGTGAAAACTATGAAAATTCTTGTTACTGGCGGAGCAGGCTTTATCGGTTCAGCCGTTGTCCGATACATAATAAATAATACACAAGACTCGGTCTGTGTTGTTGATTGTTTAACCTATGCCGGTAATCTGGAGTCTCTGGTTGAGGTAAAGGAAAGTTCAAGATATTCTTTTTCTCTTACCGATATCACTGATGCGAAAGCTATCAATGATGTTTTCAATACCTTTCAACCAGACATCGTGATGCATCTGGCTGCTGAAAGTCATGTCGACCGCTCTATAGACGGGCCAGCAACATTTATTCATACTAACATAATTGGAACCTTCACTTTACTCGAGGCTTCAAGACAATATTATGCATCGCTTGATGAATCAAGAAAGAAAGTATTCCGCTTTCATCATATCTCTACTGATGAAGTTTTTGGTGACCTTCATGATGCTCATGGATTGTTTACAGAAGAAACACCTTATGCACCAAGCAGTCCTTACTCCGCCTCTAAGGCAGGGAGCGATCATTTAGTTCGTGCATGGAATCGTACCTATGGATTGCCGGCCGTCATCACCAATTGCTCAAATAACTATGGACCGTATCATTTCCCGGAAAAATTGATTCCGTTGATTATTCTTAATGCACTGGCAGGCAAATCTCTCCCGGTATATGGAAATGGACAACAAATTCGTGATTGGTTATATGTCGAAGACCATGCCCGCGCTTTATATAAAGTTGCGAGGGAAGGTATGATTGGCGAAACCTATTGTATCGGCGGTCACAACGAGCGTACAAATATCGATGTCGTAAAGTGTATTTGCTCAATTTTAGACAGTATGATCGAGTCAAAGCCAAACGGCATTTCAAGCTTCGCAGATCTAATCACATTTGTTGCAGACCGCCCCGGACACGATCTTCGCTATGCCATTGATGCGAGTAAAATGAAAAATGAACTCGGATGGGAACCGCTTGAAACCTTCGAAAGTGGGATTAAAAAAACCATTAACTGGTACTTGCAGAACGCAAATTGGTGGCAGCGTGTTCTGGATGGTTCTTACGCAGGTGAACGTCTTGGGTTAAATGAATAATCGAGGTATAACATTATGAAAGGAATTGTTTTAGCTGGAGGATCAGGCACACGACTTTACCCGATCACTCAGGGCGTGTCTAAGCAACTGCTACCTATATACGACAAGCCAATGATCTTCTATCCGGTATCAGTTCTTATGCTGGCTGGTATTCAAGATATTCTTATCATTACGACCCCTGAAGATATGCCTGCTTTTCAGCGGTTGCTGAAAGACGGTTCTCAATTTGGTGTGAGTTTCACTTATGCTGTTCAACCTTCACCTGATGGACTCGCTCAGGCTTTTACAATAGGTGAAAAATTTATTGATAATGATTCGTGTGCGCTGGTTTTGGGCGATAACATATTCTTCGGCCAAAGTTTCGGTGCGAAATTAAATTATGCGGCTGCCAGAACCTCGGGAGCAACAGTCTTTGGCTATCAGGTACAGGATCCTGAGCGTTTTGGTGTTGTCGAATTTGACGAGAATTTCAAAGCATTGTCTATTGAAGAAAAACCACTGAAGCCTAAATCTAATTGGGCAGTTACCGGGCTATATTTCTACGACAGTAATGTTGTCGATATGGCAAAAGAAATTAAGCCTTCAGCCCGCGGTGAACTTGAGATCACCACATTGAACCAGATGTATCTGGATCGTGGTGAACTTGAGGTAGAACTGCTTGGCCGTGGTTTCGCCTGGCTCGATACTGGAACACACGATAGCTTGATTGAGGCATCACATTTTATACATACCATTGAAAAACGGCAGGGTATGAAAGTCGCTTGCCTGGAAGAAATTGCATTTCGTAATAAATGGTTGACTGCTGAAGAAATAGAAAGCCAGGTTGTTCTGCTGCAAAAAACATCCTATGGTCAATATCTGAAAATGTTGATTGGAAACTAAATACGAATGCCAATGAAAATCTTACTTGTAGGAAAAAATGGGCAGGTAGGCTGGGAGCTACAACGCTCTCTTTCAATCTTAGGTGAAGTCACCGCTGTTGATTATTTTGATACCCATTTATGTGGTGACCTTACGAATCTGATTGGCATAGCGCAAACAGTTCAGTCTGTGAAACCTGACATTATTGTTAACGCAGCTGCACATACTGCTGTTGATCGAGCGGAGGAGGAACGCGAGCTATCTGAGATATTAAACCACAAAGGAGCTGCTGTATTAGCAGAGGAATCTGCAAAATTAGGCGCTCTTCTTGTCCACTATTCTACAGATTATGTATTTGATGGTGAAGGTACACACTTTCGGTTAGAAGATGAAATCCCCGCCCCATTGAACGTCTATGGCGAAACCAAACTGGCTGGTGAATTAGCTATAGCACGTCTAAACCCTCGACACTTGATCTTCCGTACAAGCTGGGTTTATGCCACCCGTGGTAATAATTTTGCTAAAACAATGCTTAAGCTGGCCGGTGAAAAAGAGACATTGTCGATTATCAATGACCAGCATGGTGCTCCTACAAGTGCTGAATTATTGGCTGATTGTACTGCAATTGCACTTCGCGAAGAGCAACGTAATAAGGCGGTAGCAGGAACATACCACCTTGTAGCGAGCGGTGAAACAACCTGGTTCGATTACGCTAATTTCGTTTTTGATGTCGCTAAAGCTCAAGGCGTCCCCCTCGCTTTAAAAAATGTTCAAGGGATCCTAACTAGCGAATATAAGACCCCAGCTGTACGGCCATTGAATTCTCGCCTTTCCAATCAGAAGTTTCAAAGGGTGTTTGGCGTCAATATACCTCAATGGAAAGAAGGTGTTGAACGTGTTGTGGTAGAAGTTTTAGGCAAATAAAGAGTGAATAATGAAAGTCATCGATACAGAAATTCCTGATGTCAAAATTATTGAGCCTGTCATTTTTGGTGATGACCGTGGTTTCTTTATGGAAACCTGGCAGCAAAAGAAATTTTGTGAACTGGTAGGCCAACGCAACTTCGTGCAGGATAACCACTCTAAATCCTCGAAAAATATCCTTAGAGGTTTACACTATCAGACTCAGAATCCTCAAGGGAAACTCGTTCGCGTAGTATCAGGCGAAGTCTTTGACGTTGCAGTAGATATGAGAAGGTCATCAGCAACGTTTGGACATTGGACGGGAGTTATGCTTTCAGCAGATAACAAGCGTCAACTTTGGATCCCTGAAGGATTTGCTCATGGATTTTATGTCTTATCTGAAAGCGCTGAATTTGTTTATAAATGTACTGACTATTACAACCCGCAGTCCGAGCATTCATTGTTGTGGAATGATAAATCTGTCGGTATCAAGTGGCCTCTTGTGGATGGCTTAACTCCGTTACTGTCAGCTAAGGACAGGGAAGGGAAGACCTTTATCAATTCCGCATATTTTGACTAATGGTTAGCCTGTTTTCTTATCTGTAACGTGTTAGCGCATCAAAGGCTATACCTAACTCGTGCGCTTGAGTTAACATCATAAATACTTTCAAACTGCATTGCAGTGGTTATCCCCAAGACAGGAGTATGTAATGTCCAAGCAACAGATCGGCGTTGTCGGTATGGCAGTGATGGGGCGCAACCTGGCGCTCAACATCGAAAGCCGTGGTTATACCGTCTCCGTTTTCAACCGCTCCCGTGAAAAGACCGAAGAAGTCATCGCTGAGAACCCTGGTAAAAAACTGGTTCCTTTCTATACGGTTAAAGAGTTCGTTGAGTCCCTGGAAACGCCTCGTCGTATCCTGTTAATGGTGAAAGCGGGCGCGGGTACCGATGCTGCAATCGACTCTCTGAAACCGTATCTGGATAAAGGCGACATCATCATTGATGGCGGCAACACCTTCTTCCAGGACACCATTCGTCGTAACCGTGAATTGTCATCTGAAGGCTTCAACTTCATCGGTACCGGTGTATCAGGCGGTGAAGAGGGTGCCCTGAAAGGCCCATCTATCATGCCTGGCGGTCAGAAAGAAGCGTATGAGCTAGTCGCACCAATCCTGACTAAAATTGCTGCTGTTGCTGAAGATGGTGAGCCATGCGTGACCTATATCGGTGCGGATGGTGCGGGTCACTATGTGAAGATGGTTCACAACGGCATCGAATACGGTGACATGCAGCTGATCGCTGAAGCGTACTCTCTGCTGAAAGGCGGCCTGAATCTCTCTAATGAAGAGCTGGCTGAAACCTTTACCGAGTGGAATAAAGGCGAACTGAACAGCTACCTGATCGACATCACCAAAGATATCTTCACTAAGAAAGATGAAGAAGGTAAATACCTGGTTGATGTGATTCTGGATGAAGCTGCTAACAAAGGTACCGGTAAGTGGACCAGCCAGAGCTCGCTGGATCTGGGCGAGCCGCTGTCCCTGATCACCGAGTCCGTCTTCGCGCGTTATATCTCTTCTTTGAAAGAGCAGCGCATTGCAGCATCTAAAGTGCTGTCTGGCCCGCAGGCGAAACCCGCTGGTGATAAAGCCGAGTTCGTTGAGAAAGTCCGTCGTGCGTTGTATCTCGGTAAAATCGTCTCTTATGCACAGGGCTTCTCGCAGCTGCGCGCCGCTTCTGACGAAAACAATTGGGATCTGAACTACGGCGAAATCGCGAAGATCTTCCGCGCTGGCTGCATCATTCGCGCCCAGTTCCTGCAGAAAATCACCGATGCCTATTCTGAAAATGCGGGGATCGCGAACCTGCTGTTGGCGCCGTACTTCAAGAAAATTGCCGACGAATACCAGCAGGCGCTGCGTGACGTGGTTGCTTATGCCGTGCAGAACGGCATTCCGGTTCCCACCTTCTCTGCCGCTGTAGCCTATTACGATAGCTATCGTGCAGCCGTACTGCCTGCGAACCTGATTCAGGCGCAGCGCGATTATTTCGGCGCGCACACCTATAAGCGCACGGATAAAGAAGGTGTGTTCCACACCGAATGGCTGGATTAATCTGATTTAACCCAGTCTGATGACAAGGCCCGGTGAAACTCATCGGGCCTTTTTTATTGCGCTCAGGCCCATCTAATCTTGCCCTGGCCAGTAAGTGCGCTTCAACGCCGCATAAACCACTGCATTATCTCGACTTCGCAGCCAGGCATTCGCCTTGACAGCCGCTCAACATAAGAGGTAAAAACCTCAACAGTTGTTTATTGCGGTGGTGTGCTTACGCCTCCTGAAACTTAAACTTGAAGAAGTTGAACGAATGAAAATAACTATCTCCGGAACAGGCTATGTAGGCCTATCAAACGGCATTCTGATCGCACAAAACCATGAAGTGGTGGCGTTGGATATCGTTCAGTCCAAAGTGGATATGCTTAATCAAAAGCAATCCCCAATTGTCGATAAAGAAATCCAGGAATACCTTGCCAACAAACCGCTGAATTTCCGTGCAACGACGGACAAAGAAGACGCCTATAGCAACGCAGATTTCGTCATCATCGCCACACCAACGGATTACGACCCTAAAACTAACTACTTCAACACATCAACCGTGGAGGCGGTGATCAAAGATGTTATCGCAATCAACCCAAAAGCGGTGATGATCATCAAATCGACCATTCCGGTAGGCTTCACAAAATCGATTAAAGAAGAGTTGGGTATTGATAATGTCTTCTTCTCGCCAGAGTTTCTGCGCGAGGGCAGGGCGTTATACGATAACCTGCACCCGTCCCGTATTGTGATCGGTGAACGCTCTGAGCGTGCGGAGCGCTTCGCCGCACTGCTGCAGGAAGGCGCAATTAAGAAAGATATTCCGGTACTGTTCACTGACTCCACCGAAGCCGAGGCGATCAAGCTGTTCGCGAATACTTATCTGGCTATGCGCGTAGCATACTTCAACGAGCTGGACAGCTATGCAGAGAGTCTGGGCCTGAACACCCGCCAAATCATCGAAGGCGTGTGCCTCGACCCGCGCATTGGCAACCACTACAACAACCCGTCGTTTGGCTACGGCGGTTACTGCCTGCCAAAAGATACCAAGCAGCTGCTGGCTAACTATCAGGCGGTGCCGAACAACCTGATCTCTGCCATCGTTGATGCCAACCGCACGCGTAAAGACTTCATCTCCGATTCGATCCTTGCGCGTCAGCCGAAGACGGTGGGCGTGTATCGCCTGATTATGAAGAGCGGCTCCGATAACTTCCGCGCGTCTTCCATTCAGGGGATCATGAAGCGTATTAAGGCGAAAGGCGTGCAGGTCATCATCTATGAACCCGCGATGCAGGAAGACGAGTTCTTCCACTCCCGCGTGGTGCGCGATCTGGACGCTTTCAAGAAAGAAGCGGATGTGATTATCTCGAACCGTATGGCGGAAGAGCTAGCAGACGTGGCGGTTAAAGTTTATACCCGCGATCTGTTTGGTAGCGACTAATCTCCCGTCTACCGCATGTAAAAAACCCGGCTCATGCGCCGGGTTTTTTTGTATTAAACCTTATAGAAATTACGGTACCAGTCGACAAAGTTTTTCACTCCGTCTTTAACCGAGGTCTGCGGTTTAAAACCAATCACGTCATATAACGCCTTTGTATCGGCGCTGGTTTCCAGCACGTCACCGGGCTGGATGGGCATCATGTTTTTCTCTGCCACTTTACCTAACGCGTCTTCCAGCGCGGTAATGTAATCCATCAGCTCGACAGGCGAGCTGTTGCCGATGTTGTAGACGCGATACGGTGCGGAGCTGGTCGCTGGCGAACCGGTCTCGACGGTCCAGTTCGCATCGGCCTGAGGGATCACATCCTGCAGGCGGATGATCGCTTCAGCGATATCATCGATGTAGGTGAAGTCACGTTTCATCTTGCCGTAGTTGTAAACATCAATCGGCTTACCTTCGATCATCGCTTTGGTGAACTTGAACAGCGCCATGTCCGGACGCCCCCACGGGCCGTACACAGTAAAGAAGCGCAGGCCGGTCGTTGGCAGGTTGTACAAATGAGAATAGGTATGCGACATCAGCTCATTGGCCTTTTTGGTTGCCGCATACAGTGAAACAGGGTGATCCACTGAATCGTCCGTAGAGAAAGGCATCTTACGGTTGAGCCCATAAACGGAGCTGGAAGAGGCGTAAAGCAGGTGTTGAACCTTATTGTGGCGGCAGCCTTCCAGCACGTTGAGATGACCAACCAGGTTAGCATCTGCATAGGCGTGCGGGTTTTCCAGCGAGTAGCGTACGCCAGCTTGAGCGGCCAGGTGGATCACACGGTCAAATTTCTCGTTGGCGAAAAGCGCGGCCATGCCTTCACGGTCGGCTAAATCCAGCTTGTGGAAGGTGAAATTATCGGCGTTGAGCAGATTCAGACGTGCCAGCTTTAGGTTCGGATCATAATAGTCATTCAGATTATCAATGCCGATGACCTGATGGCCTGCGTCTAGTAGTCGCTTGCTGACATGTGAACCGATAAAGCCTGCTACGCCCGTTACCAAAAATTTCATATCTTTCCTCGTTAACGCTTCGTTCTTGTTGATGCCTGAGGCATCAGAATTTGTCTATGATAGCGCGTAACGCATAAGTTACATAACGCATCTTTACGATATAACTCATCGAATTCCTATAGAAAAATCCGCAGTAACAGATAAACTACGTAAACATAATTTTTTTGCCCTTTTATCTGTTAGGGATTGTATGACGCAAAACAACAATAGCCTGGTCACGCGCAGTACGGACCCGGAGCAAATTGATTTACTTGATTTAGTGCTGCAACTTTGGCGCGGAAAGTGGGTAATCGGGGCATTCATCGCTGTTTTTATCGTTTTAGCTGGCGTATATATCACGGTCGCAAAAGAGAAATGGACCTCATCCGCCATCATTGCCCAGCCTGATGCGGCACAAATCGCCACGTACACTAATGCGTTGAATATTCTTTACGGCGGCGCAGCGCCGTCAATGCTCGATATTCAGACTCGCGCGATCGGTCGTTTCAACTCCTCCTTCTCCGCGTTATCTCAGGCGCTTGAAAATCAGGACCAACCTGAAAAATTGACCATCGAGCCTACGGTAAAAGGACAAACGCTGCCTTTGACGGTAAGCTATGAGGCTGAATCTGCGGAAGCCGCACAAAAGCAGCTTGCCCAGTATATTCAGCAGGTTGACGAGCAGACCGCAAAAGAGCTGACCGTCGACCTTAAAGACAACATCAAGCAGCAGATCACCACCCTGAAAGACTCTCTGGAAAACCAGGAGAAGGTTTCTCAGGAGCAGAAAGATCTGCGCATCAAACAGATCTCTGAGGCGCTTAAAAACGCTGAAGCGGCGAAAATTACCACCCCGCAAATTCAGCAAACTCAGGATGTCACTCAGGAAACGATGTTCCTGCTGGGCAGCGAAGCGCTGAAATCTATGATTGATAACGAAGCCTCGCGTCCGCTGGTCTTCTCTGGTGCTTACTACCAGACTAAACAGAACTTGCTGGATATTCAGAACCTCAATGTGAATCCAGACAGCATTCACGTTTATCGCTACGTTATGAAGCCTAACCTGCCCGTCCGTCGCGATAGCCCGAAAAAAGCCATCACCCTGATCCTCGCCGTACTGCTTGGCGGGATTATCGGTTCAGCAGTCGTACTGGGCCGCAACGCGCTGCGAAACTACAAACCAAAAGCCTGATTCACAGGCAAAAAAAAGACCGGGTCTCCCCGGTCTTTTTATTTATGTCTCTTGCGGAGATTCTCTATCACCGCCGTTAAATCCAGCTCTTGATCCTGTAGTAGGACCAGCAGGTGATACATCAAATCAGACGCCTCGTTGGTCAGCTCATCCCGGTCATGCACCGTCGCGGCCAGCGCGGTCTCAACGCCTTCTTCACCAACTTTTTGCGCAATACGCTTGGTTCCGCTGGCGTAAAGCTTCGCCGTGTAGGAACTTTCAGGATCGGCCGTTTTACGCTCGGCGAGCAATTGTTCCAGCTGGTATAAGAACAGCCACTGGTGGCTCGTTTCGCCGAAGCAGCTGCTGGTGCCTTTATGGCAGGTCGGGCCAATCGGGTTTACCAGCACCAGCAGCGTGTCGTTATCGCAGTCCGGCGTGATGCTGACAACATTGAGGAAATGACCGGAGGTTTCCCCTTTGGTCCACAGGCGCTGTTTTGTCCGTGAGAAAAAGGTCACTTTGCCGCTGTCGATGGTTTTCGCCAGCGCGTCCTTGTTCATATAGCCCAGCATCAACACTTCGCCTGATACGGCATGCTGCACAACTACGGGCAGTAAGCCATCCGTTTTTTCCCAGTCCAGCTGTTTCTGTTGTTGTTCTGTTAACATAACCTGATCTCCACGCCCTGAGCTGCCAGGTACGCTTTTAACTCACCAATATTGATAATCTGTTTGTGGAACACGGAGGCAGCCAGCGCGCCGTCGACGTTCGCCACGCGGAAGGCGTCCAGGAAGTGCTCCTGAGTTCCCGCGCCGCCGGAGGCAATCAGCGGGACGTTGCATACCGCACGCACCTTTTTGAGCTGCTCCAGATCGTAGCCGTTACGCACGCCGTCCTGGTTCATCATGTTGAGCACGATCTCGCCCGCGCCACGTCTCTGCACTTCTTCCACCCAGTCCAGCGTTTCCCATTGGGTGATGCGGGTCCGGCTTTCGTCACCTGTGTACTGGTTGACGTGATATTTGCCCGTTGCATCGTCGTACCAGGTGTCGATCCCTACCACAATACACTGTACGCCAAAGCGGTCAGCCAGGCGGGTAATGAGGTCCGGGTCAGCCAGAGCGGGGGAGTTGATTGAAATCTTGTCAGCGCCGAAAGAGAGAATTTTGGCCGCATCGTCTGCGGATTTAATCCCGCCTGCCACGCAGAAGGGAATATCAATCACTTCCGCCACGCGCGCCACCCAGCTTTTGTCGACAACGCGTCCATCGCTGGAGGCGGTGATATCGTAAAAGACCAGTTCGTCTGCGCCTTCTTCGGCGTAGCGTTTTGCCAGCGGCACGATGTCGCCGATGATCTCGTGATTGCGGAACTGCACGCCTTTTACCACCTGGCCGTTACGTACGTCCAGGCAGGGGATTATCCGTTTTGCCAGCATTGAATTGCCTCCGTCACCGTAAACTTACCTTCCAGTAAAGCGCGTCCTACAATCACGCCCTGCACGCCGGTGCCGCGCAGGGCGGCAACGTCACCGATATCACCGATACCGCCAGAAGACTGGAACGCGACCTGCGGATAACGGGCGCAGACCTCTTCATATAACTCGACGTTGGAGCCTGTCAGCGTCCCGTCGCGGGAAATATCCGTACACAACACGTGCTTCAGGCCAACAGGGAGATATGTCTCGACCAGCGCCTCCAGCGTTACGCCGGAGTTTTCCTGCCAGCCGCTGACGGCAACCTGTTTATTGCCTTCTGCATCGATACGCACGTCCAGCGCCAGCACCAGCGCATCCGCGCCAAAGCGGCGGAACCAGCCTTTGACGGTTTCAGGATCTTTCACTGCGGTTGAACCCACCACCACGCGCGCCACGCCTGCGTCCAGCAAGGCCGCAACGTCCTCTTCCGTACGCACGCCGCCGCCAACCTGCACCGGGATAGCCACACCGGCGACCAGTTTCTTGAGCAAGGGTATCTGACGCTTGTCCGGATCTTTTGCGCCGGTCAGATCGACGAGGTGTAAAACTTCAGCCCCCTGGGTCGCATAATCCTGCAGGCGCGGCAGCGGGTCGTTACCGTAGTCGCGCTGCTGGCCGTAATCGCCCTGGTGGAGACGCACAACCGTGCCGTCAATCAAATCTAAAGCGGGAATAATCATCACATCTCCAGGAAGTTTTTCAGCAGCTGCGCGCCTGCAGCGCCGGAGCGCTCCGGATGAAACTGCACGCCAAAGAAGTTATCTTTTTGCACCGCGGCGGTGAAGGCCTCGCCGTAGCTACACTGGGCGATGGTGTACGTATTTACCGGCATGGCATAGCTGTGCACGAAGTAAAAGTACGCGCCGTCGTCGATACCGCGAAACAGCCGATCGCCCGCTTTTGGATAGACGCGGTTCCAGCCCATGTGCGGCAAGGGCAGACCGTGGTCGGTCATCTTAGGCACATCCTCTTCAATAATGCCCAGCAGGTCGACACCGTTCGACTCATCGCTGCGACGCCCGAGAAGCTGCATACCCAGGCAAATCCCCAGTACCGGCTGAGTACAGGCTTTGATCAGGTCCGCGAGTTCACGTTCGTGGATTTGGTCCATCGCCGCCTGCGCGGTCCCCACGCCCGGCAGGAAAAGTTTGTCTGCGCGTAACACCACTTCAGGATCGCGGCTGACCTGCGGCTCGTAGTCGTGGCGCATAATTGCCGATTTCACCGAGTTCAGGTTGGCGCATCCGGTATCCAGAATCACCACGTTCATTACAACACTCCTTTCGACGAGGGCAGTGCATCGCCGTCAACACGAATGGCCTGGCGCAGCGTGCGGCCAAAGGCTTTGAACAGGCTTTCCACGCGATGATGGTCGTTCTTGCCTTTGGTTTTAAGGTGCAGCGTCAGACCCATGGTGTAGGTAAGCGAGCGGAAGAAGTGCTCAACCATCTCAGTGCTCAGATCGCCGACGCGCTGATAGGTAAAGTCTGCTTTATATTCCAGATGCGGACGACCGGAGATATCCATCGCACAACGCGCCAGACATTCGTCCATCGGCAGGACAAAACCAAAGCGATTAATGCCGCGCTTGTCACCCAGCGCCAGCTTCAGCGCTTCGCCCAGCGCCAGGCCGGTATCTTCCACGGTGTGGTGATCGTCGATGTACAGGTCACCTTTGACGGTGATTTCCATGCGAAAGCCGCCATGGGTCGCAATCTGATCCAGCATATGATCGAAGAAACCCACGCCGGTGTGGATCTTGCTGCCGCCTTCGCGATCGAGCCAGACCTTTACGTCAATCTGGGTTTCTTTGGTGTTGCGTTCCACGTGCGAGTAGCGGTCACGTTGGGTTAACTGCTCGCCAATCGTTGCCCAGTTGAGGCTGGCGCGGTCGTAGCGCAGCCCCGTAATACCCATGTTTTCGGCCAGTGTAATGTCGGTGATGCGGTCGCCGATCACATAGCTGTTGGCCTTATCCAGCGCCTCTTCGGCAAGATAACGTTCAACCAGCTTCACTTTAGGCTTACGGCAGTCGCATTCGTCGGCAGGCAGGTGCGGACAGATGAGTACTTCATCAAACGCCACGCCCTGCGAGGTCAGGATCTGCATCATCAGGTTATGCGGGCCATCAAAGTCTGCCTGCGGGAAGCTGGCGGTACCCAGACCGTCCTGGTTCGTGATCATCACCAGCTTAAAGCCCGCTTTTTGCAGCCGGAGCAGAACCGGGATGACGTCGGGTTCAAAAGCCAGCTTGTCGAAACGATCGACCTGAAAATCGGCAGGGGGTTCCGAGATAAGGGTCCCGTCTCGATCGATAAAGAGATACTTCTGGCTCATACTGTCTCCGCTTTCAGGGCGTCTATAACGCGCTGGCTCTCTTCACGGGTCCCCACGGTAATACGCAGGCAGCCGCTTAAAGAGGGTTGTTTGTTTTGGTCACGTAAGATAATGCCCTGATCCCATAAAGATTTAAACACGGCACTTGAGGCGGTAAAGCGGGCCAGGATGTAATTGGTTTCGGAGTCGAACACCTGCTCTACGCATGGAATAGCCTTCAGGGCCGTCATCAGGTACTGACGTTCTTCAAGGATCTGCGCCACGCGCTCGCGCATAGCGTTGATGCCCTGCGGGGTCAGCGCCTGAGCGGCGATATCAGCCACCAGCGTAGAAAGCGGATAGGGGGCGATGACTTTCAGCAGCAGGTCGATCACCTCTTTGTTGGCTAGCGTAAAGCCACAGCGCAGGCCCGCCAGGGCGAAGGCTTTCGACAGCGTACGCAGCACCACCAGGTGTGGATACTCTGCAAGCCAGCCGGCCAGCGTCGCCTGTGGGCAAAACTCAATGTAAGCTTCATCGGCCACCACCAGCGCTTTGCCGCGGGTCAACTCAAGCAGGGTGCGGATATCCTGAGGGTTGATAATTTGCCCGGTTGGGTTATTGGGGCTACAAACAAAGACCACCTTCACGCCGTCAAGATTATCGGCGATGCCCTGCAGATCCAACTGCCAGTCGTCCAGCGCCTGCACGTTGCGCCACGCCACGCCAAAGGTTTCCGCGCTTACGCTGTACATGCCGTAGGTAGGCTGACAAAACATCACCGCATCGTTGCCCGGCTCGCAGAAGGCGCGGATCAGCAGTTCAATCCCTTCATCGGCCCCGCGGCTGACCAGCACCTGCTCGGGCTTGACGCCTGCGTACTGAGCGTAGTTCTCAATCACCGCTTTGGGCTGACACTCCGGGTAGCGGTTCAGCGTCTGCTGAGACAGCTCGAAGGCGACCGCCGTCGGAAATTCGTTGGCGTTTAGCCAGACGTCACCTTTGCCGCCCAGACGGCGCGCGGACTGATAGGGCGTCAGTCGACGGACATTTTCACGGGCTAAATCTTCAATGTTCATGCTTGCTCCTTCAGGGCGGCCACGCGTAGCGTAACGGCGTTTTTGTGGGCGGTCAGGCGCTCGGCGGCAGCCAGCGTCTCAATGGTCGAGGCCAGCGAGGCAAAGCCCTCGCGGGAAAGCTCCTGCACGGTCATACGTTTCTGAAAATCTGCCAGGCCGAGGCTGGAGCAGGTTGCGGTATAGCCGTACGTCGGCAGCACGTGGTTGGTTCCTGATGCATAATCACCCGCGGATTCCGGGGACCAGTCGCCGAGGAAGACCGAGCCGGCGCTGGTAATGCTGTCGACCAGCTCGCGCGCGTTGCGGGTCTGAACGATCAGGTGCTCAGGGCCGTACTGGTTAGAAATGGCAATACACTGTTCAACATCGCGGGCCACAATCAGGCGGCTGGCGGATAACGCCTGGCGGGCCGTTTCGGCGCGGGGCAGATCGGCAAGCTGGCGCTCAACGGCTTCACCCACGCGTTTTGCCATATCGGCATCCGGCGTCAGCAAAATCACCTGCGAATCCGGGCCGTGTTCCGCCTGAGACAACAAGTCAGAGGCAACAAAATCCGGCGTGGCTCCGCTGTCGGCAATCACCAGCACTTCTGATGGACCCGCAGGCATATCAATGGCCGCGCCGTCGAAACGCTGGCTCACCTGACGCTTGGCTTCGGTGACGTACGCATTTCCTGGCCCGAAAATTTTATCGACCCGGGGTACGGATTGCGTACCAAACGCCAGAGCTGAGATGGCCTGCGCACCGCCCACTTTAAACACTTCCTGCACGCCGCAGAGCTTAGCGGCATACAGAATTTCATCGGCAATCGGAGGCGGGGAGCAGAGCACCACTTTCTGACAACCGGCGATACGCGCCGGGGTAGCCAGCATTAATACGGTGGAAAACAGCGGGGCGGAGCCGCCGGGAATATAGAGGCCAACCGAGGCAACCGGACGCGTAACCTGCTGGCAACGAACGCCTGGCAGCGTTTCTACGTCCACCGTCTGCATTTTTTGCGCGGTGTGGAAGGTGTCGATGTTTTTTACCGCCACCGCCATCGCCTGTTTAATCTCGTCGCCGAGGCGCTTTTCCGCCTCGGCGATTTCCTGTTCGGTCACCTTTAACGCGCCAACCTCGGTTTTGTCGAACTTTGCGCTGTATTCGCGCAGCGCGTCGTCACCACGGGCTTTGACGTTGTTGAGGATCTCCGCGACGGTGCGGGTGATACCCTCAGAGGCAGAAATAGCCGGGCGCATCAGTAATTCACTTTGCTGCTCTTCAGTGCAGCTATTCCAGTCGATAATGGTATTAAAGCTCATGGCCGTTACTCCATCATCTTCTCAATGGGCAGCACCAGAATGGAGCTTGCCCCCAGCGCCTTGAGTTTTTCCATGGTTTCCCAGAACAGGGTTTCGCTGCTGACCATGTGCATGGCGACGCGTTGCTGATCCCCCGCCAGCGGCAGAATGGTTGGGCGTTCAGCGCCCGGCAGCAGAGCAATGACTTCATCCAGGCGTTCGGTTGGTGCATGCATCATGATGTATTTTGATTCTCGGGCCTGAATCACTCCCTGAATACGGGTTAACAGGCGGTCGATGAGCTGCTGCTTGGCATCGTCCATCTCGCCGTCACGCTGGATCAAGCAGGCTTTGGAGCGGTAAATCACTTCCACTTCACGCAGGCCGTTTGCTTCAAGGGTTGCGCCGGTAGAGACGAGGTCACAGATGGCGTCTGCCAGGCCCGCACGCGGGGCGACTTCAACGGAGCCATTCAGCAGGCAGGATTTAAACTGCACGCCTTTCTGGTCGAGGTAACGCTTGAGCAGGTGCGGGTAAGAGGTGGCGATACGTTTGCCATTGAGCGCGGCCGGGCCGTCCCAGGCTTCGTCCGCCGGTGTAGCCAGCGACAGGCGGCAACCACCGAAATCGAGGCGGCGGAGCGTGAAATAGCGTGGATCTTCGCCCTGCGCGCGGCGGGTCAGCAGTTCTTCCTCCAGCACGTTTTCACCAATGATACCGAGGTCAACCACGCCATCCATTACCAGCCCGGGAATATCGTCATCACGTACGCGCAGAATATCGATAGGCATATTTTCAGCCAGAGCAATCAGACGCTGGGTGTGTAAATTGATTTTAATTCCGCAGCGAGCCAGCAGTTCGCGTGAATCGTCGCTCAAACGGCCTGATTTTTGAATAGCTATGCGTAAACGTGAGTTATCTAACATTCTTTATTCCTCGTTAACCTGTCCGAATTTGGTCCAAAAAAAAGCCCCCGGAAGAGGATCTTCCGGGGGCTTTTTGTTGCGTTCATGCACCACTGGAAGATCCAAACGTCTTCCAGCACACATCGCCTGAAAGACTAGTCAGGATGATGGTGATGATGGTGGTGTTTAAATTGAACGCGTGTCATGTAATTTCTCTATGAATGCTTATTCATGTGATGTCTTTTAACCTAAACCACTTATACGCTGCTTTGCAAGGGCTTTTTTTAATCATTAATTCATTTCATATTGATGCTATGAATTGTGTGATCAGCGGTGCTGGCGTAGCCTTAATAGAAACGTGAGTAAGCCTGGAGAATGGACATGAAAAAGGTCGCAATTGTCGGTTTAGGGTGGTTGGGAATGCCGCTGGCGATGTCATTAGCCGCGAAAGGCTGGCAGGTGACTGGCAGTAAAACCACGCTGGACGGGGTGGAAGCTGCCAGAATGTGCGGGATAGAGGGCGTCGAGCTGCGCCTTGAACCGGAGTTGATCTGTGATACCGATGACCTGGACGCCCTGATGAACGTCGACGCGCTGGTGATCACCTTACCGGCGCGCCGCAGTGGGCCTGGAGAGACCTTTTACCGCCAGGCGGTACAGGAGATTGTCGATAGCGCGCTCGCGCATCATATTCCGCGCATTCTGTTTACCAGCTCGACCTCCGTTTACGGGAACATCGACGGGACGGCGAAGGAGACCACAGAACGTCATCCTGTCACTGCCAGTGGTCAGGTGCTGAAGGAGCTGGAAGACTGGCTGCATAACCTGCCGGGCACCCAGGTCGATATTTTGCGCCTTGCCGGGCTGGTGGGGCCGGGACGTCACCCGGGCCGTTTCTTTGCCGGAAAATCAGCCCCGGACGGGCAGCAGGGCGTCAATCTTGTGCATCTTGATGACGTTATTGGCGCAATCGAACTGTTGTTACAGGCTCCAAAAGGCGGTCACATCTATAATATATGTGCGCCTTCTCACCCGGCGCGTCAGACATTTTATCCGCTCATGGCTCGCCAGCTTGGCCTGGCGCCCCCGGTCTTCAGCAGTGAAGGGGGAGAAGGGAAAGGCAAAATCATTGATGGCAACCGTATATGCCATGAGCTGGGGTTTGAGTATCAGTACCCCGACCCGATGGTTATGCCCATGGAGTAATGCCATCAGCGGGGTTACTCGCACACCGCAAGGGGGCGAACATGAAACCGCTGCTGGATGTTCTCATTATTCTGGACGCGCTGGAAAAAGAGGGGAGCTTCGCTGCGGCGTCAGCGAAGCTCTTTAAAACGCCTTCTGCGCTGAGCTACACCGTTCACAAGCTGGAGAGCGATCTCAATATCCAGATTCTCGACCGCTCCGGTCACCGCGCGCGTTTTACCCGTACGGGGCAAATGCTGCTGGAGAAGGGGCGCGACGTGCTCCATACCGTTCGCGAGCTTGAAAAGCAGGCGATTAAACTGCACCAGGGCTGGGAAAATGAGCTGGTCATTGGCGTTGATGATACCTTTCCGTTTTCTCTTCTGACCCCGCTTATCGAAGCGTTCTATCAGCGCCATAGCGTGACGCGGCTGGTATTTATCAACGGCGTGCTGGGCGGCTCCTGGGATGCGTTAACCCAGGGAAGGGCGGATATCATCGTCGGGGCGCTGCATGAACCTCCCCAGCTCAGCGATTACGGTTTTGCCCGTCTGGGCGTGCTCGACCAGGTGTTTGTCGTCGCACCGCATCACCCGCTGGCGAACGAACCTGACCCCATCAACCGGCGGGTGATTAAAGGATTCCGCGCTATCGTGGTTGGGGACAGCTCCCGTGCGGAGTGCGCTATATCGTCGCAGCTGCTGGACGAGCAGGAGGCAATCACCGTGTTTGATTTTAAAACCAAGCTCGAGCTGCAAATTAGCGGCCTGGGTTGCGGATACCTCCCGCGCTATCTCGCGCAGCGGTTTATCGAAAGCGGGGCGCTGGTCGAGAAACAGGTTATCGCCCAAAACAGTAATGAGTCGGTGTGGGTTGGCTGGAATGAACAAACCGCCGGGCTGGCGAGCGCCTGGTGGCGGGATGAAATTTTAGCAAATAGTGCTATTGCTGCCGTTTACACTCAGCTTGAGTAAGGTAATTCAAGCAATTAGTTAAATTATTTTATTGATGGGTTTCTCAATCTATTGCCTTTTGCCTCTTGAATAGGGCAAAATGCCGCCGCTGCAAACAAATGAATAATCGACGATATAAAAGGCGTCGGTTATTTTTTTTTGCATGTACGAAACGAAACTAAAAACCAAGAGGCCGGGCTTCGTACCGGATAGATATTTACTAAAATCCGACAGTTGTTGTCGCTGAGGAATACAGAAAATGGGGCAATCATTCGCTTACGCGGCGGGTATCACCGTTAAGGAGACATCCAATGTCGCATAATGCAACTCCAAACACCTCTCGCGTGGAATTACGTAAGACGCTTACGCTATTTCCGGTTGTTATGATGGGCCTTGCCTATATGCAACCAATGACGCTGTTCGATACATTTGGTATCGTTTCAGGCCTCACAGACGGTCACGTTCCGACGGCTTACGCCTTCGCGCTGATCGCGATCCTGTTTACCGCGCTGAGCTACGGTAAGCTGGTGCGTCGCTATCCGTCTGCCGGTTCCGCCTACACCTATGCCCAGAAATCCATTAGCCCGACCGTTGGCTTTATGGTGGGTTGGTCTTCGCTGCTCGACTATCTGTTCGCACCGATGATCAACATCTTACTGGCAAAAATTTATTTTGAAGCCCTGGTGCCATCGATACCTTCGTGGGTATTCGTGATTGCGCTGGTGGCCTTTATGACCGCTTTCAACCTGCGTAGCATCAAGTCTGTTGCCAACTTTAACTCTGTTATCGTGGTGCTTCAGGTAGTGCTGATTGCCGTTATTCTCGGTATGGTGATCTATGGCGTCTTCCACGGTGAAGGTGCGGGAACCCTGGCGAGCAGCAAACCTTTCTGGTCTGGTGATGCGCATGTCATTCCGATGATTACCGGGGCGACGATCCTGTGCTTCTCCTTTACCGGATTTGACGGCATCAGCAACCTGTCGGAAGAGACGAAAGACGCAGAGCGTGTTATTCCGCGCGCTATCTTCCTGACCGCGCTGATCGGTGGACTGATCTTTATCTTCGCCACCTATTTCCTGCAGCTGTACTTCCCGGATATCTCGCGCTTTAAGGATCCGGATGCGTCTCAGCCGGAAATCATGCTCTACGTGGCGGGTAAAGTGTTCCAGGTCGGGGCGCTGATCTTCTCTACCATCACCGTTCTGGCGTCGGGCATGGCTGCACATGCGGGCGTTGCGCGTCTGATGTACGTAATGGGTCGTGACGGCGTGTTCCCGAAAAGCTTCTTTGGCTATGTCCACCCGACATGGCGCACGCCAGCAATGAACATCATTCTGGTTGGGGCTATCGCGCTGTTAGCGATTAACTTTGACCTCGTGATGGCGACGGCGCTGATCAACTTCGGGGCACTGGTGGCGTTTACCTTCGTAAACCTCTCCGTGATTTCGCAGTTCTGGATCCGCGAGAAGCGTAACAAGACGCTGAAAGACCACTTCCAGTACCTGTTCCTGCCAATGTGCGGCGCGCTGACCGTGGGTGCGCTGTGGGTAAACCTGGAAGAGAGCTCAATGGTTCTGGGTCTGATTTGGGCGGCTATTGGTTTAATCTACCTGGCCTGCGTAACCAAAAGCTTCCGAAATCCCGTACCTCAGTACGAAGACGTTGCCTGATACGTAACCCATAAAAAAAAACCGGAGACCATTGCCTCCGGTTTTTTTATGCCTGCATTTCCTCAGACAATTTCCTGGACATACTGATACAGCGCTTTCAACTGCGCCTGTTTTTCAGCATCCCCGTTATAGTGGCTGTACAGCATCTCCAGCTCTTCTGCGTAGCGTTGCAGGAATTCCGGCGTGAAGATATTACGACGATGCTGCAACCAGCGTTCCTGCTCTGCCTCATCCAGCGTGCCAGGGTAATTACGCGCCCGATAGTTAAACATCAGTTTCTCGATGCGCTTGTCAGCGAAGGTAATATCCAGCGCCGGCAGATTACGCGGCTCGGTTTGCAAAACAATGTTCATTGCTGCACGGTCAGCATCGCTGAAGAAGCCGTTATAGAGCTGCGCATCCACGTTTTCAGACGGCACGAACGGCTCTGCCTCGGCAAAGATGGCGACGACTTTCTCGCGCACCTGCGGGTTATCGCGCAGCACTTTCAAATTATCCAGGCAGTGCTGGCGATTAATGCCCAGCCTGTCGGCGTCTTCCGGGCGCAGCGTATTGGCCTGTGCCAGCACCGGGCATTTATTAATATGCACCAGTTTCACCGGAACGGCGGGCACGTCACCCAACGCGTCTTTCGGAGTATACAGCCGTTCGCGCAATGCATCGCTGTCGAGTTCCAGCAGCGGAGAAATATCGCCCGCCAGATCGACCATAATGACCGCATTTCGGTTATCGGGATGCCATGCCAGCGGAGCGACCCAGCTGGTATTCCCCCGCCATGCGCCAAACATGCCGGAAATGTGGACCAGCGGTTTCATCTGCGGCACATCAATCAGGGTGATAAGTTTCTGCTTGCTGCGATGGCTCAGCAGATAGTCAAACAGACGCGGCTGCGCCGTTTTTACCAGCTTCGCCATGGCAATCGTGGCATAGACATCGGCCATGGCGTCGTGGGCATTGCTGTGTTCAATGCCGTTTGCGCGCGTCAGGTGTTCCAGCCTGAAGCTGGTTAACCCTTCTTCATTTTCTGGCCAGGTGATCCCCTCGGGGCGTAGCGCATGGCAGGCACGCATGATATCCAGTAAATCCCAGCGCGAGTTGCGATTCTGCCAGCTCCAGGCGTAGGCATCGTAGAAGTTGCGATAGAAGATATTGCGCGTCACTTCGTCATCGAAACGGATGTTGTTATAGCCCACCACGCAGGTATTCGGAACGGTGAAAAGGGCGTGGATACGGCGAGCAAATTCGGCCTCGTTAACCCCTTTGTCCCGCGCTTCCTGTGGCGTAATGCCGGTCACCATCACCGCGCCAGGCTGTGGCAGGTAGTCATCGGCGGGCTTGCAATAAAAAACCTCCGGCTCGCCGATGATGTTGAAATTCTCATCGGTGCGGATGGCGGCGAACTGCGCCGGGCGGTCAAGCGCCGGGTGCGTGCCGAAGGTTTCGTAATCGTGGAATAAAAAAGTAGGGCGCGCGTCAGAGTCAGACACCAGTGATACCATCCTGTTAAAAATTGACGTCTCTATGGTAAACGATCGCAGGGGAGAGGCCGAATAAAAAGCGCCGTCAGGGATGAAATTTGCGAGCGGGCCTGAGGAAAAATATGCTCTCTGTCACATTTTTTTGCAATTAAGGCAAGTAACGACATCAGAACTCCCGTAAAAAGGTCAACGATTTTTAATGACCTGAGGATATACCGTTGAAACGCCGTCTGTTTATTGCTGTTTCTTTACTCGCTTCGAGCATTTCATCTGCGCTGGCTGCCGATCCGCTGGATTTTTCGCCGCAGCCTCCCGCCATTCAGGCCGGGTCCTGGGTATTGATGGATTACACCACGGGTCAGATTTTAACGGCAGGCAATGAACACCAGCAGCGCAACCCGGCGAGCCTGACCAAGCTGATGACGGGGTATGTCGTCGATCGCGCCATTGATAGCCATCGTATTACGCCTGATGACATCGTTACCGTGGGCCGTGACGCGTGGGCGAAGGGTAACCCGGTGTTTGACGGCTCCTCGCTGATGTTCCTGAAACCCGGTGATCGCGTCACGGTGCGTGACTTAAGCCGCGGGCTGATCGTGGATTCCGGTAACGACGCCTGCGTCGCGCTGGCGGATCACGTCGCGGGCGGTCAGCCGCAGTTCGTGAACATGATGAACGACTACGTGCAAAAGCTAAACCTGCGCGATACCCACTTCGAAACGGTGCATGGGCTGGATGCCCCCGGCCAGCACAGCTCAGCGTACGACCTTGCCGTGCTTTCCCGGGCCATCATTCACGGCGAGCCTGAGTTCTACCATATGTACAGCGAAAAGAGCCTGACCTGGAATGGCATTACCCAGCAGAATCGTAACGGCCTGCTGTGGGATAAAACCATGAACGTCGACGGCCTGAAAACAGGGCATACGTCCGGAGCAGGCTTTAACCTGATCGCCTCGGCGGTGGACGGTCAGCGCCGTCTTATTGCGGTCGTTATGGGGGCCGACAGCCCAAAAGGGCGTGAAGATCAGGCGCGTAAATTGCTGCACTGGGGCCAGCAAAATTTCGATACGGTGCAGATCCTGCATAACGGAAAAAAAGTCGGGACCGAGCGCATCTGGTACGGAGATAAAGAGCAGGTTGAGCTGGGAACGGATCAGGATTTCTGGCTGGCCTTGCCGAAGACGGAAGTGCCTAGCATCAAGGCCAAATACGTCCTGGACAAAAAAGAGCTGGAGGCTCCGCTCGCGGCCCATCAGCGGGTAGGGGAGATCCAGCTGTACGATCGTGACAAAGTGGTGGCCCACTGGCCATTAGTGACGCTGGAACCGGTGAATAAAGGCGGATTCTTCTCCCGTTTAGGGGATTACCTGCACCACACGCTTTAACCCCACACCACACGTCCCTCGGGCAGACTGGCAGGGTTGCGAGTCTGCTCGCATAATAAACACTCCGCGTTTGTCGAAAACAGGCCATTTGCTTTACAGTGTATGAATATACAGTGAAACCGGAGGCGGCATGGACTACAGCATCACGCAGCAGCAGAAACGTAAAATCGCGGGCTTTCACCTGGTGGGACCGTGGGAGAAAACCGTTAAGCAGGGCTTTGAGCAGTTAGGCATGTGGGTGGAGGGGCGTCAAATCCAGCCGCTCGAATGGGTAGCCGTCTACTATGACAATCCGGACGAAGTCCCGGCGGAAAAACTGCGCTGCGACACGGCCATTACGGTGCCGGAGGCGTTCGTCATTCCTGACAACAGTGAAGGGGTGATGCTGACCGAAATCGCCGCCGGGGACTACGCGGTGGCAAGCGCCCGCGTTGAGGAGCATGATTTCGCGACGCCCTGGTACCAGTTCTTCAATTCTCTTTTGCAGGATAATCACTATCAAATTGCACCCAAACCCTGTTTTGAACGTTATCTGAACGATGGCAACGCGGATGGCTACTGGGACATCGAAATGTATGTCCCGGTAGAGCACAAGGCGGGTTGACCCAGTAAACGCAGGGTTTTTTCAGCCGGGGGCGTTTCGCCCGGCTGAAAACACAGTACAATCGCGGTTTGCCGTTTAGCTGGAGAGCGGGTGTGCGTCCCGACAAATCTTTAACGCCTTTTGAAATTCGCTTGTACAAACATTACCGCGTGGTGCATGGCCTTCGTATCGCGCTGGCGTTTATTCTGACCTTTGTGCTGGTGCGTTTGTTGAATGTTCCGGAAGGGACATGGCCGCTGATTACGCTGGTGGTTATCATGGGGCCTATCTCCTTCTGGGGGAACGTGGTACCACGCGCGTTTGAACGTATTGGCGGCACGGTTCTTGGTTCTGCGCTGGGACTTATCGCGCTCAAACTGGAGCTGATCTCCTTCCCCGTTATGCTGCTGTGGTGTGCCGCGGCGATGTTTCTTTGCGGCTGGCTGGCGTTGGGGAAAAAACCGTATCAGGCACTGCTAATCGGTATAACCCTTTCGGTGGTTGTCGGTGCGCCCGCAGGTGACATGACGACCGCACTGTGGCGAAGCGGAGATGTCATCCTCGGGTCACTTCTGGCTATGCTGTTTACCGGTATCTGGCCGCAGCGCGCCTTTCTCCACTGGCGTATCCAGATGGCCAACTACGTTACCGCGTTCAACCGCGTGTATCAGGCGGGGTTTTCCCCCAACCTGGTCGAGCGTCCGCGTCTGGAAAAACATCTGCAAAAAATCCTGAATGACGTGGTTAAGATGCGCGGCCTGATTACGCCTGCCAGCAAAGAAACCCATATTCAGAAAGCCATTTTCGAAGCTATCCAGACGGTGAGCCGCAACCTGGTGTGCATGCTCGAACTGCAAATCAATGCCCACTGGGCGTCGCGTCCCAGCCATCTGCTGATGCTCAACGCACACACACTGAGAGAGACGCAGCAGATGACCCAGCAAACGCTGCTCACCATCGCTCATGCGCTTTACGAAGGGAATCCGCAGCCGATTCTGGCGAACAGCGAGCGCCTGAATGAGATCGTGGCCGAGCTGAAGGTGCTGATGAACGAGCGGCAGGGGGACAACGTGGCAGAAACGCCGATTCATGGCTATGTCTGGCTCAGCATGGAACTGGCGCGGCAGCTGGAGTTGCTCTCGCATCTTATCTGCCGGGCACTGCGCAAATAAAAAGCAGCCATCGCCATATGTGATGCCTGCTGCTTCGATTCAGCATCAATTGGGGTTATGATAGTCTTAAACGATATACTCATTGTCATTCGCCGTCGCTGTCTGTTACAACGGTGGCATTAACGAATCCGACTCTCACATTATCAGGGGTGTAAAAATGGAAACTACCAAGCCTTCGTTCCAGGATGTTCTGGAATTCGTCCGCCTGTTCCGCCGCAAAAACAAACTGCAGCGTGAAATCCAGGACGTTGAGAAGAAGATCCGTGACAACCAAAAACGCGTACTGCTGCTGGACAACCTGAGCGACTACATCAAGCCAGGCATGAGCGTGGAAGCCATTCAGGGCATCATCGCCAGCATGAAAAGCGATTACGAAGACCGCGTTGATGACTACATCATCAAAAACGCTGAGATCTCAAAAGAACGTCGTGAGATTTCTAAAAAGCTGAAAGCGATGGGTGAAATGAAAAACCCTGAAGTTAAAAGCGAGTAATCCCTGACAGGTGTTAAAAAGGCTCTCTGGTGACAGAGGGCCTTTTTTATTTCCCCTGTGCATGGGGTGATGCCCGGTGGCGCGATGCTTACCCGACAATGTTACCGAACGCAGAAAAGCAAAAAGCCTGCTTTAAAAGCAGGCTTTTCAGAATGTGGCTCCTCTGACTGGACTCGAACCAGTGACATACGGATTAACAGTCCGCCGTTCTACCGACTGAACTACAGAGGAATCGTTGTGGAGGCACATATTAACGGCGAAAAAACTTTTGTCAAACCTGTTCTTTGCAAACCGCGGTTGATTGCTGATTCTGTCGTCAGTTAGTTGTAAATTCAAACAAATTTTTTATGGAAAATACTTTGCAGGATAGCCTTTTCTGCCTCATCATTTGAAATGGAGTTTCAACTTTCTCGCTAAGGTCCATTTTGAACGTCACCGCCCCCCTACGCCAGGCGATCATGCGTACGCCATGGTATGCAAAACGTAAAAGTTATCGTGTTCTGTTCTGGCGAGAAATCACCCCCCTTGCCGTTCCCATTTTCCTGGAGAACACCTGCGTTCTGCTGATGGGCGTGCTGAGCACCTTCCTGGTGAGCTGGTTAGGCAAAGAGGCGATGGCAGGGGTCGGCCTGGCAGACAGCTTCAATATGGTGGTGATGTCCTTTTTTGCCGCTATCGACCTGGGTACCACGGTTGTCGTGGCCTTCAGCCTCGGCAAGCTCGATCCGAAGCGCGCCCGCGAGGCGGCCCGGCAGTCGCTGATGATCATGACCCTGTTTTCGATAATTCTGGCGGCGGTGATCCACTATTACGGCAAGGAAATTATCGATATCGTCGCAGGCGAGGCGACAAACGAGGTTAAGGAGCTCGCGCTCACCTACCTGGAAATGACGGTCTTAAGCTACCCGGCTGCCGCTATCGCCTTAATCGGCAGCGGTGCGCTGCGCGGGGCGGGCAACACCAAAATTCCGCTGCTGATCAATGGCGGGATGAACATCCTGAATATCATCATCAGTAGCGTACTTATCTACGGGATTTTCTCCTGGGACGGGCTGGGCTTCGTCGGTGCCGGACTGGGGCTGACGATTTCACGCTATATCGGCGCGGCGGCGATTGTCGGTGTGCTGATGACCGGCATTACGCCGTCGCTGCGCCTGACACTCAAAAGCTATTTTCGTCCGCTCAATTTCGCCATTATCTGGGAAGTGATGGGGATTGGGATCCCGGCCAGCATCGAGTCGGTGCTGTTCAACGGCGGCAAGTTGCTGACCCAGATGTTTGTTGCGGGCATGGGCACCGATGTGATTGCCGGTAACTTTATCGCGTTCTCCATCGCCTCGCTCATTAACCTGCCGGGTAACGCCCTGGGCTCCGCGTCGACCATCATTACCGGGAAACGGCTCGGAAAAGGGCAGATTGCGCAGGCGGAACGGCAGCTGCGACACGTTTTTTGGCTCTCTACCATCGGCCTGACGGCGATAGCCTGGGGAACCGCGCCTTTCGCCGGATTAATGGCCTCGTTTTACACCCATGAAAATGATGTCAAAGAGGTCGTGAAGATCCTGATTTGGCTCAACGCCGCGTTTATGCCGATCTGGGCGGCATCCTGGGTGCTGCCCGCCGGGCTGAAAGGCGCACGCGATGCCCGCTTTGCGATGTGGGTCTCGATGCTCGGGATGTGGGGGTGTCGCGTGGTGGCGGGTTACACGCTCGGGATTGTACTCGGCATGGGCGTGGTCGGCGTCTGGCTGGGGATGTTCCTCGACTGGGCTGTGCGCGGCGCGCTGTTCTACTGGCGGATGGTAAGCGGGCGCTGGTTGTGGAAATACCCGCGCAAAAAAGCAGAGCGTGCTCTCTCAGAACCTGAAGAACGTCTGACAAATGCACGAAGTGGAGAATAAATCGGCAAACGATCGGAAATCTGCATTCTGCCTTTGACATCATCGGGGAGCATCGATAATATGCGCCCCGTTCACACGATTCCTCTGTAGTTCAGTCGGTAGAACGGCGGACTGTTAATCCGTATGTCACTGGTTCGAGTCCAGTCAGAGGAGCCAAATTTAAAAAGCCTGCTTTTAAAGCAGGCTTTTTGCTTTTCTGCGCTCGGTGATATCGTCGGGTAAGCGTCGCGCCACCGGGCAACAAACCGCGCTAGCGGTTCACCCGAATCGGTGCTGTTGCTTCAAACAGCCACGGTCGTGCATCACTCTCCACGAGCGGGGAGAGCGCCTCCCGAACCTGCTGGTGATACTCATCCAGCCACTCTTTCTCCTGCTCGGTTAACAACTGCAGTTCAACCTGGTTCAGGTCAATCGGGATCAGCGTCAGCGAGGCAAATTGACAGAAACCCGGACGGCTTTCTGTGATTTCCACCTGATTCTCAATGCGTATCCCATGGCTTTCAGCCAGATAGTACCCTGGCTCAATGGTCATAATGTTGCCCGCCACCAGCGGCCACGGGTTGACCTTTTTCGCGATACGGTGCGGGTTTTCATGGATCAACAACTGGTGCCCCACGCCGTGCCCGGTCCCGTGATCGTAATCCAGCCCCATTTCCCACAGCGGACGGCGCGCAAATGCATCCAGCTGGTGCCCGTGGCTGCCGGACGGGAATTGCAGCGTCATCAGCGATAAAAAGCCTCTGAATACGGCGGTATAGTGCAGGCGCTGCTGCGGCTCCACTTTGCCCCATGCCAGGGTGCGCGTGGCGTCTGTAGTGCCGTTGTGGTACTGACCGCCGGAATCATTCAGATAAAAATGGTTATGGCCAATCGGCTTGTTGCTGGCTTCGCTCGCGTGGTAATGGCACATCGCCGCGTTGCTGGCGGAGGCTGAGATCGTCGCAAAGCTCGGCTCAACAAACCCCGGCTGCTGCTTGCGAAAAGCGAGTTGCTTTGCCTGAACCTCCCGTTCAGTCAGCGGTTGGCCGGACGCGGCGCGCTCAGGCACTTCGCGGCTCAGCCAGGCCAGGAAGTTCACCCACGCCGCACCGTCCTGATGATGACACTCCCGATATCCCGCCAGCTCAACCGGGTTTTTATGGGCTTTCATCAGGGTGACAGGATCGGTCAGCCAGACGATCTCTCCCTGCGGCTCGATGGCGTAACGCAGGGCGACCGGAGCGGTGTCAGGGTCGACGATCACCCGCTTGCCCTGGGCGAGCTGCTGGCAGCGATCGATAAAGGTATCCTGCGGTGAAACGCTAAACGCGTCACGCACCGGGGCCGGTAATCCGCTGAGCTTAATGTCATCGACAAACCACTCAACCGAGCCGTCACGGCTCAGCAGGGCAAATGACAGCGGAACCGGGCTGGTCGGAATGTCGGACCCGCGGACGTTCAGCAGCCAGGCGATGTTATCCGGCAAGGTTACCGCCAGATAATCGGCCTCGTTGTCGGCAAGAACAGCCGCGACGCGCTGGCGCTTGTCGGCGCTGCTTTCGCCGCTGACCGCCAGCGGCATCTCGCGGATTGGCCCTGCGGGGGCGGCAGGGCGGTCGGTCCAGAGCGTATCGAATGGCGAGCCGCTCAGCGGCACCAGCTCACACACGGTGGCCGACAGTTGTGTAACGTCTGCGTGGGTCATCAGCATCGCCTCAAATCCGATGCGCGTGCCCGCAGCCACGTTTTCCGCCAGCCACCCGGCCAGCGGTTCGTTGTGCAGGTGGTGGATCTCCACCTCGTCCATATTGACCTGAACCCGCGCCTGCACCTGATAACGGCCATCAACGAACAGCAGCGCTCTGTCTTTCAACACCAGCGCCAGCCCGGCGGAGCCGTCGAAGCCCGTCAGCCAGGCCAGCTTTTCATCGTAGGGCGCGCAGTATTCGCTTTGCCAGGCATCGGCGCGCGGGACGATCATCCCGTCGAGATGGTTTTGCTGTAGCCACTGTCGCAGGGCAGAGAGCGGAGAGGGTGTGTGCATGGTTTTTCCTTAACGTTCTTAGCGGAACGGCGGTTCGTTGAAAGTGCGCAGCTTACGGGAGTGCAGCTTATCACCTTCAGCACGCAGCAAATCGATGGCACGGATGCCGATTTGCAAATGCTCCGAAATCGCCCCTTCGTAGAAACGGTTGGCCTGGCCCGGGAGCTTGATTTCACCGTGCAGGGGTTTATCCGAGACGCACAGCAGCGTGCCGTAAGGCACGCGGAAGCGGTATCCCTGCGCGGCAATGGTGGCGCTCTCCATATCGATGGCGACCGCACGGCTCAGGTTAAAACGCAGCGCAGAGGCGGAGTAGCGCAGCTCCCAGTTGCGATCGTCGGTGGTGACCACCGTCCCGGTGCGCAGGCGCTGCTTCACCTCTTCGCCTGGCATGCCGCTCACCTCTTTGGTCGCGTCGTATAGCGCGCGCTGAACCTCGGCAATGCTCGGGATCGGGATATCCGGCGGCAGCACTGCGTCAAGCACGTGGTCGTCACGCAGATACGCATGGGCGAGCACGTAGTCCCCAATCAGCTGGCTTTCACGCAGGCCGCCGCAGTGGCCGATCATCAGCCAGACGTCCGGGCGAAGCACTGCCAGGTGATCGCAGATCGTTTTCGCGTTGGAAGGCCCCACGCCAATGTTAATCAGCGTAATGCCCTGGCCGTCAGCCGTGATCAGGTGCCAGGCGGGCATCTGGTGCTTTTTCCACGCCAGGTCTGAAATGGCCTGCTCCGGCGCTTCGGTTTCGGCGGTGATCCAGATACCGCCCGCGCAGGAGAGGGCGATGTACGGGCTGTCGGGGTCGAGGATCTGGCTACAGCCCCAGCGGACAAACTCGTCAACGTAGCGGGTGTAGTTGGTGAACAGCACGAAAGGCTGGAAATGCTCTGCGGACGTGCCGGTGTAGTGACGCAGGCGCGCCAGCGAGAAATCGACGCGGCGGGCATCGAAATGCGACAGCGGGGAAAACTCGGCGGGGTGATAGATCCCGTCAGCCGTCTCGTCGCCAATCTGAGATAGCTCAGTCGTCGGGAAGTGGCGCGTCAGCCCCGCGCTCATGGATCGGTCAAGCGTCAGCTCGGAGCCGTCGATCACGTAAGGATAGGGGATCTCATGTCGCGACGGTTCCACCGAAATGTGCGCGCCGTAATCCTGATACAGCAGCGTAAGCTGTTCTTCCAGGTAGGGGCGAAACAGCCCCGGTCGGGTGACGGTCGTGCTGTAACAACCGGCGTGGGTAAAGCGGGCGTAAGCGCGAGTTTTCGGGGTGGAGCTGGCGCTACCGTCCCAGGTCACGGAGATCGATGGATAAACAAAAAGGCCCTCACTTCTGGCCTTTTCGTCGGGCAGTTTGCCGCTTTCAATATAGTCGCTGATGGCGCTGCGCAGCGCGTTAACGGATTGCTCGTACAGCGCGTCGAGTGTGTCCAGCGCCTGAGCCGGGGTCAGGCTGGAGCCCTTATTATGCATGTCTGTCTCCTTGTTCCACAGGTGTGCGGCATTCACCGATAGTATGTCACACGATTGTGAAACAAAAGACAGCCATGCAGTTTAGGACAAACGCTGCCGACTAATGCGGCTTCGGCTCTTTCATCAGCAGCGCGGTGAGGGCCGAGAGCAAGCAGCCTGCCAGCAGATAGATCGCCACGCTGTGCCAGTTGCCGCCGGAGAAGGTCACCAGCGTGGCGGCTATAAACGGCGTGAATCCGCCGCCCACCACGCTCGCCACCTGATACCCCACGCCAGCGCCGCTGTAGCGATAGCTCGCGCCGAACAGTTCGGTAAACATCGGTTGCTGGACGCACACCACCATGTCGTGAGCAATGTTTGCCAGCATGATGGCGAAGAAGACAATCCAGAAGACGGATTGCGCCTCCAGGGCCATAAAGAACGGCCAGGCGCTAAGGGTGCCAACCAGCGCACCGGTGATGTAGACCCGTCGGCGCCCAAACCTGTCTGCCAGCCAGGCAAAGCAGGGGATAGTCAGACAGCTTATGCCGCCGACCAGCAGGCCGATATTCAGAAACAGCTCGCGCGGCAGGCCGAGGTTTTGCGTCGAATAGTTCAGGGCGAAGGCGGTCACGATATACATCGTCAGAAGTTCGCACAGCCGCAGGGCGATGATCTTCAAAAACGCCCCCGGATGCTGGATTAGCGCCTCCATCACCGGCAGCCGTTTTTTTGCCTCCGGCTTTTCGCGCCGCTGCTGTTCAAACTCGGCGGATTCCTCCATGCCGTTTCGAACCCACAGGGCGGCAATCACCAGCACAATGCTGAAGATAAACGGAATACGCCAGCCCCAGCTCAGGAACTGTTCGTCGGTGGTGAGTTGGCTAATCAGCGACACCAGCCCGGTGGAGAGCAGCAGGCCGACGCCATACCCCACCTGTACGCCGCTGCTGTAGAAGGCTTTGCGGTTTTTCGGCGCGCTTTCAACGGAGAGCAGCGCCGCGCCGCCCCATTCGCCGCCGACGGCAAAGCCCTGCACCGCGCGAAGCGTCACCAGCAGGACGGGCGCCCACCAGCCGATGGTGGCAAACGACGGCAAAATACCAATCAGCGCCGTGGCAATGCCCATCATCCACACGGTCAGCATCAGCATGCGTTTGCGCCCCAGACGGTCGCCAAAGTGGCCGAAGATCACGCCGCCGAGGGGGCGAAACAGGAAGCCGACACCAAAGGTTGCAAAGGCGGCGAGCGTGCCCATCGCCGGGCTTATCTGGGGGAAGAACTCGCGGTTAAACACCAGCGCGGCGGTGATGCCATAAAGCAGAAAGTCATACCAGTCGACGACGGCCCCGGCAAAGCTGCCCAGAGCGGCGCGGCGGGCGCGGTTAAGCGAAGGGGTCTCCTCGTCGGGACGATCGGAGATGAGGGTGGAGTCCATAGTTGTCCTGTCTGTACTGATTTTTAATTATTGGTATAAGAAAAGGTCACTCACATTGCGTCCGTCCTGTGACGGAACGTATGAGACTACCGCGACATGAAAGCGGAGAAAACGTTTTTATCTTTCCTGAAGGCTCTGAATAAGCAAATTTCATCTCACCGGGTGCAACATAAATCCGCGCGTTTGGCTGCGGTTAGGAATGGATGGATTACAGTATTACTAACCCTGCGTGAATGATGCTGAGGAATTTACTATGCAACGCCTTTTTCCGGCACTCTGGATGGCCCTGTTTATCATCGCATTTCCCCTTCGAGCTGATCCCACCGTCTACGGTGAACAACGCATCAGCCGCTGGTGGGATGCCGTGACGGACGATATTTCCCAAACGTGGGAACAGCCAGAACGCTACGATCTCTATCTGCCGTTTCTGAGCTGGCACGCCCGCTTTATGTACGACAAGGAAAAAACCGACAAGTATAACGAAATGCCGTGGGGCGGTGGGCTGGGTATTTCCCGCTATAACGAGGAGGGAAACTGGAGCGCGCTCTTCGCCATGATGTTTAAAGATTCCCATAACGAGTGGCAACCCGCGATGGGCTATGGCTGGGAGAAGGGCTGGTATCTCGATAACGCCAAAGATTTTCGCCTGGGTCTGGGGGCGGCAGCAGGGATCACCGCGCGAGACGATTTTGCCAACTACGTGCCGCTGCCGTTTATCTTCCCGCTGTTCTCGGCGGGCTATAAGCGCGCCACCGTCCAGTTCACCTACATTCCCGGCACCTACAACAACGGTAATGTGCTGTTCGCCTGGCTGCGCCTGGGCTTCTAAAGCGTAATGACCTTTTTCGCCACCGGGTTCGCCAGAACCAGCAGGGAAAAGAGCACGGAGGTGATAAAGGTCAGCACTATCAGCATCAGTTTTGTGCTGAGCGACGTCACCGGTATCAGCGCCGTGAGCAGATGAAAAACGGAATAGTGCAGAATATACACCCCGGTCATCGTTTTGCTGATCGCGGCAAGAATAGCCTCTTTAAATTCGACGTTGCGACGAAAACGCACGCCGTTAGCCGCAATCACCAGCGCGACAATCAGGATATAGATCTGCGAGCCGGTCAGAATAAAGGCGTTTCTGTCCGCTTTGAACAGCGCAAAAAAGAAATGCCGCTCATAAAACCAGGTGAACAGGTAAATAAACGGGATCGCCACAAGCGCTGCTCTGACCACGTTTCTTCGGGCGATCCACGCGGCGATCTGCGGATCGCAAAACAGTTGCCCCGTCAGATAAAAGAGCAGCCACGTCCACAGGCGATACTGGGGAGAGAGCGAGAAGACATGGATTTGTGGGTACAGCACTGACAGTAAATCGTACCCGTAGGAAAAGAGCAGCAGGCCTGCGATAAGGGTGCAAAAAAGCGTCCGACGCTGGCTTAACCACTCTATCACCGGGTGGAAGGTATAGATGACAATGAACGCAAAGACGAACCACGGCTGAATTAAATAGCCGCGCTGATAGGGTTCCCACAGGTAATAAAGGGTTACCCAGAACAGAAACACCGTGACCAGACTTTTGATTTTATCCAGCTGCCAGCGGGTGCCGTGCCGGGATTGCCCGTCAAGATAGCCCGCAACCACAAAGAAAAGCGGCGTGGCAATGGTCGAAATAAAGGTCAAAAACCCGAGGATCCAGTGATAGTCATAGTCGTAGCGATCCCAGGTATTGTAGATAGTGAAGAACGTCACCGCCGTCATACACCCCAGCGTTTTAATGATATTCAGTCCTGTGGCATTCATTATTGTTCAGCTTTGTCCTTACGATGGAAACACGCATAAATTACCGGGAGAACCAGCAGCGTCAGGATTGTAGCAAATCCCAGTCCAAACATAATGACAACAGCCATGCTCTGGAAGAAAACATCCAGCAGCAGCGGAGCCAGCCCGAGCACTGTGGTGAAGGCGGTCAACAGAATCGGGCGCAGACGCGAGGTAGCCGCATACATAATGGCCTCATGCTGATTTTTCAGCCCCTTTTGCTGCTCAATCTCTTCGACCAGCACAATGCCGTTGCGGATCAACATCCCGCTCAGGCTCAGCAGGCCAATCAGCGCCATAAAGCCAAACGGGATCCCGGTGATTAAAAAACCGGGGGTGACGCCAATCAGGGCCAGCGGCACGGTCAGCCAGATAGCCACGGCATTTTTCACCGAGCTGAACATCAGCACGGTTATCACAAACATCACCAGGTATCCCAGCGGCAGGGTGGTAAACACCCCTTGCTGTGCTTCGCTGGCGTTCTCCGCGTCTCCACCCCACTCAATGCTGTAGCCTGCGGGAAGGGGGAGGGCGTCGATTTTCGGCTGCACGCGGGCAAGGATGTCGCCGGACGTTTGTTGGCTCTGCGGGGCCGGGTCGGTCTGCACGGTGAGCACGCGCATGCGGTCGCGGCGCAGGATCAGCGGATCTTCCCACTCCAGCGCAAATCCGCTTACCACGTTGCTCAGGGGGATGTACTGCTGCCGGGTCTGGCTCCACACCAGCACATTATTAAGATGATTCGCGTCCTGACGTTCACTCTCCGGCGGCCGGACGATCACCGGCAGCAGGTCGCTGCCTTCCCGGTACAGTCCCGCGCGGCTGCCGGAGAAGTTCATCTCCAGCGCGTTATCGACATCCTGTTTATCCACGCCCAGTTCACGGCCAAGGGCAGGCACATACTGGGGACGGATCACTTTGCTGCGGTTCTGCCAGTCGTTTCTGACGCTGTCGGTGGCTGGGTCGCGGCTGAGGATATCGTCAACCTGGCTGGCAATCAGACGGAGCCTGTCCGGGTCTGGCCCTTTGATACGCACCTCAATTGCACTGTCGCCGGAGGGACCAAACGCCACGCGTTTCGTGCTGGCATTGACCTGGGGATAATTTCGCGCGATGTACTCCTCAACGTGACGCGTCAGCGGCGTGATTCTGCGCCGATCGTCCATCCTGACCATGATTTGCGCGTAGTTGCTGTACTGGCGCTGCCCGCTGTAGGTCAGGATGAAACGCATACTCCCCTGACCAATGGTGGAGACGGTGGTTTCCACGCCCGGCTGGTCGTTAAGGGTTTTTTCGATATCGCTGGTCATTTTTTCGGTCCAGTTAATATCGGTACCGTAGGGTAACCAGAGGTCGACAAAGAAAATCGGGGTATTGGACGACGGAAAGAAGTTCTGGCGCACCGAGCCAAACCCCCAGATAGCCGCCGCCAGCAGCGCCGCCATCACGATAAGCGTGGGCGCTTTGCGCCGTAACAGGGCGTTGAGCAGACGCTGGTAAAGCCGGTAAAACGCTTTGTCGTAGGGATCGGCCGCCTGCGTTTTTTCCGGCGCGCTGTCGTGTTTGAACAACCACCACGTGATCAGTACCGGCGTGATGGTGAGTGCGGAAAACCAGCTCAGCATCAGCGAAATGAGCAGCACCTGGAACAGCGATTTGCAGTATTCACCGGTAGAGTCCTGCGACAGGCCAATCGGTGCAAAGGCCAAAATGGCGATCACCGTCGCTCCCAGCAGGGGGAGGGCCGAGCGGCGGATAATGTAGTTAATCGCCGTTAACAGCGGGGAGCCCTGCTGCCGGGCGATCAGGACCCCTTCAACAATCACGATGGCGTTATCCACCAGCATGCTGAGGGCGATAATCAGCGCCCCGAGCGAGATACGCTGCAGCTCTATGCCCCACAGATACATGATAAGCAGGGAGCCCAGCACGTTGAGCGCCAGGGAGAAGGCGATGATAATCCCGCTGCGCACGCCCATAAAAATCAGCAACACCCCGATGACAATCGCCAGCGCCATCAGGAAGTTCACAATAAACCCGTTAACCGAATGGCCGACTTCCGCCGCCTGATCGTAAAAGAGATCGAGATGGATACCCGCGGGTTTTTCTGCCGACATCCGCTCCAGCTTCGCTTCCAGCGCGTGACCGACGTCAATGACGTTTACACCCGGGATAAAGGAGACGCCCATGGTGACGGCTTTTCGGCCATTAGCATGGTAAATGCTGGCCGGGGATTCATTCAGCCCGCGCGACAGCGTGGCGATGTCGCGCAGACGCGTCGCGGCTCCCGTGCCGGAAGGGGTGACGATCAGGTCGGCCAGCTCGTCGATATTCTCAAACTCACCAGTAGGATGCAGGCGGATGGACTCGGTGCCTGCGGTGATTTCACCGGCGCTGGAAACCACGTTAAGCCGGCTGAGCAGGGCAGAAAGCTGGTTCAGCGTAATGCCGCGCGCCGCCATTTTGGTCAACGAGATATCAATGTTGATCTGCGGGCTAATCACCCCGCCGATGGCGACCTTGCCGACACCGGGCACCAGCACCAGCTCGCGGCGAAGCTGCTCGGCATACTGCACCAGTTCCGGGTTGCTGAACGCATCTCCGGAAATGGCAAAGAAGAAGCCGAAGACATCGCCGAAATCATCGTTGACGAACGGAGTCACCACGCCCGGCGGAAACTGCCGCGCGGCGTCACCCACGCGGCGGCGCAGCTCATCCCAGATTTGCGGAAGCTCGCTCGAGTGGTAGCGCGACGCAATATTGACGGTAATTTGGGACAGTCCGTTCGATGAGATTGAGCTGACGTTATCGAGATAGGGGAGTTGCTGAAGCGCATTTTCCAGCGGCAGCGTCACCTCTTCTTCGACTTGCTGGGCCGAAGCGCCGGGATAATGGGTAATCACCACCGCGGTTTTAATGGTGAATGCGGGGTCTTCCAGCCGACCAATGTTCAGCAGGGCGAAAATCCCCCCCACGCCCAGCAGGAGTATCGTCAGCCAGACGCGAATAGGGTTATTGATAAACTGGCGTGAGATATCCATTACAGCCCCCGTTCACGCGTCCAGATGCGTACCGGCTGCCCGGCGTGAAGTTCATTTACGCCTGCCGTGACCACACGCTCACCCGCAGTGAGACCGCTGACGATTGCAACGCCTTCGGTACCGACCTGCCCGACGCTGACCTTTCGGTCCTCCAGATGCAGGTCATCGCCTTTACCCGCCACCACCCAGACGTGCGGCTCGTTGCGCGGGCTGTTGTCCGGGTTAAAGACTGCTTCAACCGGCACCACCAGCATGCTGTCACCCGCCCCGGCGGGCAAATTCGCCAGGTTGACGGTTACCGTTCCGCTCACGCCGCCGACGGCAGGAAAGTCGGCCGGGCGCGGCATGGTGAGTATCACCTGCCATGTGAGCGTATTGCTGTCGCTGCTTCCCGAATGTTCTTTATAAACGGCGGTAAATTCCCGGTCAGGGAAGGCGTTAATTTTAACGATGGGCTGATACCGGGCGTTGCGCATATCCAGCGCCTTAAACAGGTTTTCCGGGATGCTAAAGACGACATCCAGCAGATCGCTGCGGGTTAACGTTGCAATGGGCTGGCCCGCTGAAACGACCTGATGGTTACGCACGTGGACGCTCGCTACCGTGCCGCTGAACGGGGCGACAAGCGTCATCTGGTTCAGCTCTTCCCGGGCAATCTGGAGCGCGGCATTTGCCGAATCGCGGTTTGCGCGCTGAACGTCCATCTCGGCTTTTGAAATCGCCTGACGGCCTGCCAGCGTCTGAAAGCGGTCAAACTGGCGTTGCGCCAGTGTAGCTGCCGCCTGCCTGTCGTTCAGGCGCTGCCGGGCATCGCGGGCATTAAGCCTGGCAAGCTGCTGGCCCTGCTTGATGGTCGCGCCCTGGCGAATGTCCAGGGCTTCTATTTGTCCCGGGCGTTTGAAGGCGAGGTCGGTTGCGTCACCGGATTCAATCCGTGCCGGGAAAACGCGCTGGCGGGCAGTGCCTGCTGCTTTCACCTCGTTAACTTTCACCATGCGGGGCAGCGGCGTATTTTCCTCCGCCTTGCGGTCGCAGGCCGCGAGCGCGAAAATCACCCACGGCAATAAAAAGAGGTAGCGGTTCACGGTATTCCCCTAATAAATAATTGTTTTATTTATTCCCTCGCCATAACCGGGGCAACGCTATTCTGCGAAAGTCGACACCACAATATAGGTGAATAAACCGATCGCGGTGCTGGCAATAATGGCGAGCGCAATATAAAAACCAAGACGAATCAGGCTATAACCGAACATTCTCTTCTCCATGGGCCGGGAAAAGGCGATAGCGTCAATGAAACCAACGCAATGGATGCACTCACTGAGCATAGACGCAGATAAAACAAATGTTAAATAACCGACTTCGGTGGGCCGGGCGCGTGTTGAGCCCCGCAGGGCTGAGGGGGTGAATGCGCAAAGCAACATCATGATAATTCATAAAATTAACAATCAAAGGTTAATTCTGATATTCCTGTGCTACGTTTTATACATTCCCTCCTGATTCATATGCTGGCGTTTGGGGTAATAAAACAAACACGGAAGCTTGCTATGTATAACCCTGTCCCGAGTTTCCCGTGCGTCTGTTTCTTTTATTTATTTGTTAATTGCATGAGTACCAAGGTGATTTCTGAAAGAACCTGAGGAAGGAACAATGAAAACAGAGAAACCTGGCCGTCCGTTTTACCAGCAAAGCGTTGAAGAGGCGCTGGCTGCAAACCATTCCACGGTGGATGGACTGAGCAGTACCGAGGCAGCCGCCCGACTACAGCAATACGGTGAGAACGCCTTACCGCAAAAACCGGGTAAGCCTGCCTGGCTGCGCTTTCTGGCCCATTTCAACGACGTCCTGATTTATGTTCTGCTGGTGGCCGCGCTGCTTAAGCTGATCATGGGCCACTGGGTCGATATGTTCGTGATCCTCGGGGTCGCCATCATTAACGCCCTGATTGGTCATATCCAGGAAAGTAATGCCGAAAAATCGCTGCAAAGCATTCGCAATATGCTCTCCAGTGAAGCCGTGGTAATACGGCAGGGCAACCATGAAACCATCCCCACCACGGCGCTGGTGCCCGGTGATATCGTGGTGATCCGCGCCGGGGATCGCATTCCTGCCGATCTGCGCGTGATTGAGGCCCATAATCTGCGCGTCGAAGAGGCGATTCTCACCGGGGAATCCACCGTTGTTGAAAAGAACACCGACGCGTTGAGCGGCGAGCTGCCGCTCGGCGACCGCTATAACTTGCTTTACTCCGGCACCACCGTGAGCGCCGGCGGCGGAAAAGGGCTGGTGGTCGCGACCGGGGGCGAGACCGAGCTCGGTCACATCAACCAGATGATGTCGGACATCGAAAAACACCGCACGCCGCTGATGGTGCAGATGGACAAGCTCGGTAAAACCATCTTTATCACCATCCTGGTGATGATGGTGGTGCTGTTTGTCTTTAGCCTCCTGTTCCGCGATATGCCGGTTTCTGAGCTGGTGCTGTCGTTGATAAGCCTTGCGGTGGCGGCGGTGCCCGAAGGGCTGCCGGCCATTATCTCTATTATCCTTTCGCTTGGCGTACAGGCGATGGCCCGCCGGAAGGCGATTATTCGTAAGCTGCCTACCGTCGAAACGCTGGGCGCAATGACGGTGATCTGCTCGGATAAAACCGGCACCCTGACCATGAACGAAATGACGGTCAAAGCGGTGATCACCGCCGGGACAACCTACCGCGTGGAGGGAGACAGCTACGAGCCGGTAGGCAATATTCATCCGATTGACGACCCAACGCCCGTCACCGTCACCCCTGGCTCGCTGCTGGAGCGCTATCTGCGCACCATCGATCTGTGTAACGACAGCCAGCTGATGAAGGACGAGCAGGGCCTATGGAAAATCACCGGCGGGCCGACCGAAGGCGCGCTGAAGGTGCTGGCGGCGAAAATACCGCTCCCGGCGCTGGATACGGAAATGCGCAGTAAAATCCCGTTCGATTCGCAATACAAATACATGTCCACGCTGTACCGCCTGGGCGATGAAGAGGTGATCCTCATCACCGGTGCGCCAGACGTGCTGTTCCGCCTCTGCCAGTATCAGCAGACGGAGACCGGGCTGCAGCCGTTCGATCAACCCTACTGGGAAGGGAAGATTGAAGAATACGCCCGTGAGGGGCTGCGCATGGTGGCTGCCGCCTGGAAGCCCGCCGCCGACGGCCAGCGCGAGCTGGATCATGCAGATTTACAGGACGGGGTTATCCTGCTCGGGATTGCCGGCATGATGGATCCCCCGCGGCCGGAAGCGATTACCGCCATTGCCGACTGCCTGCAGGCCGGAATTCGGGTGAAGATGATCACCGGCGATCACCCGCAAACGGCGATGAGCATTGGCCAGATGCTGGGGATCGGCAATGCCGCCAGCGCTATTACAGGACGCGAGCTAGAGGCGATGAACGATCCGCAGTTGAGCGAAGCCGCGCAAAAATACGATATCTTCGCGCGAACCAGCCCGGAAGATAAGTTCCGCCTGGTGCAGGCGCTGCAAAGCCGACAGGAAGTGGTGGGGATGACCGGAGACGGCGTGAACGATGCTCCGGCGCTGAAGCGCGCTGATGTCGGTATCGCCATGGGGATCAAAGGCACCGAGGTGACCAAGGAGGCGGCCGACATGGTGTTAACGGATGATAACTTTGCCACCATCGCCAGAGCGGTGCACGAGGGGCGGCGAGTTTATGACAACCTGAAAAAGACCATTTTGTTCATCATCCCGAGCAACATTGCCCAGGCGTTACTGATCATCATTGCGCTGCTGGCGGGCAACCTGATCCCGTTAACGCCGGTGCTGATCCTGTGGATGAACATGGCGACGTCGGCCACTCTGTCGTTTGGCCTGGCGTTTGAAGCGGGTGAGCGGGACATCATGAACCGGCCACCGCGCAAGTCTAACCTGCACGTTATGGACGGTTTCGCCATCTGGCGCGTGGTGTTTGTCGGGCTGATGATTGCCATCAGCGCCTTCGTGCTGGAAGCCTGGCTGCAGCCGCGCGGCTACTCGCCGGAGTTTATCCGCACCGTGCTGCTGCAAATGCTGGTGACCGCGCAGTGGTTCTACATGCTGAACTGCCGCGTAACGGATGGCTTCTCGCTGAGCAAAGGGCTGCTGGCGAACAAGGGGATCTGGATTGTGAGCGCTGTGCTGCTGATCCTCCAGCTGCTGATCATCTATGCGCCGTTTATGCAAATGCTGTTTGGCACCGAGGCGCTGCCGTTCCGCTACTGGGTCATCACTTTCCTGATTGGTTTCGCGATGTTCCTGATCGTTGAAGTGGAAAAACCGCTGACCCGCAGATGGCGCAAAAAGTAAGGCGACATTGAGAAAAGCCTGTATAACAGCAGGCTTTTCTCACGAAATGGCTGGCAGGGGTTATAGTTACTCTGTGCTCAACATCGTTAATTATAGGGACATTATGATCCGAACCCGCTTGCTGGCGTTAGCGCTGGCCGCCGTGACCCAAAGTGCATGGGCTGTAACTTATCCGCTTCCGCCTGAGGGCAGCCGCCTGGTTGGCGCGCCAATAACCATCACCGTGCCGGAAGGGAACACCCTGCCGCTGGAAGCCTTTGCCGCGCAGTATGGGCAAGGGTTGAGCAACATGCTTGAAGCCAACCCGGGTGTTGATCCCTTTTTGCCTAAAGCAGGAACGCAACTCGTGGTGCCGCAACAGCTGATCCTGCCCTCCACCGTGCGGGAGGGCATTGTGGTGAACGTGGCGGAAATGCGCCTCTACTATTACCCGCCGGGTAGCAATACCGTGGAGGTACTGCCGATCGGGATCGGTCAGGCCGGACGTGAAACCCCGCGTAACTGGGTTACTGCTGTGGAGCGCAAGCAGGATGGGCCAACCTGGACGCCTACGCCAAACACGCGCCGCGAATACGCAAAAGAGGGGAAAACCCTGCCGGCGTTTGTGCCTGCCGGGCCGGATAACCCTATGGGCCTCTACGCCATCTATATTGGCAGGCTGTACGCCATTCACGGCACTAACTCGAATTTTGGTATCGGGCTGCGCGTAAGCCAGGGCTGTATTCGTCTGCGAAACGCGGATATCAAATATCTTTTCGATAACGTCCCGGTCGGCACGCGCGTCGAACTTATCGATCGCCCGGTTAAAATGACCACGGAGCCGGACGGCAGCCGCTGGGTGGAAGTCCACGAGCCGCTGTCGCGTAACCGTGCCGAGTTTGAATCGACAAAGAAAGTGCCACTGCCCATTTCCGCCACGCAGCGGACGCAGCTGATAAACGAGGGGGCGGGCGCTGAACTGGAACGTCGGTCAGGGATGCCGGTTAAGGTCGGCAACGGAGGCATTGTCGCCGGGTGACGGCTGCGGTCCAATGAAATTGGTCGGTCGGGTAAGGCGACGCCGCCACCCGACAATGTAACCGAGCGCAGAAAAGCAAAAAGCCTGCTTTAAAAGCAGGCTTTTTAAATTTGGCTCCTCTGACTGGACTCGAACCAGTGACATACGGATTAACAGTCCGCCGTTCTACCGACTGAACTACAGAGGAATCGTGTGAACGGGGCGCATATTATCGACGTCGGCTGTGGTTGTCAAAGGGTGTATCAGACGATTTTGTTCGTTTGCTGACAAATTCAGCAAAGTGGTGCTTTTGGCAACGCTTTGCACCGTCATTGTGCAGATATACCCCTTATGGGGCAGATCATAAACCGCTGTTTCACTCATAAAGTCGCCAGCGATGATTAGATTTCCTTATTTTCAGGGCATTAGGCATGGATCTACTCCCGGCTCAAAAAGTGGCATTCATATTGCAATACCTGTTCAACACTCGAAGCCGTTAAAGGCACAGTTATTTGTTACAGGGGGCAATATGAATTTCAGACGACTCAAATACTTCGTAAAAATCGTCGATATCGGCAGCCTGACTCAGGCAGCGGAAGTGTTGCATATTGCGCAGCCCGCGCTGAGCCAGCAGGTTGCCACGCTTGAAGGGGAGCTGGATCAACAGCTGCTGATCCGCACCAAGCGCGGCGTGACGCCAACCGAAGCCGGGAAAATTCTTTATACCCATGCCCGCACCATTTTGCGCCAGTGTGAACAGGCGCAGCTGGCGGTCAATAACGTCGGCCAGACGCTGAGCGGCACGGTCTCTATCGGCCTTGCACCGGGGACCGCCGCATCTTCCATTACCATGCCGCTGCTGCAGGCGGTGCGTGCCGAGCTGCCCGACGTGCTGGTTTACCTGCATGAGAACAGCGGCTCCGTGCTGAATGACAAACTGCTCAACGGGCAGTTGGACATGGCGGTGCTGTACGACCGCTCGCCCATCGCCGGGATCACCAGCCAGCCGCTGCTGAAAGAAGATCTTTATCTGGTCGGTACGCGCGACTGTCCGGGTCAAAGCGTTGACCTGACGGCCGTCGCCGAGATGAACCTGTTCCTGCCGCGTGATTACAGCGCCGTGCGCGTGCGGGTGGACGAAGCGTTTTCCCTGCGTCGCCTGACGGCCAAAATCATCGGCGAGATCGACTCTATCTCCACGCTGACCGCCGCGATTGCCAGCGGGATGGGGGTCACCGTGCTGCCGGAGTCTGCGGCACGCTCACTGTGCAGCGCGGCAAACGGCTGGATGGCGCGGATTACCACGCCGTCCATGAGCTTACCGCTGTCGCTCAATATGTCTGCACGCGGCTCGCTCACGCCGCAGGCGCAGGCGGTGAAAGAGATCCTGATGTCGCTGGTAAGCAAACCATCGCTGGAGAACCGCGAGCTGCAGCTGGTCAGCTGATATTCCATAAAAGCATAAGTTGCTGGTTTTTATTATTTGTTCTGTAGCCCCGCTGACTCTAACAATAGCGTTATGTCAGACAGGCCGGAGCGAAACGTGAATTTCCAGCAACTTAAAATTATCCGTGAGGCGGCCAGGCGGGACTACAACCTGACCGAGGTCGCCAACATGCTGTATACCTCCCAGTCGGGCGTCAGTCGCCATATTCGCGAGCTGGAAGAAGAGCTGGGTATTGAGATTTTCATACGTCGCGGCAAGCGTCTGCTCGGGATGACCGAGCCGGGAAAAGCGCTGCTGGCCATTGCGGAGCGGATCCTCAACGAAGCCAGCAACGTTCGCCGTCTTGCGGACCTCTTTACCAACGATGCTTCCGGCGTGCTCACCATCGCGACGACCCACACCCAGGCGCGTTACAGCCTGCCGCCGGTCATTAAAGCCTTTCGTGAACTCTTCCCGGATGTGCGGCTGGAGCTGATCCAGGGAACGCCGCAGGAGATCGACGTGCTGTTGCAAAACGGCGGGGCGGATATCGGTATCGCCAGTGAACGCCTCAGTACCGACCCGCTGCTGGTGGCTTTCCCGTGGTTCCGCTGGCACCACAGCCTGCTGCTGCCGGACGATCACCCCCTCAACCAGGTGTCACCGCTTACGCTTGACGATATCGTTAAGTGGCCGCTGATCACCTACCGCCAGGGCATTACCGGGCGTTCACGTATCGATGAAGCCTTTAGCCGCAAGGGACTGACGCCGGATGTGGTCCTCAGCGCGCAGGATTCCGACGTGATTAAAACCTACGTTGAGCTTGGGCTGGGCATTGGTCTGGTGGCGGAACAGTCGGGCGGTGAGCACGAGGAGGGCAATCTTGTGCGGCTTGATACCCGCCACCTGTTCGATGCCAATACCGTATGGCTGGGCCTCAAGCGTGGGCAGCTGCAGCGCAATTACGTATGGCGGTTTATCGAGCTGTGTAATGCCGGGCTGTCGGTGGATGAGATTAAGCGCCATGTGATGGAGCCAGAAGACGTGGCGATTGATTATCAGATTTGAACCGCGAATGCAGAAAAGCAAAAAGCCTGCTTTAAAAGCAGGCTTTTTAAATTTGGCTCCTCTGACTGGACTCGAACCAGTGACATACGGATTAACAGTCCGCCGTTCTACCGACTGAACTACAGAGGAATCGTGTGAACGAGGCGCATGTTAATGGCCTCGCTAAAATGTGTCAACACTAAATTTAAGGTGCTGATTCAATTGATTAATTAAGCTGCAAACTGCTGTTTTAGTGAACGTGCGCGGTGGCATACTCGCCGCTGTCGCCATTCTTACGTAAACGCTGAAGCGGGTCCTGCTGGTAGAACTGGCAAAAACGCTGCCACAACGCCGGGAAGCGGGGAGCGAACAGCTCCGGCGCGCTAAAGAAATATTCCGACAGAACCGCAAAACATTCGGCTGGATCGGTGGCAGCATAGGCGTCGATGCTCGCGGCGCTTTCACCGACAAGATCGATTTCATCCTGAATGTTGTCCATGGCCGCATGCAGATCGTGCTCCCATCCGGCCACTTCGCGCAGCGGGATGAGCGGCACGCCGCTGGCGCGATCGCCGTTGCGGGTATCAAGCTTGTGCGCCACTTCATGGATAATCAGGTTGAAGCCGGAGGCATCAAACGAATCCTGAATATCCAGCCAGTTGAGCACAATAGGCCCCTGTTGCCAGCTCTGCCCGGACTGCACAACGCGCTGGCTGTGCACCAGACCGATGTCATCTTCCCATTCGTCATCCACCACGAACGGGGCAGGGTAGATAAGCACTTCGTGAAAGCCGTCCAGCCATTCAATGCCGAGCGCCAAAACGGGCAGGCAGAACAGCAGGGCAATACGCGTGTTTTTGAGGGGATCGAGTTCGAAACCCTGTAACGGAACCAGACGTTTTTGCTGCAGAAAACGGTCCGCCAGTTGAATCAGCACTCGCTGTTCATCCGGCTCGAGGTTAGCCAGAACCGGGATCGCCAGCGCCTCTTCCCATGGCTGTGCCATATTTCGACCAGCGTCATTCGATTTCCAGGGCCACTTAATCATCGCTTTGCTCGCAAACTCGTCACATGAACAAAATTGAAAGGTCAGGCTAACATGCCAAAGAACCCGGCATGAAAGCAACTACAAAACGTTGAGATGTCGGAATGGCAGAAAAGGCCAGCCTCTCTGCCATTATTCAACCACTTATCCCGTTTCCTTTCAGTGACAAAACTCCCATTGATAAAACCCCGCTGAAGACCGGGCCTGAGATAACACGCTGCCCTGAGCCTCAGGTTGAAACGTTAAGGGACTGTTAAAATGTGCGTCTACCCGTCATGATGACCGTCATCAAAACGGAGAAATGTCGATACTATGCCCGTAAATTTTGACCTTAACGATCTTTATGCTTTCAGAGCGTTAGTGGAATATGGCAACTTTCGGGTTGCTGCTGAATCTATCTGTTTGTCCCCGTCAGCACTGAGCCGCAGGATTGAAAAACTGGAGGCGGCGCTGGGAACAAAGCTGTTTGACCGGACCACCCGCCACGTGGCTCTGACGTTGTACGGGCAGAACTTTGCTGAACGTTCAGCGCAGTTGCTTGATAACGTTGAGTCCATGCTGGCGGATATCGATAAAGTGAGCGAAGAGCGCACCGGGCTGGTTACCGTCGCTACGGTACCGTCTGCAGCCTGTTACTTTATGCCGGATGTTATACGTCGTTTTCAGTCCCGCTACCCGCGTGTCCGGATTAAGCTCATCGACAGCAGCGCAGGGAATGTCCTTGACGCTGTTGCCCGTAGCCAGGCGGATTTCGGGATCTGTTTCGCCGGGAGTTTGCCCTCTGAAATAGAGTTTTTCCCGCTTGTGGAAGATAGCTATGTCGCCGCATGCAGGCGCGATCACCCTCTGGCAAAAAAAAATCACCTGACATGGCAGGCGTTTTATGAGCAGGACTATATCATCCTCGACAAAACGTCAGGTAACCGTAACCTGCTCGACCGGTTGTTGGGGGACAGGGTTCCTGCGCGTCCCAGCGTCTGCGAAACGCGCCATGTGACCACGATGCTCGGTATGGTAGAGGCGGGGATCGGCATTGCTGCCGTTCCCGCCATGTCGATGCCAACGTCAGAGCACTCACTGTTGACATCTGTCCCGCTCCTGGCGCCGGAAGTGAAACGCACTGTGGGGCTTATCCGACGCCGGGGGCGCATCCAGTCTTACATTGCGGCTGAACTGGAAAAACACATTACTGAGCAGTACCGCGGGACGTGACGGGGCTTAATCCCGTGTCGCGGATCACGGCACTGGACTGTGTCGATGAAAGGTAACTCAGCAGCGCTTTCCCTTCGCCAGGATGGTCGGCGTGGCGGGTCACGGCGCCAGCAAAGCGGGTGATGTATTGCAGGTTGTCCGGGAGTTTGCCGATAAACGTCACCCCCGGAATCGGCAACAGTTCGCTGACCTGCTGGAAACCCACCGCGTATTTCCCTTTCGCCACTTCTTCGGCGACGGGGATGCGCTCAACCTTCGTTGCTTTACCCATCACCTCTTTTTCAATCCCCAGCGTTTTGAACAGCTTCTGGCTGACGTATCTGCCGCTGGCGCTGTCGGAGTAGGCGATAGATCCGGCCTGAAGCAGCGTGTGGCGAAGTTTCGCCTCATTACCGATATCCGGGACGTCATCGCCTTTTTTTACCACCATACCGACAGGGGAGTCAGCAAGTTCCGTGCGTGAGCCAGGCTGAGTCAGGTTGTCCTTTTCGAGCGTTGCCAGCGCATCGCCCACCATGATTACCACGTCGGCTTTTTCCCCGCGCGCAAGTCGGTTAGGAATTGCCTGCGGAGTCGTCCCCATAGACGGGCCGGGAACGAGCACAATGTTATCGCCGGTCTGGCGTTCATATTCCGGTGCCAGCTTTTCAAGGGCGGCTTTAAAACCGCCTGAGATCATGACCGTCACCTCTTTTGCGGAGGCGCAGAAGCTCAGGGCGGTCATTATCAACGCGCTGGTGGTCAGCCGAGGGATCAGTCTCATGCCGCCCCCTCTGATTTCACGGTATTTTGCAGCGTCACTGCACGACGACGATACAGGTAGAGTGTGGCCAGCAGGGCACACACTGCGGCGAAACCCATCCAGTATCCGGGAGAGGCTTTATCCCCGGTATATTCAATCAGCGCGGTAGACATCACCGGGGTGAATCCCCCAAATACCGCCGTTGCCAGACTGTAGGCCAGAGAGAACCCCGCCACCCGAACTTCAGAAGGCATGATCTCCGTGAGTGCCGGGATCATCGCACCATTGTAAAGGCCATAGAGGAAAGAGAGCCACAGCAGGACGCTTAGCATCATTGAGAAGCTCGGTGCTTGCGCCAGCAGCGTCAGCGCCGGGTAGCTTGTCGCCAGTGCCAGCAGCGTCATGGCGATAAGCACCGGTTTACGCCCAAAGCGGTCCGACAGCGCACCGCCCACCGGCAGCCAGATAAAGTTAGAAATTGCGACCAGAAGCGTGACCAGCAGGCTGTCCGAGGCGCTGAGCATCAGTACTTTTTTCCCGAAAGTCGGCGCGTAAACGGTGATCAGATAAAAGGCCGTAGTGGTCATCGCCACCATCAGCATGCCGGCAATGACCACCTGCCAGTTACCGAGCAGGGTTCTAAAGACCTGATGCATCTCCAGATGATGGCGGCGCGCGCTGAACTCCTCTGTCTCCTCCAGCTTGCGGCGCAGGAAAAAGATAAAGGGGACGATTAAACAGCCGACCAGGAACGGAATACGCCAGCCCCATTCACGAATGGCGCTCTCTGCCATTAGCGCGTTCAGGGCAAACCCCATGGCTGCCGCAACCATAATCGCGACCTGCTGGCTGCCGGACTGCCAGCTGGTGTAGAAACCTTTGCGGCCGGGTGTGGCAATTTCAGCCAGATAGACCGACACGCCACCCAGCTCCGCTCCGGCAGAAAACCCCTGCAATAGTCGGCCTGACAGCACCAGTAACGGTGCCCACAGACCTATGCTGTGATAAGACGGAATAAGCACAATCAGGAAGGTTCCCGCCGCCATAATCGACAGAGTCACGATCAATCCTTTTCTGCGTCCAACCTTGTCGATATAGGCACCCAGTACGATTGCCCCGATGGGACGCATTAAAAAACCTGCGCCGAAGACGGCGAACGTCATCATCAGGGAAGCAAATTCACTGCTCGCCGGGAAAAAGGTATGCGCGATGTAGGTCGCATAAAAGCCGAAGAGAAAGAAGTCGAATTGCTCGAGAAAGTTGCCGGACGTAACGCGAAATATCGCGCCTGCTTTCGTGCGAAGGGTTGCAGGTGAGGTTGAGGAAAACATGGTTATCTCCAGTTTATTGTTGACGTTTTGCTCGTCTGTTTCTGAAAACTGGATCAACTACCCCAAATTTATAAGCGCAATTAATACAAGGACTGATGCATTTAACGCATCAATGGTGAAGAGCCGATCGGGAGGGATTGCTGTAACAACAACTTAACAATTAATTGATTTTTTATTCACCAATTTGGGCGCGCCCCTGATAATGCTGTTTTGTGACATCGCGCAGAGGCGACATGGGTAGCAAAGAAGACAAAAGCCAGGCGATGCCTGGCTTTTTACCATAACTTATCGCAATGCGTTGGCAATCGCACTGAACATCAGGGATGCCTCAAGCGGCTGCGCGCTGAACGACGGTTCCGCCTGCGGCCAGGTTGACCATTGAACGATCACCAGATTCTCCGTTGGGTTCACCATGATCATCTGACCGAAGATCCCCAGCGCCCACAGAGAGCCTTTCAGTGAATCCTGAACCGCAGGGCTGACGTGTTGGGCATTGGCGGGAACCTCATTGTTCCACCATTGGTAGCCGTAAAGGCCGTCTGGATGGGCGTCAGATACCGAGCCTTTCGCGTGCGTCCAGTCGGACGAGTGCTGAACCCAGTTGTCTGGCAGGATCTGTTTGCCGTCTGGCAGGGTGCCGTTGTGCAGGATAAACTCCCCGAAGCGACCCCAGTCTTCCAGCGTGGCGTTAAAGCCATGCGCGCCGACGTCGTGCTGGCCCTTACTGTAGGCGTGCCACACGCCGTCGCTCGCCATGCCGTATGGCTGCCAGATGCTTTTCTCGAGGTACGCCGCCAGCGTCATGCCGGTGGCGCGCTCAAGGACATCCCCCAGCAGCCATGCGCCGCCGGATGAGTAAGACCAGTTTTCCCCGGCAGGGTGTTCACGATGTAAACCGGAGACCAGTTTGCGCACGCAGTCATAGGTGCCAGGTTTGGCTTCGCACTCGGTGAGCTGGGCGAAATCCGATTTCGGGTTGGTGTAATCCTCGTTCCACGCCACGCCGGAGGTATGGGTGATCAGCTGTTTTAACGTCACGCCGTCCCAGGCGGTGCCTTTTAAATCCGGTTCGTACTGCGTAACAAGATCGTCGAGCGAGTGGATCTTGCCTTCTTTAATCGCCACGCCTACCAGCGCCGAAACGACCGATTTCCCTACAGAACGAGACGTCCAGAGCGTGGAGTCGGTATTGCCTTCACCCAGATACTTCCACGCGACTTTGCCGTCTTTCAGCACCAGCATACCGCTGACGTTCTGGCGCTTAAGGTAATCCTGAAGATTGTAGGTTTTGCCATTAACCTGGTAGCTGGCGTCTTTCAGCGGTTTTTCTGCGGCCAGCAACGGGGTGGCATTACCATGACGGAACACGTCGCCCGCGTAGTTGCGGTAGTCATTGCGAAAGCCGACAACGCGATCGCTTTGGCTCCAGGTGAGCATGCTGTGCGTGTCGGGCAGTTTTGCATCAAACGGAGCCGGACAGGTCTCCAGGTCGGTGCCTTCACAGGCCGCCATGGCGACAGGAGAGAGCAGGCTGGTGAAGACAAGGCCCGCGAGCAGTGTGAAATTTAACGATTTATTTTTCATGGTTTTCTCGTATGGGTTAAGAATGCCTTCAGTTTAAGAACCTGCGGCCTATAATAAAAAGCGCGTAATGGGGGAAAATCCCCCGTATTTTTGATAAGGATGCAACGTGGCGACGTTACTCTATTCCTTTGCTCAACTGGAGGCGTTCACCGCCGTGGCGGAGCACGGGAGCCTGATGAAGGCGGCGGGTAAACTGGGTAAAGACCGGACGACCCTGCGCGATCTGATTGATTTTCTCGAAGATGGTCTGGGCTACGCGCTCTTCGAGCGGGAAGGGCGCACTCTGCGGTTAACCCCGGAAGGGGAGCAGCTCCGACGGCAGGCGCACCTGCTGATGCGCCAGGTAAAAGCCTTTGAGGCCTTTGCGAAAGAGGTGCCTGAAAGCGCCACGCAGGAAATTTCCCTTGTCTACGATCCCTTTACGCCCAGGGCGTTTTTGCAGGCACTGATAGGCGTGATGGCCGGGCAAAACGTCCGGTTGAGCCTGAAGAGTGCCTCGCGGGATGAGGCCGAGGCGATGCTGGCCAGCGGTCAGGCCGATCTGGGGATCTGTCAGGCGCGCAACCGCAGCGTGGGCAGTGACATGGAGTGGCGCGCTCTGGGCGCAATCGATATGGATTTCTATGCCTCGAAGGCGCGTTTTGCGTCGGCCACGCCGCCGCTTTCGCTGCTTGACCTCTCTCTTGTGCCGCAGGTCGTGATGCACGACGCCTCTGACGAACCGGTGGCACGTCGCCTGCAAATCTCCGGGCATACGATTTTTACCAATGAACTGGAGATGCTTCGCGGCCTGCTGGAGCAGGGATGCGGCTGGGGATTTTTGCCGACGCACCTGCAGGCGACGCAGTGGAAAAACGTCAAAAGGCTGCACACCGAAGTGGGCAGCCAGGGAATCAGCCAGACGATGGTCACCATCTGGAAACCGGGCAGCGACAAGCGCGGGACTATCGATCGTACGCTGTCGCTGCTGCCGACGCTGTGGCAAAAAAGCATGCGCCAGGCCGGGTAAGCGCGGCGCTACCCGGCATTATGCTCAGCGCTGTGAACAACCTTTGCACTGTTGGTTCTGGATCTGCTGGAAGAAGTCGTTGCCTTTGTCATCCACAAGGATAAACGCCGGGAAGTTCTCGACCTCAATTTTCCAGATAGCCTCCATACCCAGTTCAGGATACGCCACGCACTCAAGGCTTTTGATGCTGTTTTGCGCCAGCACCGCCGCCGGGCCGCCGATGCTGCCCAGGTAGAACCCGCCGTGCTGGTGGCAGGCATCCGTCACCTGCTGGCTGCGGTTGCCTTTTGCCAGCATGATCATGCTCGCGCCGTGGGATTGCAGTAAATCCACATACGAGTCCATACGGCCTGCGGTCGTTGGTCCAAGCGAGCCTGACGCGTAGCCTTCCGGCGTTTTGGCCGGGCCCGCGTAATAGATCGGGTGATCTTTCACGTACTGCGGCAGTTCTTCACCCTTGTCGAGCAGCTCTTTCAGCTTCGCGTGGGCGATGTCGCGCGCCACGATAATGGTGCCGCTCAGCGACAGGCGGGTTGAAACCGGGTGAGCCGAGAGCTGCGCGAGGATCTCAGCCATCGGCTTGTTCAGATCGATGCTGACCACGTCGCCTTCACCCTGCTGGCGCAGCGATTCAGGAATATACTGGCCCGGATTATGTTCCAGCTTCTCGATCCAAATCCCGTCGCGGTTGATTTTCGCCTTGATGTTGCGATCTGCCGAACAGGAAACGCCCATGCCGATCGGGCAGGATGCGCCGTGGCGCGGCAGGCGGATCACGCGGATATCGTGGGCGAAGTATTTCCCGCCGAACTGCGCGCCAAGGCCGAGGTTTTGGGCTTCCTGAAGCAGTTCCTGTTCAAGCTGCACGTCGCGGAACGCCTGACCGTGCGCGTTCCCTTCGACAGGCAGACCGTCGTAGTAGCGGGTTGAGGCCAGTTTGACGGTTTTCAGCGTGCTTTCCGCCGACGTGCCGCCAATCACGAACGCAATATGGTAAGGCGGGCAGGCCGCCGTGCCCAGGGTCCGCATTTTCTCAACCAGGTAGTTTTTCAGCTTCGCCGGGGTAATCAGCGCCTTGGTTTCCTGATAAAGATAGGTTTTGTTGGCTGAACCGCCGCCTTTCGCCATGCACAGGAATTTATACTCGTCGCCATCGACGCTATACAGATCGATCTGCGCTGGCAGGTTGGTGCCGGTGTTGACCTCCTGATACATATCCAGCGCCGCGTTCTGGGAATAGCGCAGGTTGTCCTCGATGTAGGTGTTGTAGACGCCCTGGCTCAGCGCGGCTTCATCGCCGCCTTCGGTCCACACGCGCTGGCCTTTTTTCCCCATGATGATGGCGGTGCCGGTGTCCTGACAGGTTGGCAGCACGCCTTTGGCCGCGATTTCAGAGTTGCGCAGGAACTGCAGGGCGACGTATTTGTCGTTTTCGCTGGCCTCAGGGTCGTTAAGAATGGCCGCGACCTGCCGCTGGTGCGACGGACGCAGCATGAACGCGGCATCGTGGAAGGCGTGTTGCGCCAGCAGCGTAAGCGCCTGCGGCTCAACTTTCAGGATCTCCTGACCCTCAAAGTCGGCCACGGAGACATACTCTTTGGTCAGCAGATAGTATTCGGTGTCGTCGTGAGACAGCGGGAAGGGGTTTTGGTACACAAAGGGCTTATTCGACATACTCAACTCCAAAATCTGTTTTTGACTGATGGCGCTTCGCTTATCAGGCCTACAACATCAAAGCATGATGAGAACGGGTAGGCCCGGTAACCTTGCGCCACCGGGCATTGTTCTTAGAACATCATGGACATCCACGGATAGCCAATCAGCAGCAGGGCCGCCAGGAAGATGGCACCGAAGATGGTGCCCAGACGCCAGTAGTCTTTAGTTGGCAGGTAGCCGCTACCGTAGTAAATCGGGCTTGGACCCGTACCGTAAGGGGTAATGATCCCCATCACGCCCAGGGAAGTGACCATCAGCAGGACAAACACTTCCATATTCATGCCCGGGATGGTGGAGGCGATAGTCAGCATTGCAGGCAGCAGCGCCGTGGTGTGCGCGGTGGTGCTGGCAAACAGATAGTGCAGCAGGTAGAACGCCAGCAGCAGAACAATGGTTGCCACGCCCGGTGAAATACCGCTCATCAGCATGCCGCCTTCTTTGCCCAGCCAGCTGATAAAGCCGGTAGAGGAGAGGCCATCTGCCAGCGCCACCAGGGTAGCGAACCAGACGAAGGTATTCCATGCCGCTTTGTTGCCGGTGATGTCGTTCCACTCCAGCACGCCTGTCCACAGCATCAGGCCGACGATTAACAGAGCCGCCATGGCCGGTTCAATCCACGCCGCCGCGAAGATCCACATCATCAGCGCACAGCAGACGAACACCAGCAGCAGGATTTCGTTGCGCGACAGTTTGCCCAGTTTTTCCAGTTCACGGGTCGCCCACAGCGGCACTTCGTTGTTCACTTTCACTTCTGGCGGGTAGAACCAGTAGGCCAGCAGCGGCATGGTCAGGATCAGCAAGATACCCAGCGGCAGGAAGGCGAGGAACCAGGTTCCCCAGGAGATATCAATACCCACCGTACTTTTCACCAGGGCCAGCGCCAGCAGGTTGGGTGCCAGCGCGGAAAGGAACATGGAACTGGTGATACAGGCCGCAGTAATGGCAACCCACATCAGGTACGAGCCGATCTTGCGCGCGCTCGGGTCATTTGGTTTTGAACCGTACAGCGGTGGCAGGTTGGCGATAATCGGGTAGATGGTCCCGCCGCTGCGCGCGGTATTGGACGGCGTGAACGGGGCCAGCAGCAGGTCTGCGAAGGTAATGGCGTAACCGAGCGTCAGGCTGCGGCGGCCAAGATACTTCACCAGAATCAGCGCCAGACGGCGGCCAAAGCGGGTTTTGTCGTAGCCCGCGGCGAACATAAAGGCGCCAAAAATCAGCCACACGGTAGAGTTACCAAACCCGCTCACCGCCCACTTAAAGGAGGCACCCGCCAGTTTGAATTTCGTGTCCGCCAGCTGTTCCGGACTGAACAGTACCCACTGGCTGCAGAGCGCAATCGCCACTACGCCAGTCAGGCCAATAACCGCGCCCGGCAGGGGCTCGAAGATTAACCCGACAATCACGCCGACGAAGATGGCGAAGTAGTGCCAGGCATAAGGAGGCAACCCGTCAGGGACGGGAACAAACAGCAGAAGTATGGCGACCACGATCGGCAGCGCCATCATCAGCAGACGTTTTGCCTTTCCGTCAGATGCTTTACTCGCCGCAGGAGGCGTTACAGCAGTTTTTGTATTCATAGTGTCACGTCTTAAGTTGTAAAAAATTCGGCTCAGGGTGAATACACACTTCCGCGTTCTTTTAAGGGTTCGCTTTTTTTAGTTATTTAAGGTGCGGTTTGTCTATTCAGTAATAGCGATTTAACGCATTTCTGAATGCGCTAAATTAAAAAATGATGATATTTATATATTGCGCCTTTAGAGTCCAATTCTATTGATCGCGATCAAATAAATAGAATTGAGGGAGTATTTTTAAACTTTTTAAAATAACCACTCCGGCTTATGTGGGTATTATGGGTTTTTGAGACTAAATTTATCATATTGATAACAATCTTATGTGTGGTGTGGGTTTATGTTATTAATTTTAATGTATTTTTATTGGTTGTGGGGTAATGGTAAGGCCATTTGTCGATTAACATGTTTTAAATAATTGTGAATTACTGAAACATTGTTACTAACACCAATGTATTACGAATGTTATTTCAGGGATTAAATAGTTTTATAACTAACGTAATAGCTTTAGAAACTAAAAAAATCTTTATATTAGTATTATGACATCGGCATAAAAAAACGAAATAAAACCGCGCCCGATAACGAATTCTTAATTTCTAAAGTTTGGAGTTTTTATTATGAACACTAACGAACGCATGTTGAGTCCTTTCACTCTGCCGAATGGTACCGAACTGAAAAACCGTTTGTTAATGGCGCCAATGACCACCTGCACCGGCTATTACGATGGTTCCGTGACCAGCGAGCTGGTGGAGTACTACCGGGCGCGGTCAGGAAGCATCGGCACAATCATCGTTGAGTGCTGTTTTGTCGACGATCTGGGCCTCGCTTTCCCCGGCGCGATTGGTATCGATAACGACGAAAAAATTGCCGGGCTGGCAAAAATTGCGGAGGCCATCAAATCCAAAGGCTCCAGAGCGTTACTGCAGATCTACCACGGCGGCCGCATGGTCGACCCGAAGCTGATTGGTGGCCGCACGCCGGTTGGGCCGAGCGCTGTTGCCGCGCCGCGTGAGGGGGCCGCAACGCCGGTTGCCCTGACCACCGAAGAAGTGGAAGGGATGATCGTTAAGTTTGGCGACGCGGTGCGTCGCGCGATTCAGGCCGGCTTTGACGGCGTCGAGATCCACGGTGCCAACACCTACCTGATTCAGCAGTTCTATTCCCCTAACTCTAACCAGCGTGACGACGAGTGGGGCGGCAGCCGCGATAAGCGCGCCAGATTCCCGCTGGCGGTGCTGGACATCACCCATAAAATGGTGCGCCAGTACGCGGACGATGCTTTCATCATTGGCTACCGTTTCTCACCCGAAGAGATGGAAGTGCCCGGGATCCGCTTCGACGACACCCTGTACCTGCTGGAAAAACTGGCGGCGCGCGGCGTGGATTACCTGCACTTCTCCGTCGGCGCAACCCTGCGTCCGTCCATCGTGGATACCAAGGATCCAACGCCGCTTATCGAAAAATATCTCGCGATGCGCTCTGACACCCTGGCTCAGGTGCCGGTGATGGGCGTGGGTGGCGTGGTGAACGCGTCTGACGTCAATGAAGCGCTGGACCACGGCTACGATCTGATTGCCGTAGGCCGTGCGACCATCGCCTACCCGGACTGGACCGACCGCATTGCCGCGGGCGAAAACCTTGAGCTGTTTATGGACAGCACACAGCGTGAAGCGTTGAACATCCCGGAACCGCTGTGGCGTTTCTCGCTGGTCGAAGCCATGATCCGCGACATGAGCATGGGCGAATCCAAATTCAAACCGGGCACGTTTGTTGAGAAAGTCCAGGATGACACCAACGAGCTGGTAATCAACGTTAGCCTGGAGACCGACCGCATTGCCGATATCGAACTGGCTTCCGGCCCGGAGGATAACGTTGAGTTTGTCACCAGCTTCGAAGAGATCCGCACCCGCATCCTTGATGCTAACACCCCGCACGTCGATGCCATTACCGGCGCGACAAGCCAGAGCGAAGCGGTGAAAAAAGCCGTTTCCAAAGCGATGCTGAAATCCAGTAAAGCGCTGGCGGCAGAGGAGGGGGCGGACCCGAACGAAATCAAATCTTTTGATGTTGTCGTGATCGGCAGCGGCGGTGCGGGGCTGGCAGCGGCCATTCAGGCCCACGATGAAGGCGCGAGCGTGCTGATCGTCGAGAAAATGCCGACCATTGGCGGTAATACCATCAAAGCCTCCGCCGGGATGAACGCGGCAGAAACCCGCTTCCAGCGTGTAAAAGGGATCCAGGACAGCAAAGCGCTGTTCTACAAGGAGACCCTGAAAGGCGGCGGCAACAAGAACAACCCGGAACTGCTGCATCGCTTCGTTGAGAACGCGCCTGAGGCCATCGAATGGCTGGCAACACGCGGTATCATGCTGAACGACATCACTACCACCGGCGGGATGAGCATCGACCGCACCCACCGTCCAAAAGACGGCTCCGCGGTGGGGGGCTATCTGATCAGCGGCCTGGTGCGCAATATCAACAAACGCAATATCGACGTGATGCTCGACACCTCCGTCAGCGACATCCTGTTTGAAAACGGTGAAGTGACCGGCGTACGGCTGACCACCGAAGAGAACGAAACCTTCACCGTCGATGCGAAAAGCGTCATTGTGGCGACCGGCGGCTTTAGCGCAAACAGCCAGATGGTGGTCAAATACCGTCCTGACCTCGACGGGTTTGTGACCACAAACCATAAAGGGGCCACCGGCGGCGGCATCGCCCTGCTGGAACGTATTGGCGCGGGCACCGTGGATATGGGTGAAATTCAGATCCACCCAACCGTTGAGCAGAACACCTCGTACCTGATTTCTGAATCCATTCGCGGTGGTGGGGCGATTCTGGTAAGCCAGCAGGGTAACCGCTTCTTCAATGAAATGGAGACCCGCGATAAAGTCTCCGCGCAGATTATTGCCCTGCCGGAGAAATACGCTTACATCGTCTTTGACGAGCATGTTCGTACCAAAAACAAAGCGGCGGATGAGTATATTGCCAAAGGCTTTGTCACCAGCGCCAGCTCACCTGAGGCGCTGGCCGAGAAGCTGGGAATGAACAGCGAGGCCTTCCTGACGACGCTGGCGCGTTACAACGGCTTTGTTGAAAAACAGCATGACGATGATTTTGGCCGGACCACCGCGCTGCGTGCGCCAATCAACGAAGGGCCGTTCTACGCCATTCAGATTGCACCGGGGGTGCACCACACCATGGGCGGCGTGACCATTAACACCGAAACCTGCGTACTGGATACTCACCACAACGTGCTGCCGGGCGCGTTTGCCGCGGGTGAAGTGGTCGGCGGGATCCACGGGGGTAACCGTATCGGCGGTAACGCCGTGGCAGATATCATTATTTTTGGTACCCTTGCCGGACATCAGGCGGCGATGCGCGCGAAAAATGCCTAAGTTATCTGTGTTGCAGGCCGGATAAGCGCAGCGCCATCCGGCATTTTCCCCGGCAGCGCAGTGCTTGCCGGGGCGACATCGAGGAGACATGCTATGCCCGACGGCCATCGCGTCTACAGCTATTCCGCCGTTCTGATGGGGTCACCCATCCTCCTGAAACTCTTCTCCCATGACGAAGCGCTCGCCTCCCGCGTTTTTCGCCTGATCCGCCACTATGAAGATCTGTTTACCGTCAACCGCGCTCAGTCAGAGGTGATGGCGATCAATCATGCTGCCGGCCAACATCCGGTTACCGTTAGCCGCCCGGTGTTTGAGCTGATCCGCTGTGCGCGGGCGGCAAGCCTGCTGAAAAACAGCGCGTTCAACCTCGCGATTGGTCCCCTGGTCAAGCGCTGGAAGATCGGCTTTAAGGGCGACAGCGTACCGCCTGCCGATGATATTGCCGCGCTGCTGGCCATCACCCGCCCGCAAGAGGTGGTGCTCGATGAAACTGACTCCAGCGTATTTCTGACCAAAGCCGGAATGGAGATCGACCTGGGAGCCATTGCCAAGGGCTACATTGCCGATCGCGTACGTGATTATCTGCAAAAAGAGGGCGCGGAACGGGGGTTGATTAACCTCGGCGGCAATATCCAGACGCTCGGCTCGCCGGAGGGGGGCTGGAGCGTGGGGCTGAAAAAACCGTTCAGTACCGATGCACTGATTGGTGCCATTGTGGTGGAGAACCGGTCAGTGGTGACTTCAGGAACTTACGAACGCTATTTTGAACAAAACGGCAAACGCTATCACCACATTCTTGACCCGCGTACCGGCTACCCGCTGGACAACGCGCTGGACAGCGTCACCGTGGTGTCGAAAGATTCCCTGGATGGCGATCTCTGGACCACGCTGTTATACGGGATGGGCGCAGAAAAAGGCTGCGAGGCGCTGCGTGCGCGCCCGGACATTGAGGCCATCTTTGTGACCAAAAGCAAAGACGTGGTGATCTCATCGATGCACCACTTCCGCTTCACCTTACTGGATAACGCCTACCGCGTTACTGACAATACTGTTTAAGCAGCCCGATCTGTTCGGGTTGCAGACGGTAGCGATAAACCGGACGCCCGGTCGCACCGTAATGAATACTGGTGAACAGGATGTTGATCTGCGCCAGCCAAATCAGATACTTGCGGCAGGACACGCGGGAAATATTGACCGCGTTGGCCAGATCGTCGGTGGAGAACTCCATCTCGGGATGTTCGTCAATCCACTGGCAAATGGTGCGCAGCGTTTGCGGCGTCAGCCCCTTCGGCAATTTTTTACTGTCCGCCAGCTCAGGCGCGCCGCCATGCAGCAGCCTGTCCACATCCGCCTGCTCATAGTACTGATGTGAACCCATCAGGTTGTGCTTCGCCTTCCAGCCGTTCAACGCCTCTTCAAAGCGCGGGAACTGGAACGGTTTGATCAGGTAATCGACCACGCCGTAATGCATGGAGGTCTGAATGGTGGCGGCATCGGACGCGGAAGAGATCATAATCACGTCAATCGGGCGGCCGGACGCGCGGATCACGGGCAGCAGATCCAGGCCGTTATCCTGCTGCATATAGACGTCGAGCAGCACCAGATCGACAGGCTGGTCGGGATTGTTGATGATGGCCTCGGCCTGGTTGAGCGTGGAGGCGACGCCGCAGCAGCTAAACCCGTCAACACGATTGACATACAGACGGTTGAGGTCGGCTACCATGGCGTCATCATCGACAATTAATACATTTATCACGCGATATTCCTCTCGCTATCCCAGGGGATGTGAACAAAAAATTGAGTAAATACGCCCGGCTCAGACTCGACGGTAATGTCACCGCCCAGATTCTGGATCTGCTGGCGTGCAAGGAATAGCCCAACGCCGCGGTTTTCACCTTTCGTTGAGTACCCTTTGGTAAAAACGTCCTCCAGATGGAGGGGATCGATACCGGGACCGTCGTCGCTGACTTCACAGCTTAGCCAGCTGCTCTGATAGTGCAATAAAAGGCCAATCTCGCCCTCAGGCTGATCGTGCATGGCATCCAGCGCGTTTTCAATCAGGTTGCCGAGCACGGTGACCAGCACCGCGGCCTGTTCTTCGTTAGCCGTATCGGGCAGGTGACAGTCTTCGGCCAGCGTCAGGGTAACCCCGGCCTCCTTGGCGCGATTGATTTTGCCAAACAGGAAGCCCGCAATGACCGGTGATTTGATTTTGCGCTGGATCGCGCCGATATCGGTCTGGTAATTATTCGCGGTCTGGAGGATATACTCCTCCAGCTTGTCATAGCGTTTCATGTGCAGCAGGCCCAGGATCACGTGCAGCTTGTTCATAAACTCATGGGTATGGGCGCGCAGGGCGTCCACGTAGTTCACCATGCCGTCGATACGCTGCATGAGCTGGCTGACCTCTGTTTTATCACGGAACGTGCTGATCGCACCGATAACCCGGTTCTGGCTTTTCACCGGCACCATGTTACACAGCAGAAGCCTGCCGTTGCAGCCGATCTCCCGATCCTGACGCGCCACGCCGGTTTTCGCCACCTCGCGCAGGCTTGCCAGCAGCGGTTCGCTGGCGTTCTCCGACTGTTGGCCCGACGGCAACAGCAAAATTTCTCGCGCGGCGTGGTTCACCATCGTCACGCGACCATGGGTATCCACCGCGATAACCCCTTCGCGCAGCGACTGAAGCATCGCCTGCCGCTGTTCAAACAGGGCCGAAATTTCATACGGCTCCAGCCCAAACAGGATCCGTTTCAGCACCCGGACCAGGCCCCAGATCGCCAGCGAACTCATTAATATGCTGAACAGGATCGTCCAGACCGCGTTCAGCCTTCCGCGCGTGATCTGATCTTCCACCTTTTTCAGGGAGATCCCCACGATCACCACGCCAATCTGATCGTGCTGGTTATCGTAGATGGGGGTAAACACGCGCAGCGCTTCGGCGAGCGCGCCCCGGTTGACGGAGACGTTCTCTTTCCCCTCCAGCGCGGGCGTCAGATCGTCACCAATAAAATGCAGCCCCAGCAGCGCTTCGTTTGGGTGAGAGTAGCGGATACCGCGCATATCGGTCACAACGGTGAACAGCAGATCGTTGCGCCGGGTGACGGCCTGCGCGATAGGCTGAATAATATTATCCTGAGGCGATGCCATTAAACCGCGCCGGACGTCCGGGCTGTCGGCAAAGGTGCGCGCAATGCCGAGGGCGGTGTCTTTGACATCGTCTCGCGTGGCGCGGGTGATTTGCATGGAGTAGAGCGCAAATACCAGCAGCAGAACGGAGCCGATGATGGCGCATACCATGAGCGTGACCAGAGTGTAGAGTTTCATCGGACGCCTGCGCGTCGGAGAAAGTTGCTGCAAATCGCTCATTACCGCTCCGCGATGATCGAGAAAGGGGGTAATTATCACCGATGACGGGCATTTCTTAAAGCCGTGTAAATCTGGCCGTTGCGCCGCTTTCGTGACCCTCCTCGCAGGTCATCCATATAAAACACTTTATAGTGTGTGGGAACTCATAATAAGGAGGCTGTTTATGAGCATTATGCTTACCGGTTCGGTCAAGGAAAGACGGCACGCCAGCACGATGAATATCGACCGGTTGTCCACGCTGGACATGCTGAACGTCATTCACCAGGATGATGCCCACATTTCACAAGCCATTACTCCCTTTTTACCTCTCATTGCCCGCGTGGTCGATAACGCCGCCGCCACGCTAAGCCATGGCGGTCGCCTGGTGATCGTGGGCGCTGGCCCTTCCGGGCGGATAGCGGAACAGGCGGCGGCGGAGTATGCGCCGGGTAAACACCCTGTCCTTGCCATCACGGCGGGAGAGGAGGCCAACAGCTATGAGCAGGGCGTGGCCGATCTTCAGGCGATCAACTTCGGCGAGCATGACATGATGCTGGCCCTCACCGTCAGCGGCAAAACGCCCTGGGTCTGGGGGGCAATGCGCCACGCCTGGTCGCTGGGGGCTGTTGTCGCGGTTATTACGGGCGACGCCCAAAGCGAAGCTGCGCAGCTGGCAAGCATGGTGATCGCCCCTGAACTGGGTCCGGACGTGGTGGCCGGGTATGGCAATACCAAAGCCGGAATTGCCCAAAAGATGATCCTCAATCAGGTGACGACCGGGTTAGCCGTTCGTACCGGGCGGGTCTACAGCAATCTGCGCGTTGATATCGAGGCGAAAAATACCCGATGGGCGGAGCGGCAAATCGCCATTGTGATGGCGGCGGCGGGCTGCACCAGGGCGGTGGCGAAAGCCGCACTGGAGGGCGGTAACCAGAATTGCAAAACGGCGGTCTTAATGGTGCTGACAGGGCTGGATGCCTGGCAGGCGCACGAACTGCTGGCGCAAAATAACGGGTTTATACGGGTGGCGTTGCAGGAAGCGCCATAACAAAAAAAGCCCGCATACGCGGGCTTTATCATTTATCAGGATTAGAATTGATAGGTCATGCCAACGCCAACGATGTCGTCGGTAGCAATGCCGTTGCGAGTATAGAACGCGTCATCTTCGTCCAGCAGGTTGATTTTGTAATCAGCGTAGGTGGAGAAGTTCTTATTGAAGCTGTAGGTCATGCCCAGGTCAACGTAGTTCACCAGATCCACATCGCCATACTGACCCTGTGGATTACCTGCTGTACCCGGATAAGTCATGTCTTTACCCTTGGAGTAAACCCATGCCAGGGATGGACGCAGGCCGAAGTCGAACTGATACTGTGCGACGGCTTCAAAGTTCTGGGTCTGATCCGCAATACCGGTGTCGCCGTATGGGGTCATGTTGCGCGTTTCCGCGTACATCATCGCCAGGTAGACATTGTTTGCGTCGTATTTCGCGCCAACGGTCCAGGCTTCAGCACGTTCGCCGCCCGCAATGCGAGCGCTGTAACGTTTACCGTATGCTTCCTGCTGGTTGGTACGGTCGGAAGAAGAGTAGGCCGCACCCAGGCTCAGGCCTTCGAGATCGCCCGCGAAGTCATAAGAGGTAGACATGCCGTAGCCGTCGCCGTTCTGGAAGCGAACGTCATTGTGGCCATTTTTCGTGCCTTCCTGGTCTTCTTCGGCGTTAGCGCCTTCGTTCGCACCCTGATACTGCAGCGCAAAGTTCAGGCCATCAACCAATCCGAAGAAATCATTGTTACGGTAGGTTGCAAGGCCGTTGGCACGGCCAACCATGAAGTTATCGGTCCAGGTGTAGGAATCACCACCGAATACCGGCAGCATATCGGTCCAGGCTTCAACGTCATACACCACGCCATAATTACGGCCATAGTCGAATGAACCGTATTCGCCATATTTCAGACCGGCATACGCCAGACGGTTATAAGATTTATTAGCGCCTTCAGTGTCGTTGGCGAAGATCTTATATTCCCACTGGCCGTAACCGGTCAGGTCGTTAGTGATCTGCGTTTCGCCTTTGAAACCCACCTGGATGTAGGTTTCGTCACCATCATCGCCTGGGTTATCAGAGAAGGTATGACGCGCGTCGACTTTGCCGTACAGGTCAACTTTGTTGCCGTTCTTGTTGTACATTTCAGCCGCGTTTGCTGCGCCTGCCATTAATAAGGCGGGTACCAGAATTGCCAGAACTTTTCTTTTCATTATATATTCCCTTTAAAGATAATTTATATGAATATATGTAATCACTCTCCGCAATTACAGGGTCGATACTATTCTAAGGATTGTTTTTTTGGTTCAAAAATAAATGTAATTAATCTGGTATAAATATTACAAAATATTTCTATTTATCTCTTTATTTTTCATATGAATGCATTTCCTTGCTGTATAAGGCCTAATTATTATTAAGTATTTCTATTTTGTATTATTCGGGATGTTTAATTTTTGATGCTTATATATTCCATACGCCTTCAGGTAATAAATGGATAAGGGGTAAGGTGTACCTCGTAAGGGAAGGGTGATGGTTGCAGGGAAAATTGCTATGGTTAGCGTTTAAAAAAGGATAAGACCATGGAACTTGCACCCTGGCAGCGCCGCTTCGAAGCGTGGCTGACCAAAAACCACACGTCGGATGACGCCGCCCATGATATGTCGCACTTTCGCCGCGTCTGGATGACGGCACAAAAACTGATGGCGGGCCAGCCGGTCAATCCGCTGGTGGTCCTCACCGCATGCTATTTTCATGACATTGTCAGCCTGCCGAAAAATCATCCTGAACGCGGCCAGTCGTCGCAGCTGGCGGCACGTAAAACGCGGGAGATTCTGCAGCGCGATTTCCCGGACTTCCCGGCGCAGCATTACGCCGCCGTGGAACATGCTATCGAAGCGCACAGCTTCAGCGCCGGGATTGCGCCGCAAAGCCTGGAGGCAAAAATCGTTCAGGATGCTGACCGGCTGGAAGCATTAGGAGCCATTGGCCTGGCGCGCGTCTTTGCGGTCTCCGGCGCGCTGGGCGCGGCACTCTTTAATCCAGAGGACCCTTTCGCCGAAGCCCGAACCTTAGATGACAAAGCCTGGGCGCTCGATCACTTCCAGACCAAGCTGCTCCGTTTACCTGACACAATGCAAACCGCAGCCGGGCGCGAATTCGCGCGGCATAACGCCGATTTCCTGATAGATTTTATGGCGAAACTCAGCGCTGAACTGCAGGGTGATTGCCTGGGGCGTGATAGCCAGGTGCAGAACCGCTTCCGTCGCAGTTTGTGATCCTGAACTGTGGTAATCTGTTCCCCGTCTTTATTGTCCGGTTAAAATAATGCAGGAAAATCAATTCGTCACTGAGCCCGCGCCCGAGCGGGTTGAGAAATCAACGGCAGCGGTGCAGGCGTTACTGCGCCAGCTGCTGGATATCTATGATGCAAAAACCCTGGCAAACCAGCTGGAGAACCACGGCGGGAGCCACTGGAGCCCGGCAATCGTTAAAAGACTGCTCATCAGCGACCGGGCAGGCCAGCGCCTGAGCGACGATGAGTTCCGCTACCTGCAAAATTTGCTCCCGCGTCCCTCTGCCGCGCACCCGAACTATGCGTTCCGCTTTATCGATCTCTTTGCGGGCATCGGCGGCATTCGCCACGGTTTTGAAGCGATTGGCGGCCAGTGCGTGTTTACCAGCGAGTGGAATAAACATGCGGTGCGCACCTACAAAGCCAACTGGTATTGCGATCCAGACGAACATCATTTCAATGCGGATATCCGCGACGTGACCCTGAGCCATAAAAGCGGCGTGACCGATGAAGAGGCCGCCCACCATATTCGCCAGGCTATCCCGGCGCACGATGTGCTGCTGGCGGGCTTTCCGTGTCAGCCTTTTTCTTTGGCAGGGGTCTCGAAAAAGAACGCACTGGGGCGCGCCCACGGTTTCGCCTGTGATACTCAGGGAACGCTGTTTTTCGACGTGGTACGCATTATTGACGCCCGCCGCCCGGCTATTTTTGTGCTGGAAAACGTCAAGAATTTGAAAAGCCACGACGGCGGGAAAACCTTCCGCATCATCATGCAAACCCTGGACGAACTGGGCTATGACGTGGCGGATTCGAAGGACATGGGGGCCGACGACCCGAAAATTATCGACGGCAAACATTTCCTGCCGCAGCACCGCGAGCGTATTGTGCTGGTGGGCTTCCGCCGCGATCTCAACCTGATGGGGGATTTCACGCTGCGCAATCTTCCCGCCCTCTATCCGGCTCGTCGTCCCACCATTGCGGACCTGCTGGAACCCGCCGTGGACGCAAAATTTATTCTGACCCCGGTGCTGTGGAAATATTTGTACCGCTATGCCAAAAAACATCAGGCCAAGGGTAACGGCTTTGGTTTTGGCATGGTGAATCCGAACGATCCGCACAGCGTTACCCGGACGTTATCGGCGCGCTATTACAAAGACGGTGCCGAGATCCTTATCGACAGAGGCTGGGATAAAGCGCTGGGAGAAAAAGATTTCGACGATCCGATCAACCAGCAGCACCGCCCGCGTCGCCTGACCCCGCGTGAATGTGCCCGTCTGATGGGGTTTGAAACGCCACAGGGCTACAGTTTCCGCATTCCTGTGTCGGACACCCAGGCCTATCGTCAGTTCGGCAATTCAGTGGTCGTCCCGGCGTTTGCTGCGGTCGCGAAGCTGCTGCTTCCTCGTATTCAGCAGGCCGTTGCGCGACGTCAGAGCGAGGCCGTCAATGACGGATGTTCACAATAAGGCCACCCGCAGTAAAAACATGCGGGCCATCGGCACGCGTGATACCGCCATTGAAAAACGGCTGGCCGGCCTGCTGACCGAGGCTGGCTTCGATTTTCGCGTGCAGGACGCGGCGCTTCCCGGGCGTCCTGATTTCGTTATCGCTGATTACACGTGCATCATTTTTACCCACGGCTGTTTCTGGCATCACCACGACTGTTATCTGTTTAAAGTCCCGGCCACGCGGACTGACTTCTGGCTGGATAAAATCGGCAAGAACGTGTTGCGCGATCGGCGCGATACCGCCGCGCTTATCGCGCAGGGCTGGCGGGTATTGGTGGTCTGGGAGTGTGCGCTGCGCGGCAGGTTGAAGCTGAAGGATGCGGAGCTGAGCGAACGGCTGGAAGAGTGGATCTGCGGCGGCGGTCAGGCCGCGCAGATCGATACCCAGGGGATCCGCCCGCTTACGGTTTCTCCCCCTCACACGCCACGACCACCGGCTTAGCGGGCAGCAGGTATTTACCCAGCGTCACCAGCACCACGGCAAACACGATGACACCCAGCGCCAGCCACTCGATGGTGGACAGCGTTTCGCCGCCAAAACCGGTTCCCAGCAGCACCGCAACCACCGGGTTCACATAGGCATAGCTGGTGGCGACGGCGGGGGAGACGTTGCGGATCAGGAACATATAGGCGTTGATCGCAATAATGGAGCCGAAAAGCGCCAGATAACCCACGGCAAGGAAGCCCGAAAGCGGCGGCATCGCCGTCAGCTTCTCGCCGGTTAACAGCGAGGCGATAAGCAGCACAATGCCTGCCGCCAGCATCTCAATGGCCCCTGCCATCATCCCGGTCGGCAGCGCAATGCGCGAGCCGTACACGGACCCAAACGCCCAGCTCATCGAGCCGATCAGAATAATCACCGCGCCCCATGGGTTGCCGCTCAGGTTGCCGCCGCTGTTCAGCATCACGATCCCGGCAAGCCCAATAGCAATGCCCAGCCACTCCAGCTTGCGGGTACGAATGCCAAACAGGCGGCTAAAGCAGAGCGTAAACAGCGGCACGGTCGCCACAACTACCGCCGCAATGCCGGAGGGTACGTTACGGTGTTCCGCAATGGTGACGAACCCATTGCCCACCGCCAGAAGCAGTAAGCCAATCAGGGCGGCGTTGAGCATTGGGCGCAGCGGTGGAAGCTTGTGGCCGCGCAGCAGCAGAAAGGCCAACAGCAGAACGCCAGCCGACAGGAAACGAACGCCGGCCATCAGCAGCGGCGGCCAGCTTTCGACGCCAATTCGAATCACAAAATAGGTGGAACCCCAGATGATATACAGCGAAAAAAGCGCCCCAATGAGCGGTAATAAGTGCCGGAAACGCATAATCCCTCACGACGAAATAAAAAGTTCGCTCATAGTAAACGCCAAAACTATCCCGCAGGCGAGCGCTTTAATTGTGTTGTAGATGTGAAATAATTGTTGACTTGAAGTGCCTGTTTCAGGGTTTTCGCTTTTGCTCCATACTATTTACTTAATTACCAAAAAAAGAAGGATAGAAATTTTGGCAGGAAGTAGCTTATTAACATTGCTGGACGATATCGCCACCTTGCTGGATGACATTTCGGTCATGGGAAAACTGGCAGCGAAAAAGACGGCCGGCGTGCTGGGAGATGATTTATCGCTAAATGCCCAGCAGGTCAGCGGGGTCAGGGCGAACCGGGAGCTGCCCGTCGTATGGGGCGTGGCGAAGGGATCTTTTCTCAACAAGGTTATTCTTGTGCCGCTGGCGCTGTTGATCAGCGCATTTATCCCCTGGGCGATCACGCCGCTGCTGATGATTGGCGGCGCTTTTCTCTGTTTCGAAGGGGCAGAAAAAATACTGCACTCTTTTGCATCGCGTAAAGAGAACGACACGCCGGAGGTGCGCCAGCAGCGTCTGGAGGCTCTGGCCGCGCAGGATCCGAAAACCTTCGAGCGCGATAAGGTAAAAGGCGCTATCCGTACCGACTTCATTCTGTCGGCGGAAATTGTGGCGATCACCCTCGGGATTGTCTCCGACGCGCCGCTGCTCAATCAGGTGCTTATCCTGTCCGGCATCGCTATCCTGGTGACGGTGGGCGTGTATGGCCTGGTGGGGCTTATCGTGAAGCTGGATGACATTGGCTACTGGCTTGAAGAGAAGTCGAGCGCGGTCGCGAGAGGCATTGGTAAAGGCCTGCTGGTGCTTGCGCCCTGGCTGATGAAAAGCCTGTCCATTGTGGGTACCCTGGCGATGTTCCTCGTCGGCGGCGGGATCGTGGTCCACGGTATTGCGCCGCTGCACCATGCGATCGAGCATTTTGCGTCAGCGCAGGGGTCACTCGTGGCGACCATACTGCCTACGCTGCTTAACCTGGTTATCGGGTTTATCATTGGCGTCGTTGTGGTTCTTGTGGTTAAGATGGTGGGCAAAGTGCGCGGCACCTCGCATTAATTGTTACGCCCGCCAGGATGCAAAAAGGCCGGTCCTCGTCTAAATTGAAACAGTTTCACCCTGATAAGGAGGCGGGTATGGTCTTTTTGGTCAGTGATGAAGTTAAGCCTAAAAATGGCGGCCCGCGCATGATTGTCACCGGGTATTCCAGCGGAATGGTGGAGTGTCGATGGCATGATGGTTACGGCATTAAGCGGGAGGCGTTTCGTGAAGACGAGCTTCTCCCCGGTGACCGACGCCAGCAGCGCGATAAGGCTTGATCACGTAACGCCCGGCCTGGCCGGGCGTTTTTACTGGGCTTAATGTAGTAGATAAAGAGTGGCAATCAGGGAGTGTGTGTGCAACGCGATACCTTTGTTGTAAGACGGTCTTTTCTGCACGGGTTACGCACGCGTAGCAATCCAGGCCTGATTGTAAATGTCTGTTTTCTGGTGGTACTGATCTTTTCTACGCTGCTGACGTGGCGTGAGGTGGTGGTGCTGGAGGAGGCGTATGTCTCAAGCCAGCGAAACCATCTGGAAATCGTGGCGAATGCGCTGGACCGGCAGCTGCAGTTTAGCGTGGATAAGCTGCTTTTTTTTCGCAAAAGCATGAACGAGGCGCTGAGCACCCCGCTGGCGTTTGGCGTTCTGCAGGATGCCGTTTCGCGCTTTAACGCACTGCGGACAAAACCCTTCTGGCAACTGGCCGTCGATAAATCCCGAACCTTGCCCGTGAACGGCGTCTCCGACGTTTTTGTTGAAAAAACCACGCTGCTGAACCGGGATAACGCGTTGCTTGACCATGAAATCTCGGCCGCGCTTGAGGTGGGGTATTTACTGCGCCTGGCCTCCTCTTCATCCCACCGGGAATCGCGGGCGATGTACGTTTCCCGCGCCGGATTCTGGCTCGCCACCGACGCACCGGCGAAAACCACAGACGCCATTTCTCGTTACTACGCGTTCGTGACCCAGCCGTGGTTCACCGGGCAGTCCGAACGCGAAAACCGCGCGGGCGCAGTGCGCTGGTTTTACGCTTCTACCCCGTCAGCCGTCGAGCCACACTCTACGATCACCGCCAGCGTGCCGGTCTACCACGATCGCTACTGGTATGGCGTCATTGCCCTGGAATTTACCCAGGCAACCCTGCGGCGTTTGCTGATGGAGGCGGTAGATGACCGCACGGAAGGGGAGTATCAGCTGTACGACACCCGCCTTACGCTGATTGCCTCCTCTGAGCTTTCGTCAGCCACCGTTAATCAGTTCGACGCCGCCGAGCTTGCGCAGATTGCGAAGGCGATTGAGGGCGATACGGAAGGGGGGCTGCGCATGGGCAGCCGCTATGTGAGCTGGGTCAGGCTGGGACATTTCGACGGCGTAATGCTGCGGGTCCACACGCTTGATGAAGGCGTGCGTGGCGAATTCGGCAGCATCAGTATCGTGCTGGCGCTCCTGTGGGCGCTGTTCAGCGCCATGCTGCTGATCTCCTGGCTGCTTATCCGGCGGATGGTCAGCAACATGTATACCCTTCAGCACTCATTGCAGTGGCAGGCCTGGCATGACCCGCTGACCCGGCTCCACAACCGCGGAGCGCTGTTTGAGCGTGCCAACAGGCTCGCCAGAGAGTGTCAGGCGCAGTCCCGGCCATTTTCGGTTATCCAGATCGATCTTGACCACTTCAAGGACATTAATGACCGCTTCGGGCATCAGGCCGGGGATAAAGTGCTCTCTCACGCCGCAGGGCTGATTGCGGGCGGATTGCGGCCCTGCGACGTCGCCGGGCGCGTGGGCGGGGAAGAGTTCTGCGTGGTACTGCCAGGTCTTGCCCTTCCGCAAGCGGCCGCCATTGCCGAGCGCATTCGCTCGCGCATCGACAGCAAAGAGATCCTGTTGAAAAAGAGTACGACGCTGCGCATCAGCGCCTCGTTTGGCGTGAGCTGCGCCCACGAGAAGGGGAACTACAATTTTGATCAGCTGCAGTCAATCGCCGACCTGCGCCTTTACCAGGCGAAACAGCGGGGACGCAATCAGGTGGTGTGGCAGGATCACGACAAGAAGTGATCCAGCCCCTCGCGCCAGCCTTCCGGGCCCGCGTGTTGCGTATGATAAACCCGCTCCGGCGAGTCGTTCACAAGCGTAATGCCCTGGCGGTTGATGCCTTTAATGACCACCGCATAATCAACGTTTTCCAGCAGCGGGGCGTCATTGGGGCCATCCCCGAGGCCTAACGTCGTGGGTTCGATATTCTCATGCTGGCGGTACTGCTCAACCAGCCAGCGGGCCGCCACGTCTTTACCGCAGCGAACGTCCAGGACGTGCCAGAAGCGTGCCCCCTGCACCAGCTTAAGGCCGTGCTGGGCCAGTTCTTCTTCAAATTGCGCCATCTGTGCGTCGCTGTCGCGCCAGATTAAGGTCACGGACGCCTCATGCTTGCAGGCGAGGGTGGCGCGAAGCCGGGTAAGCCCCGTCCATTCGCCAATGGTCTGAACATCCACATCGTCAAACGTCGTGAATTTGTATTGCCTGCTGGCACGTATCCGGGCAAGACACTGCGCTATGTCCTGGTGCGCCATTCCGCTGAGGCTTCGCGAGGTGTCTTCCCAGCGAACGTCAGGCTGAATAACCGCGCCGTTTTCGGCAATGAACGGCAGGCCATCCAGACCCAACTCTTGCTGGATGTCCGCCATCTCTGCGGCGGTCTTGCTGCTGCACAGAACCACGGGGATTTGACGGTCGCGCAGCGTCTCCAGCCATGGCTTTGCAGGCTGCCAGTCATAGGTGTGAATATCGAGGAGTGTTCCATCCAGATCGGTGATGATGACCAGCGTCTCCTGCAGTGAAATCATAACTACTCCTGATTAAAAGTGGATGGCGCTCTAAGAATTTTCCTAAAAAAATTCTGAAAATGCGTGCGTTTTTTTGGAACCGATCCCGGGCAAGCCACGGAACATGCTAGTTGTACACTCATAACGTAAATGTACAGCCCTGTGATGGCATATTCCGTATGAGAATATATCCTTGTCATGCTAATACGTTAAGGATAGTGTTTCTCCCACATCAGATTTCCTGGTGTAACGAATTTTCAAGTGCTTCTTGCAAAAGCAAGTTTGATCCCGGTCATCCCCATGACCGGGATTTTTTTCGCCCTAGCGGTTCGCCTCCGACACGCTAAAGTCATGAATATCCAGCTCGAACGCTTCGGCCAGCTCGCGGTAGGTATGGTAATCCCTCCCGTTTACCATCACCCTTTCGGAATCATCCTCTGCACGACGTACTTCGGACTCACTGATCTCATTGATGGCGGCCAGCAGGGCATCGACATCCACTTCGACTTCGCGTTTGATGGTGTCGCTATACTCTTTGTTGGTCTTCATTACGGGGTACCTCATATAAACGTGTCCACGGTTAAGTATAGACCGCACACAAAAACGGCATTCGCATCCGCCAGCGATGTCAGCTTATGCGTTTTGTTCTACACTGGCTCAAAACCACAGGAGGAATGTATGAAGGTCAACGATCGGGTAACCGTCAAAACGGACGGTGGGCCGCGCCGCCCGGGTGTGGTGCTGGCGATAGAGGAGTTCAACGAAGGCACCATGTACCTGGTGTCACTGGAAGACTACCCGCTCGGCATCTGGTTCTTTAATGAGCTGGGTCATCCGGATGGCATCTTTGTGGAAACGGCAGAATAACGCGGCGTCGGGCAACGCGCCCGACTTTGCTGCTTTAACGCAAAAATCTCTGGCCAGGCCAGAGATCGAAGGTAGGGTACAGTAGATGTTGAAAGGGGTTAGCGCATATTGACGAAAATTCCGTTTGTCACATTATCCGTCAGGCGTACGACGTGATAGATCACTTGCTTATTATGCGTTTTAATCTTCCTTTTAATATTTCCCTTATGTGACGAAACGGTTTTGGCTTTGATATTCATCTGGTCTGAGATTTGAATTGTCCCTTGCCCAGCCATCCACATTCTTAACATGCTCGATTCAGTTCTGCTTAATGAAAGCGTGGGTAAGTTAACCGCGCCTACATCTTTTACTTCTTTATTCAAATAGTCACCCAAAATGTCATCCAGCGACTCGGGTTTAATTGACTTAGAACTGATCAATAAATTTTTTCGAACCAACAAATATTCGTCGAAGTGAATATTCGCGATCGCCATAAAAACAATAAACAGAGTCTTAGGATGCTGATTAATGATTAGCTTAATTTTCTGACTGTTGGCTGGATCGTGTATGAAACAGTCCTCATTAATAAACACCACGCCGGGCCTGTGTTGGTCACAAGCGGCTGCAAGGTCGTCAACGGTGTGTGCATCGTTGATGTCTCTCTTTCTTACCCCTCTGCTCGCCAGATACCCGGTTAACCCTAGCCGGGTGTAACTGCATAAATCCATAATGATCGTTGACATGGCATACCCTCACTCAATGCGTAACGATAATTCACCATCTGCCTGAGAGCTCATAAACAGCCATACGGGATGGAAAAAACGTAATAAAACCTGTGAGCATCACAAAGACTTTCAGGCGGACTCACTATCCCGTAAAGTTACGTATAATTTGCCAGGAATCTTCTTAAAGTAAAGTAAATATTAAGTATTGTGAGGTGGTTAGAAACAATTAAGCCGCGTCAGATATATCCTGGTAGATGTTTTTCGAGTTTTATTTTAGGAATATCCTCAGAAAGACATTGCGGTTAGGCGGGTTATTACTTTCGTGGCAATTCGCTGACAATATCCGCTAACAGGTTGAATAGTTCGCTGAATAAATGTTCGCAGAACGGAGCGATAAGTGGCATTAGCAATGACATTAATAAAATACCAACGGTCAGGGTCACCGGAAAACCAATCACAAATACGGAGAGCTGCGGGGCCATTCTGTTGAGTAACCCCAGCGAAAGGTTGACGGTCAGCAGCAGGGTGATGATCGGCAGCGCCAGCATCAGCCCGTTAAGGAAGATCAGGCCCGCTGCCCGCGTGAGCGCCAGAAACGCGTTGCTGTTGACGGGATTATCGCCTATCGGCAGCGTGTGAAAGGTGTCGACCAGCATGGAGATCAACCATAGATGGCCGTTGAAGGTGAGGAACAGCAGCATCGCCAGCATATCGATAATGCGCGCCAGCACCGGCATATTCAGATGGGAGCCGGGGTCGATGAAGGTCGCGAAAGAGAGCCCCATTTGCAGGCCAATCAGCTCACCGGCGGTACGCACGGCGGCAAACGCCAACTGCATGGTAAACCCGACGGCCACGCCAATCATGATCTGCTGCAGCGCCACCCAGACCGCTTTTGCGGAAAAAATCGGGATATCAACCGGCGGCAGCGAAGGGGCAATGATAATGGTGATAATAATGCCCAGCCCGACCTTTACGCGCTTGGGAATGGTGCGTTCGCTGAGGATAGGGGCGGTGGAAATCAGCGCCAGAACGCGCAGCATCGGCCAAAAATAGAGGCCAAGCCACTGCATCCACTGGTCGCTGGTAAAGTGCAGCATCCTGTTATCAGCCGATGATGTAGGGAAGGTTGGTAAACAGGGTGCGCATGTAATCCAGCAGCAGATTCAGCATCCACGGCCCGGCCACGATGATCGCCACAAATACCGCGATGATTTTTGGGATGAAGGACAGCGTCATTTCGTTAATCTGCGTCGCGGCCTGCAGGATACTGATGACCAGACCGGTGACCAGCGCTACCAGCAGCAGCGGCGCGGCTACGGCAATCGCCACGCGCATTGCCTCCGTGCCCATCATCATGACCGATTCTGGCGTCATTGCGCGATCCTCAACTGTAGAAACTTTGCGCGAGTGAACTGACCAGCAGCTGCCAGCCGTCGACCAGGACAAAAAGCATGATTTTGAAGGGCAGGGCAATGGTAGCGGGGGGAACCATCATCATACCCAGCGCCATCAGCACGCTGGCGATCACCAGGTCGATGATCAGGAACGGAATGAAGATCGTAAAGCCAATCTGGAATGCCGTTTTCAGCTCGCTGGTCACGTAGGCCGGCAGCAGAATGCGCATTGGAACGGCTTCCGGCCCCTGCAATTCGCCGGTGTTGGCCAGGCGGGCGAACAGCGCCAGATCCGCTTCACGCGTCTGGCGCAGCATAAATTCGCGCAATGGCTGAGCGCCTTTTTCCAGCGCGACCTCCATCGAGATCTTATCTTCGCTGAACGGCTGATAGGCGTCGGTATAAATTTTATCGATCACCGGCGACATAATGAAAAAAGTCAGGAACAGCGCCAGCCCGAGCAGCACCTGGTTAGGCGGTGCGGACGGCGTGCCGAGGGCGTTTCGCAGCAGACCAAAGACGATGATGATTCGGGTGAAGCTGGTCATCATCAGCAGGATTGCAGGAATAAACGTCAGCGAGGTGATAAACACCAGCGTCTGCACCGGCAGGGACCAGCTTTGTCCGCCACCCACCATCGGGGTGGAGATCAGGCCCGGCAGCTGGGCGTAAACGGCAGGGGCAAACAGGCCAAGGCCAGCAAGCGTAAGGGATAACAAACGGCGCATCAGGATCTCCCGGAACGCTTAAGCAAACTCTTCATGATGGACTGAAAATCCGCCGGGGCGTCTGTCGTCACGTCATCTGCGACGGACGCAGGAGGCAGTTTATGGAGCACGTTGATCGTCGTGGCGGTCACGCCAAGAACCAGGCGCGCATCTTCAACGTCAACAATGACCACGCGCTCGCGTGGCCCAAGCGTGGTGCTGGCACTGACCTTCAGACCGCGCCCGGCGGCGGTTTTACCCGCCACGCCAAAGCGCTTTGCCAGCCATGCGGCAATAAGAATAAAGGCAATAATACCGAACAGGGCGCCGCTCACCTGAAGCAGCGGCGAACCCGGTACCGCTGAGGGTTGGGATACTGTTGCCTGGGTTTTCATCGTTAGCGGCTCAGACGACGCATACGTTCGGACGGGGTAATGATGTCGGTAATACGCACGCCGTATTTATCCGCCACGACCACCACTTCCCCCTGGGCAATCAGATAACCGTTAATCAGAATATCCAGCGGCTCGCCGGCCAGGCCGTCAAGGGCAACAACCGAACCCTGCGTCAGGCGCAGCAGCTCTTTAATGGTCATCCGGGTGCGTCCCAGCTCCACGGTCAGTTTGACCGGGATATCCATGATCAGGTCGATATCCTGCAGCGTACCGCTGACATCACCGCCGCCTAACTGCTGGAACACGGCATCCGCCGCGCTTTTGCCCGGGGTGGTTTTTTGCTCGTTCAACGCATCAGCCCACAGATCGTCCAGTGCTCCGCTGTTTTCATCGGACGGATTGTTCATGTCACTCATTTGGGCTGTTCCTCATTCAGCGAATTCAAAATCGGGTTGATCAAGTGCTCAACGCGTAGCGCATACTGGCCGTTTATCGTGCCGTACTGGCTTGTCAGCACGGGTACGCCATCCACATGGGCAATAATGCGGTCGGGTTTGTCTATCGGCAGAACATCGCCGGGTTGTAATTTCAGGATCTGGGATAAGCGCATCGACACGTCGGCGAAGTTAGCCACCAGCTCCAGCTGCGAATGCTGAACCTGACGCACCAGATTTTCGCGCCAGTTCTGATCTTCATGGCGTGAGTTTTCCAGCGGCGGGTTGACCAGCAGCTCGCGAAGCGGCTCGATCATGCTGAACGGCAGGCAGATATTGAACTCGCCGGTCAGGTTGCCAATTTCCACATGGAACGGGGTATTCACCACGATATCGTTCGGCGAGGTGGTGATGTTGGTGAACTTCACCTGCATCTCCGAACGCACGTACTCCACTTCCAGCGGGTTAATCGCTTTCCACGCGTCGCTGTAGGATTCCAGCGCCAGCTTCAGCATGCGGTTGATTACGCGCTGCTCGGTGTGGGTAAATTCACGACCTTCCACCTTCGTCGGGAAGCGGCCATCGCCGCCAAACAGGTTATCAACCGCGATAAACACCAGGCTTGGCGAAAACACCACCAGACCGGTACCGCGCAGCGGCTTGAGGTGGATCAGGTTAAGGTTGGTCGGCACCGGCAGGTTGCGGGCAAACTCATGATAGGGCTGAATGCGGATCGCGCCGACGGTGATGTCCGGGCTACGACGCAGCAGGTTAAACAGCCCCATACGGAACTGACGCGCAAAACGTTCGTTGATGATCTCCAGCGCCTGAAGACGCTCGCGCACCACGCGACGCTGGGTATTCGGGTCGTAGGGACGAATGTTATCGTCACCGGCCAGACCCGGCTTTGGCTCATCGTTTTTATCGCTATCGCCGTTAAGCAGCGCGTCGATTTCTGCCTGAGAAAGAATGCTATCGCCCATGTCGTTACCGCAAAATGAAAGCTGTATACAGAACGTCGGTGACTTCCTGCTTGGGTTGACCATGGACCAGCGGTGTCGCCAGCGTCTGCTTGATGGCATCGACCAGCTTTTGCTTGCCGTCATCGGAGGCCAGCGCCGAGGCGTCCTGACGCGAGAACAGCAGCAGCAGGCGGCTGCGCACTTCAGGCAGATAATCGTTGAGACGGGCGCGCGTGGCTTCGTCTTTCAGGCGCAGCGTAATGCCGATGTACAGCACGCGGTCCGCATCGCCCAGGTTCACGGTAAACGTATCCAGCGGGAAGAAGACCGGGGCCGGTGGCGGCGGTGCTTCTGCTTTGGCGGCAGCGCCGGTCGGTTCCTGCTGCATACGCCAGTAACTGTAGCCTGCGGTGGCGCAGGCGGCGAGCGTGATCAACACCAGCAGCGGGATCCAGATGGAACGCTTACTTTTTTTGGTGATAGCGGAGTCAGTCATCTGATACGAGCTTCCTGTTTCGGTACAGCTTAATACGGTGATTATCCCGTGTCCGGCTTAGGTCAAAGCGTGGAAAAGACGGGGATAATCACGTTACCTCTGGCGTTTAGGCGAAGATGTCTACCGCGCCGTTACCGCGCGCGGCGGATTGCAGGGACGCGGGAGCAATAAGCAGGTCGTCACCCTCTTCATTGAAGCCCCCCTGCTGGCCGGAGCGGGAGGCATGCTGTTGCTGCTCAGAGGAAGACTGTTGCTGCCCGGCAAAACTCTCGCTGCTGACGCTGCTCTGGGAAAGCTGAATGCCGTTTTCAGCGAGCTGGGTGCGCAGCATTGGCAGTGCGGCTTCCAGCGCCGCGCGAACGTGGCTGTGCGGCGACACCAGCTGCAGCTGCGCCTGGTTATCATCGAGCTTAAGGGAAATCTGTACCTGACCGAGATCTTCCGGATGCAGACGCAGCTCAGCTGACTGTTGTCCCTGCTTCGTGAACAGCGTGATGTGCTGGCTCAGCGTTTGCTGCCATTCCGGTGTACCGAGCGGCTGGCTCAACACCGGGGCCGTCGCAACGGTTGCCGCAGGCTGTGAAGGCGCAAGGGTGCTCACCATTGGCGCAAGCGTGGCGGTTGGCGCGGTGGCGGTAGACGTCGAGGCTGCCGCGATATCCTGTTTCTCCGCTACGCCGTTCGCGACCGGCGCGACGGGCACAGAGGCGTCAGCGCCTTGCGCGAGGGGCTGGTATGGCGAGGCGGTTTTGCCCTCATCGCGACCCGGCAGGTCAGCGGCCAACGCGTGCCGCCCGGCAGTGGACGGCGTCAGGGCGGCGGAGGGAAGGGACGCGCGGGCGCTCAGGCCTTCGGCGCTCTTCGGTTGCGCGGCGACCGCTGTCTGCTGGTGCGGCAGCATGGCCATTAACGCGCTAAGCCCGGCCAGCTCCTCGTCAGTGAGCGAGGTTTTCGTCTCTTCTTTCGCTGCCGCCGTGGTTAACGACTTCAGCGCGTCACCGTGGGCCGCAGGCGCAAGACCGGCCACCAGGGTTTGCAGCGCGGTAGCGTGCGGCGCGTCCTCCTCGACCAGAGTCTCCTGGCGGGCAAGAAGGTCGGCAAGTTTTGCCTGTAGCGGGGTGTTATCCCCTTTCGCCGCGGCTTTCGACAGCGTGCTGCCGGCGGCTTTCAGGTCTGCCAGGGTTAGCGGCGCATCTTTGCCCTGACCGCCGGTTTCCGTCAGCGCGCCCGCCAGCAGGGAGAGAAAATCCTGTGCACCCTCGGTGCCTTTCCCCGTCTGCGTGCCGCCTGACAGGTCGCTGTCGGTCATCAGCAGTTGTTGCAGTGTGATCATTCCGGTTTCCTCATTGATGCGCGCTGGGCAAACTCATCCATTTTTTTCTGATCCAGACGGTTCTCCGCCAGGGTCGATGCGGCGATCTGCCGGTCCTGTAAGGTCTGCCAGGCCTGCAGTCGTTGTTTTTTCTCGCGCCAGAAGTTGAGCGCGATGTCGACTTTTTCCGTCCACTGAAAAAGCTGCTGACGATGCTGTTCAATCGCTTTTTCCAGGGTCTGAATAAACTGCTGGTAGTTGATCCAGCGCTGGCTGCCGATGCCCTGCGTCATGTCGGTATTAAGGTTGGTGCGATACTCGTGCTGATAGTCGATTAACATCTTCAACTGTTCTTCAGCCTGCTGACATCCGCGCCGCATTGCGCCAAGCTGCAGTGCGGCATCATCAACTTCTTTTTCAGCCAGATCTTTTAGCGTTGATAACGCGCTGTTTTGCGCCATGACCTTCGCCCTCCACCTGTGTTACACCTGCGGGAAAATCAGCTCCAGAGCCTGAAGCGAGTCTTCCCAGTCGGCGCGTTCAAAAATACCTTGTTGCAGAAACGCCTCCAGCTGCGGCCAGAGGGTAATCGCTTTATCGAGCATCGGGTCGCTGCCTTTGGCATACGCCCCGACGCTGACCAGATCGCGGTTACGCTGGAAGCTGGAGAGCAGTTGTTTGAAGTTACGCACGCGGGCGTAGTGCTTCTCGGTTATCAGGGCCGTCATTGCACGGCTGATGGATGCTTCAATATCAATAGCCGGATAGTGCCCGGCTTCGGCGAGACGGCGCGATAACACAATGTGGCCGTCGAGGATCGCGCGCGCGGAGTCGGCAATCGGATCCTGCTGGTCATCGCCTTCGGTCAGCACCGTATAAAACGCGGTAATCGAGCCACCGCCCGTAATTCCGTTCCCCGCGCGTTCAACCAGCGCGGGCAGTTTGGCAAACACCGAGGGCGGATAGCCCTTGGTCGCCGGGGGTTCACCGATGGCCAGCGCGATTTCACGCTGCGCCATGGCATAACGGGTTAAGGAGTCCATGATCAGCAGGACGTGCTGCCCGCGGTCGCGAAAATCTTCTGCAATGCGGGTGGCATATGCGGCACCCTGCATACGCAGCAGCGGGGAGACATCCGCCGGGGCGGCAATCACCACCGAGCGCGCGCGGCCCTCTGCGCCGAGGATGTTCTCGATGAAGTCTTTGACCTCGCGACCACGTTCGCCAATCAGGCCCACCACGATCACGTCGGCCTGGGTATAGCGCGCCATCATGCCGAGCAGGACCGATTTCCCCACGCCGGAACCGGCGAACAGCCCCATACGCTGACCGCGACCGACGGTCAGCAGGGCGTTGATGGGGCGAACGCCCGTATCGAGAACATGTTCAATGGCGGTACGTTGCAGGGGGTTAAACGGCTGGGTGATCAGCGCGCCAGTTTCCGTGGTATCCGGTGAGGGCAGGCCGTCGAGCGGTTTGCCGCCGCCGTCCAGCACGCGGCCCAGCAGCGCCGGGCCAAGCGGCAGCTGTTTGCCGCTCTGTAATCCGTCGCCGCTCATATTTTTGGCGTAAACCCGCGCACCGGGCAGAATGCCTTCCACCTCTTCAAGCGGCATCAGGAACAGGCGCTGGCCGTTGAAGCCGACCACTTCGCTTTCGACCTCACGCATCTCCGGCCCGTCCTGACGCTCAATCACGCAGGTGGCACCGAGCGGAAGCTGCAGGCCCGTTGCCTCAAGCACCAGTCCGGTGGCGCGCGTTAAGCGGCCATAGCGACGCACCGAGGGGAGTTGCGTAATCTTTGTCTCGAAGTTATCGAGCGTGTTCAGCCAGCGGGTGAGGCGTGCGGTCATCAGACGACTCCCGGTGCCGCCAGACGGCACAGTTCCTGCCAGCGCGTCGCCACGCTGGCATCCAGATCGCCTTCATCGGCAGAGACTTTGCAGCCCCCGTGATGCAGGGAAGGGTCGCCGCGCAGACGCCAGCCGTGCAGGCTGAGGGTCGCGCCGAGGCTCTCTTCAACGCGCTGTAAATCATCGGGGTGTACGCGCAGCTGCGGTTTGCCGCTGAACAACGGCTCCTGCTGGAGCAGACCCTGGATCTGTTTAATCAGCGCCGAGTTATCGACTACCGGTGTCTGGCCAATGACCTGGCGGGCGGCTTCCAGCGCCATCTGCATCAGGCGCGAGGCGATCAAGCTGTCCAGCGCGTCCAGGGTGTGCTGGAACTCGCTCACCAGCTGCTGCATCCGGGCATGAAGCGGCGCCTGCTGCTGGCGCGCCTGCTCCTGACCTGCTTCCAGGCCTTTCGCCAGCCCTTCCTGGTAGCCCTGTTCGTGGCCTTTCTGTCGGCCTTCGTTCATGCCCGCGTTAAAACCCTGTTCGTGCGCCTGCATTTGCAGCTGGGCCAGCATTTGCGCCCGCTGCTCTTCTTCGCTCAGTTCCGGGACATCTGCCCCGGCATCATCCTCGTCGGGCGCGGCCATGGCGGGTTTGAACTCTGCCACAGGCGGGGCCAGATCGTCAGGCGTCCAGGGCTTCCACGACAGCTCATTAGACATAGGTGTCGTCTCCGCTGCCGATCACCATCTCGCCGGTCTCTGCCAGACGGCGAACGATAAGCAGGATGGCTTTCTGTTCGTTTTCCACCTGAGACAGACGGACCGGGCCACGGTTGGCCAGATCGTCGCGCAGGATATCGGCTGCACGCTGCGACATGTTGCGCAGGAACTTCTCGCGCAGCGGCTGTTCGGCACCCTTGAGGGCAATAAGCAGCGATTCGGAGTCCACTTCCTGAAGCAGGCGCTGGATGCTGCGATCGTCCACTTCGACCAGATTTTCGAACAGGAACATCTCGTCGATGATCTTTTGCGCCAGCTCGCCATCGAACTCGCGAACCGCGGTAATGACCGCCTCTTCCTGCTGGGTTTTCATCAGGTTGATGATCTCGGCTGCGGTTCTGACGCCGCCCATTTTGCTGCGCTTGAGGTTCTGACCGTCGAGCAGGTTGTTCAGCACTTCCGTCAGTTCCGCCAGCGCGGCAGGCTGCACGCCGCCGAAGGTGGCGATACGCAGCATCACGTCGTGGCGCAGACGTTCGTCGAACAGCGCCAGAATATCGGCTGCCTGACCCCGTTTGAGGTGCACCAGGATGGTGGCGATAATCTGCGGGTGCTCGTCGCGAATAAGGTCGGCGGCACTCTGCGGCTCCATAAAGTTGAGCGTCTCGATGCCGCTGGCGGTATCGCGGGTTTCAAGAATATCTTCCAGCAGGCTGGCGGCACGCTCTTCGCCAAGCGCTTTAACCAGCACGGAGCGCAGGTAATCGTTGGCGTTGATGTTGAGCGCCGCAAACTGCTCGGCTTCCTGCTCAAACTCCGCCAGCACTTCGGTCAGCTGCTTGTTGGAGATCTGACGCACGTTCGCCATCGCGGCGCTGAGGATCTGCACTTCGCGCTGGGAGAGGTGTTTAAACACCTCCGCCGCGCGGTCTTCGCCAATGGTCATCAGCAGGATGACACTTTTATCGGTGCCCGTAAGCGTATTACTCATGTTCGTTACCCATCCACTGACGGATGACCAGCGCGACGACGCGCGGATCGTTGTCTGACATTTCGCGAATGCGCTGGCTCATCACCTCGGCACCCATACGCTGATTAGCGCGACGCTGCTGGATCTGCTCGTCTTTGCTGAGGCGAACTTCAACGGCTTCTTCCGTATCCTGACGCGTGACCTGCTGCTCTTGCGCGGCCTTCTCGGCTTCTGCACGGCGCTGGAGCTGCGGACGCACGCCCTTACGCCACAGCAGCCAGGCGACAATCAGCACCAGCAGCCAGCGGCCTGCGGACATTAGCTGGTCGATAAACGCCTGCTGTTGCCAGAACGGCAGTTCACCACCGGTTTCATCCACCGAGCTGAACGGCGAGTTCACCACGTTGAGGGTGTCGCCACGCTTCTCTGAATACCCCATGGCTTCACGGGTCAGATCTTCAATCTGCTTCATTTGCTCGGCGGTGAGCGGCAGCGGCTTGCCGTCCGGCAGCGTTTTATAGTTCACCACCACGGCAACCGACAGGCGCTGCACATCGCCCACGTTCAGCTTGGTGTGGCGGATAGTACGGTCGACTTCATAGTTTGTGGTTTCGTTACGGCTGCTGGTGCGCGGGCCTGAACTGGCCGCCGTTGAGGTGGTTTGCGCGTTGTTTTGCTGGCCGTTCTGCTGGTTCGCCGCAGGCGTAGTAATCGGCGCTGCGTTAGCCGGTGCAGGCTGGTTTGAGAGTGCGCCCGGCACGCCGCCAGGGTAAGGTCCGCCGACCTGCTCATTCTCATTAACCTGGCGCGAACGCATCACCGCCTGAGACGGGTTACCGTTCGGGCTGTACTGCTCTTCGGTCTGTTCTTTATTGGCGAAGTCGATCTGCGCGGTGACCTGCGCGTGTACGTTGCTGTTGCCGACAACCGGGCCAAGGATCGCTTCGATACGACGCTGGAGACGGCCTTCGACGTCCGCGGCGTATTTCAGCTGCGCGTCGTTCAGATCGCGACCGGCGCTATTGGACTGGGTCAGCAGGTGGCCGCTCTGATCGACCAGAGTAACGTTACCCGGCGGCAGACCGGCAACCGCGCTGGACACCAGGTGGGTCACGGCGCTGATTTGTCCTTCGTCGAGCGCGCGGCCCGGCTCGAGATTAACGGTCACGGAAGCAGAAGGGGACTTTTGTTCACGCACGAACAGGGACGGTTTCGGCATCGCCAGGTGCACGCGGGCACTCTTGACCGGACCTAAGGTTTCAATGGTGCGGGCCAGTTCGCCTTCCAGCGCGCGCTGGTAGTTCACCTGCTCGCTGAACTGACTGATACCGAATTTTTCCTGGTCCAGCAGTTCAAAACCGACCGCGCCGCCTTTCGGCAGCCCTTGCTGCGCCAGACGCAGACGCAGCTCATGCACCTTATCTGCGGGCACTTCCAGCGCGCCGCCGTTATCGGCAAAGCGATAAGGGATATTCATCTGGGTAAGCTGGGTGACGATGGCACCGCCATCCTGATCGGAAAGGTTACTGTAAAGGGTGCGGTAATCCGGGCTTTTCGCCCATAAGACCATTGCTACCAGGATCGCAATTGCGGCAGCGCCTGCCACGATCAACGGGATTTTAGGGTTCGCGCGAAGGCGGTTCATCCACTCAAGTGATTTATTTTGTGGCGCTGTCGATGCTGCTGCACTCATTGCGCACCTCTTAAATCCTGGTGGTTTACGTTATTCGTGTAGAGAAACAAAACTGACTCCCGGGTCGGCAAACACGACAAAAGTTCCATATTGATGGCACTGCCATTATTTGATGATTCGGGATTTTCTATGCGTCAAATAACCTGGTTTTTTCACGTTATTTACCGCCATTATCTTATTGACAAGCTGTTAGTCTTGACCCCGTAAAAAACCATCCAGGGGAGAGTCATGGCTATTCAGGGCATTGAAGGGGTACTCAGTCAGCTGCAGGCGACGGCGGTGTCGGCACGCAGTCAGAACGTGGCGGAACAACAGCCGGGCATCAGTTTTGCGGGGCAACTGCACGCCGCGCTTGACCGCATCAGCGAGACCCAGACGGCGGCGCGTACCCAGGCCGAGAAATTTAGCCTCGGCGAACCGGGCGTGGCGCTGAACGATGTGATGACCGATTTGCAAAAAGCATCGGTCTCCCTGCAGATGGGGATCCAGGTGCGTAACAAGCTGATCTCGGCCTATCAGGACATCATGTCGATGCAGGTGTAGCACCAACGCATCTTACGCTGGCGGCCTCAACACTTTAATGCCACAATATTTTTTTCTTCGCACGCGGGAAAGATGATGAAAAAAATAGCATTTGCTGGCGCACTGCTGGCGTTGACCGGATGTGTACAGGTCGAGAATTACCAGGACGTGATTAAGCATCCTGCTCCGGCGCAGCTGACGGGGTACTGGCAGTCAAAAGGGCCGCAAAGCAGCATGGTAAGCCCGGAGGCGATTGCCACGCTGGTGGTGACGCAGGAGGGCGATACGCTGGATTGCCGCCAGTGGCAGCGCGTTCTGGCGGTGCCGGGCAAACTGATGCTCCATTCGGATGACTACTATAATGTGACCCAAAAGCGCGATGTGTATCCGCTTGAGCTTGACGATGGCGTGCTGGAGTATGACGGCATGGAGCTTCACCGGGTTGACCGTCCAACGGTCGAGTGCGCTGATTTCCTCAGCAAACATCCGCTGGAGAGTCAGCTTCCTTAGTGTTTTTAGCCGGGTGGCGGCTGCGCCTTACCCGGCCCACAAAACCCTGGCCCGGAAGGTCTTAGCGCCACCCGGCAAAGTATTTACAACGCGTCCTCAATCACCCACACGCTGACGCTTCCGCCATTGCAGGTAAAGGTGCCTTCGCCATCCGCTGCGGTAGTCACTGTCTCTTCCCGGTTGCCAAGAAAATCACGCCAGGTTTTGTTGCCGTAGTTCTCGCCAAGGCAGATCGTCTTCTCGCCGTCATCGCCATTTGAAAGGACCACCACGCAGCCGGGGTCGTCTTCGGTTCCACTGCGGCTAAACGCAATGCAGTTGGGGTGATCGAAGAACAGGGTTTGTACCCCGTGCGCAAAACGCTGGCGGGCGAGGATCAACTCGTGAAGCTGTTCAATGACCGGCATCTCAATGTGATACGTCTCGCCGTCACCGCCGGTGTCGTCGTAGGTCGCACCGAACAAATCGGGATAGAACACGCTCGGCACGCCGTTCTCGCGCAGCAGAATAAGCGCATACGCCAGCGGTTTGAACCAGGCTTCTACCGGCGCTTCCAGCGCCTGCAGCGGCTGGGTGTCGTGGTTAGCCACCAGCGTGACGGCGTGGAACGGGTCCGTTTCAACCAGGGTGCCGGTAAAGATCTGGCTCATGTCGTAGTCGCGGCCCATGCGCGACGCTTCGTGGAAATTCATCTGCAGCGGGGCGTCGAACAGCATGGTTTTGCCTTCGACCTGATCGATATAGTTCTTCAGCGCGTCGACGTCGTGTGACCAGTATTCTGCCACCACGAACAGCGGTTTTTCCGACACTTCCTGAACGTGTTCAATCCACTCTTTATAGAACCAGGCGGGGATGTGCTTAACCGCATCCAGACGGAAGCCATCGCACTGCGTCTGTTCCATCACCCAGCGTGCCCAGTATTTGATCTCTTCGGTAACGGCACGATTGCGAAAATCGATGTTTTCGCCCATCAGGTAGTCGAAATTACCCATCTCATTATCGACCTGATCGTTCCAGCCATCGCCGGTGTAATCGTTAACGATTTTAAAGATGCCGTCTTCGTTGGGGTTTTCGATATGGTCGATGCCGCTGAAACATTTATAGTCCCAGACGAACTGCGAATACTGCCCCGCGCGAACGGGGAAGCTGTAGCGGGTCCAGGCCTCACACTCGATGATTTCATCGTCAATCTGCGTACGATCCTCCTGATTTACGCGCTGCACGCGAACAGGCTCTTTCTCGTCTGCCCCCATTTTGTGGTTAACCACCACGTCCAGCAGCACCGCAATGTCGTTGCTTTTCAGGGCGCTGATGGCCTCAAGCAGCTGGGCCTTGTCACCATATTTCGTGGCCACGCTGCCTTTCTGGTCAAACTCGCCAAGGTCGAACAGATCATACGAGTCGTAGCCCACGGAATAGCCGCCGGATGCGCCTTTATACGCCGGAGGCAGCCAGACCATATTGATGCCAATTTCATTCAGATTTGGGGCTAACGCCGTGACCTCGGGCCATAACTCGCCGCCAGTAGGGTAGTACCAGTGAAAACATTGTAACAGGGTGGGGTTTTTCATCGTCCGTGCTCCAGAAGCCGTTTGGCTGACTTCTGGAGTATGGATGAAGAAATCATAATTGTGTGTCGCGGGTCAAACTTTCCGGATAAAGAATATTCCCTGATAGCTTTCCATAGGTTGATGTTATGGATTGCTGTTTGCCTGTCTGGCCGATGAGATTGCGCAGTTCATCCATTCGGGACTGAAGCAGTGATTTAAGTTCATTCTCATTTTCGAGGATCTTTTTCAACAGGAAACGCGCTTGCTCTACTTGAGCAGGAGGGCACGACGTAATGGGATTACTGGAAATACTTTCCACCAGTTGAACGTAATGCATCTCTTGCTCAATGAGCTCATCCCACTTACCGGTATGAGCAAGATTTAGCATCGCTATGCTTTGAGCATGTAAAGCGTGCCAGTGACTAAGCGCTGCGCTGGGAATATTCATCAAAATTATCCTGAGATAGAGGACGCATTGGGGCCAATTTGCTTCCACGCATCCGCAATATTGTTTAACAGGTTTTCAACCTCAACAATTGCCTCAACGTCGTTATGCAAATTCGCAATTAATAACCGCCGAACCATATATTCATATAAAGACGCCAGATTATCTGACAGTTCTCCCCCCGCCTCCATGTTCAGCGCTGCTTTCAATCCGTTGTCGATGATATTGATTGCTTTTGAAAGCGCCAGGCCTTTCTCTGCAAGCTGTCCTGCATCAAGAAACAAGCGCGCTCGGACAAGGGCGCTGTGCGCCCCATCGAAGAGCATGACAATCAACTGGTGAGGGCTGGCATTCATCACCGCGCTTTCCACTCCTATATTTTGATAGGACTGGACACCAGAGGTGTTATACATACTTACTCCTGTATTTATGATGATTTCGTGAACTGCTGAGTCAGATAGTTCGCCGTATTGGTCATTTTCGTCATCAGTACGTCCAGCTGGGTAAACTGGGTTTTGTATCGCGCCATCGTTGCATCGATAGACGCTTCCATATCATCGTAGCGCTCACTCAGACTCTTAAGTGTTTTATTGATACCGTCTTTGGCATTCTGGATGACCCCGGTTTTACCGGCGCTGGTACTCAGCATAGAATCCAGCGTGCTGCTCATTTGGGTGGCGAGCCCGGTGGTTTTTCCGTCGCCGATAAAGTATTGCTGCACGCCGCCAGGGTTGTCTGTAAGTGCTTTTTTCAGTTTATCACTGTCAATTTTCAGGTTACCCATGGTGCCATCGCTACCTTTCGCCGGGTCCTGAGTAATACCTAACTGCGCCATAATCTGTACGGAGCCGCTCTGAACATCCGTCAACATGCTACGCAGCTGCGCCTGGATCCCACGGACATTACCGTCACCCACTAACGCCCCGTTGCTGGCAGACTGATCTTCACCCGCTTCTACAGCCACATATTTGGTAACGCTGTTGATGGTGGACTGCAGCGAGTTATACGCCGTTACCCAGTCAGAGATTGCTTTCTGGTTTGCATCGGTTGCACGGGTAATATCCAGCGTTTCGTCTGCTTTACTCTCCGCTTTGACCGTAAAGGTCACACCCGGCAGCGCATCCGAAATCGTGTTGCTCTGACGCTCGATGGTAATGTCATTCACCACCAGGACGGCGTTTTGCGCTTTCGTCTGTACGGTCAGTGCACCCGTAGCGCTTGCAGAGTCATAACCGATCGCAGCCTGTAAGGTATCGTCGCCGGTGACATTAATGCTCATCTGGCCGTCGGTACCCGTTGATTTCGACGTCAGCATCAGACGGTAGTCGCCATCTTTAGCTTTGATGACGCTGGCGGTGACGTTGCCGTTCGCTTTGTTAATCGCGCTGGCGATACCGCTCAGGGACGTGTCTGCGTCAGAGAGCTCAACTTCCAGCGGCTTTTTCGTACCAGGCTGGGTAATCGTAATGGTACGTTTAGCCCCCGTTACTTCACCCAATTTTTCAGTATTACTGGAAATAGAGCCGCTGGTCAGGACCTGCGCTTTGGCCATTTGGTTCACGTTGACCGTAAACGTGCCGGTAGACGCTTCGGTCGAGGTTGTCGCGGTAAACGCGGTATTCGTACTGCTGACAGACGTGGAGTTCCAGGTCGCAGGTTTAGCCAGCGCAGCCGTCGCAGTTTGCAGATTTGTCATGGCGCTCTGCAGCTTACCGTACGCACTTAATTGCGCGTTATAGGTCGTCTGCTGGGTTGTAATGGTTTTCAGCTTCGTTCTTTCTGCTGTATCTAACTGATTATACAAATCCCCGAGTCCTGCAGAACCTATCCCGAGGTTAGTGATAGTAGCCATAACTGTTTTCCTTAAATGCGTTGGTAGATCAGGACTCTTTATCGGCGCATTGGTGGAAAAGTTTACGCCAGAGACAAAAAAATAATCCCTGGAATAGCCACCAGAGGCGTGGGCTAATAGCTGGATTACACCTTGCGGTAAATAAAAGGGCTACTTACGGCCATGAAAGAGAAGCCGTAAATAAGCACTGACAGGAGAGGGGATTTGCTTTTGGGAGGCGTCACTGTAAAGCAGGTTTGATAAATAATTGCTTATAAATCAATAAAATGATTTTTTTTCTAAATTGATTCTAAAGTCTTTTTGGGACGCGTCGATAACCTTGATGACGGTGAGAGACGCCGTGAGTGTTAGGCACCGAAACCTAAACCCATTTTTGAAGGAATTAAAATTATGGCAGTTATCAATACTAACCTGTTGTCCCTGACTACTCAGAACAACCTGAACAAATCTCAGTCTTCCCTGGGAACTGCGATCGAGCGTCTGTCCTCTGGTCTGCGTATCAACAGCGCGAAAGATGACGCTGCTGGCCAGGCGATTGCCAACCGTATGACTGCACAAGTTAAAGGTCTGACTCAGGCAGCACGTAACGCAAACGACGGTATCTCTGTTGCACAGACTACTGAAGGCGCACTGAACGAAATCAACACCAACTTACAGCGTATCCGTGAACTGACCGTACAGGCTCAGAACGGTACTAACTCTGCGGATGACCTGGTTTCCATCAACAACGAAGTTGTTGACCGTATGAAAGAGATCAACCGTGTTGCTGGCCAGACTAGCTTCAACGGCGTGAAGGTACTGTCTACCGCTCAGACGCTGAACATCCAGGTTGGCGCGAACGATTCCGAAACTATCGGCATCTCCCTGAAGAAAATTGACTCTTCTACCCTGTTCGCTGGCAACGCCAAAATGTCTGGTATCACCGAAGGTACCACCGGTAAAGGTTCCGTTGGTATCCTGGCATCTTACTCTGCAGGTACTGCTGCAAGCGGCGCGACTGCTGCTACCGCTGCAACTGCAACCGTTGCTTCTGGCCTGCTGGCTGAAATCGACAAAGCGATCTCTGACGTTGACTCCCTGCGTTCAAGCCTGGGTGCGAGCCAGAACCGTTTCGAATCTACCGTTAACAACCTGAACAGCACCGTGACCAACATCACCGCTGCGAAGAGCCGCATTGAAGATGCTGACTACGCGACCGAAGTATCCAACATGAGCCGCGCACAGATCCTGCAGCAGGCGGGTACTTCTGTACTGTCTCAGGCTAACCAGGTTCCTCAGACCGTTCTGTCCCTGCTGCGTTAATCGCTCAGTTACAATCTGTCTAATTAAGCTAAAAAATAACGGGTATTTCACCCGTTATTTTTTTTTGTGCTTTTTATACTGAATGCCCAATCTCAGCCAGACGGTTAAACCTGGATTAATGTGCTTTTATGAAAAAATCACCCGCCAAGTCTTTTCAGAACAGTGAGCAACCCATTGATCATTCGATCAAAGAAAAAATGCGTCTTGCTGTTGAATGGCTGTCTACTCAGCCAGAAAAATCACTCAATGTAGCTAACGAATTACTCGTTGAAAACGCTACTAACTACCTGCTCTGGGTTATTGCTGCACGCGCACATCAGAGGTTGGGACAGTTTTTCCAGGCTGGCGAATGCGTTGATAAAGCGCTTAAAATTGATTCAAATAACGTTGAAGCCATCTACGCGAAATCGGACCTTTTATATCGCAGCGACCGTTTAGCAGAAGCAGAAGAATATCTGTCCACGGCGATTCATCAGGTTGAAAAAAACGCGGCCAATCCGCTGCGACTTCTTCTTGCTACGGTCTTACAGAAATCGAAAAAATATGAAGAGGCGCAGGCGCTTTATAAGCAGTTAACCGCTGAAATGCCAGGTAACTGGCTCTACTGGAATAACCTGGGGATGGTCCAACAAGACCTGAGCCAGTTCAACGAGATGGATGAGGCGTACCAGCACAGCTGTGAAGTCTCAAAAGATAACCCTACGCCCTATTTTAACCGTATCGTTGGTGCGCACTATAATCCGGAGCGCAGCGCCGAAGACATTCTTAAACTGTGTAAAAGCTGGCAGGAAAATTTCCCCCCGCGCTCGGTTAAGCGTGCGGTTGCCAAAAATAAAGCACCAGACAAGTGCCTGCGTATTGGTCTTGTCTCGGATGGCTTGCGCTTGCATCCGGTCGGGCAGATGATTGTGATGGGGCTGGAGCACATTCCCGCCTCACAGATTGAATTCTACGCCTACAGCACCAACTACCAGGAAGATCACCTGACTCACCGCTTAAAGCGCATGTGTGCCAGCTGGCGGGTCGTGGAGCATATTGGCGCTGCTGAGCTTGATAAGATTGTCCGCGAAGACGAGATTGATATTCTGTTCGACCTCTGCGGCTATAACGCCAACAGCCGTATGCAAACCTTCCAGCTGCAGCCCGCGCCGATTCAAATCAAGTGGGTAGGGGGGTTAATCAGCAGCACCGGGCTGGCCGGCATGGACTACCTGCTCAGCGACGCCATCGAAACGCCTGAATGGGCGGACTCGCTGTATACCGAAAAGTTGATCCGTATGCCGGATGACTATATTTGCTACGATCCGCCGTTCTACCTCCCGGCGGTGAGCGAAATGCCGGTTAAAACCAAAGGCTACTTCACCTTCGGCTGTTTTAATAACGCCTCTAAAATCAATGATTTTTTATTAAACCAGTGGGCGGTGCTATTGCACAGCGTGCCGGATTCCAGGCTGTTCCTGAAAAGCTTCAACTTTGATAACGAGAACTTAAAAGAGCGTGTATTGACGACCCTGGAAGGCCACGGTATCGCGCGCGAACGCGTGCGTATCGAAGGGATGGCACCGCATCAGGAGCTACTGGCCTGCTATAACGAGGTTGATATTGCCCTCGATCCCTGGCCGTACTCCGGTGGGCTGACCACCTGTGAAGCCCTGGCGATGGGCGTGCCTGTCGTGACCTTGCCGGGCCCAACCTTTGCGGGGCGTCACTCCGCCTCTCACCTGGTTAACGCGGGCCTGCAGGAACTGGTGGCCAGCGACTGGCAGAACTTTATTGATATTACCGTCGGCCTGACTCAGGACCTCAACAGCCTGGAGATTATCCGCGGCAACATGCGCGAGATTTTACTGGCCTCGCCGGTATGCGACGGCCAGCGCTTTGCGAAACATTTCTCGCAGGCAATGCGCGCCGTCTGGCAGCGTTACTGTGAAGGTAAAAAACCCGAAGCGCTGACCCTGCGCTGCGACGAGGCGCCTTATTTCCTGGATGATAACCAGCCGGTCGAACTGAAGATGCCGGCAGAGGTTGACGTTGCCGCGAGGCGAATCGAAAGTGAAGACTTCTCCTTCGCACTGGCGGGTAAGGTCATCACCATGGACTTTGGCGGCAGCTTCACAACGGGTAAGAAATTTATCAGCCTGACCGAGCTGGATTCATTCTTCTTTATCATTATGGATACCCTCGGGGTCGTCGAAGACAAACACCTGCCGCCGCGCAAAAAATCGATGCAGCACATCAAACTGCACACCTTAGGCAACGGCGAACTCACGCCGGTGTATATGTGTTTGGATAATCGGCTGAGCAGTACGCTAAAACCTCTGAACACGATGAACGCCGCTGGCGCAGAAGTTCTCGTCGAGCTGAAATCTCAGTCATCGCAGCTTGATAATATTCATGGGCTGGAAAAGGTCGATCTGTTGGTGCTGGACAACAAATTCGATCTGGCACCCGTCTTCCAGTATGGGTCGCGCATTCTGCAAGAGTGTCTGACCGTCGAAGTCAAAATTACCTTTGCGAATACTCATCAGGGCCAGATGTCCCTGGACGCGATTGGCAGCGTACTCGCGCACTCCGGCTTTAACTTCCACAGCTTTACGGACGTTGAGTACGGTGCGCCAAAAGTCTTTGCTAACGCTGAGCCTCTGGCCTCAACGCAGATGGTGTCGGCTAAAGCGATATTTATTCCGGGCGAGCACAGGCTGTGCAATCTCAGTAGTGCGCAGCATGAAAAATTAGCCTTTATTATGCATGTGGTTTATGGCCTGCATGACGTTGCGGCCACGCTGTTGCAGGCGCACTCGTCCGGGCGTGCAGAGGCTTATATTAATGAGATTTTATTTCCCCACCAGCTCACTACTGCAAAACAGCGGAAACACGGTTTACCGCAAAAGCTTGTTGTCAGCTTAACCTCCTGGCATAAGCGTTTTGCTACGCTGCAATACACCCTTCAACGTTTATTGAAACAGACCGTTAAAGCGGATCGTATTATTTTGTGGCTTGCCGAGTCGGAGCGCCATCTCGTTCCAGAAAACGTCCTTGCCTTTGCGTCGAAGGGTATTGAGATAAAATATTGCGACGATATTCGCTCTTACAAGAAAATTGTCCCGACGTTAATTGAGGAACCGAATGCCTTCATCGTGACGGCCGATGATGATTTAGCCTATCAGCCGCAATGGCTGGAAAAACTTATTGCCGGTTGGGATGGGGATTATAAAACGGTGGTTGCGCACCGGGCACATAAAATCCGTCTTGGCAGCGATAACACCCCCATTCCTTATAAAGAGTGGAAATGGAATTACTCCGTCACCACGGATCTTTCTAACCTCATTTTCCCGACCACGGGATTCGGTGCGCTTTATCCACCAAAATGCTTCCATGCTGATGTGCTCAAAAAAGAGATTTTTGAGAAATTAGCGCCTGGCGCTGACGATGTCTGGCTGTTCTGGATGTGTCGTATGAACGGAGTGAAATTTAACGTTGTTCCTGAACATATGGAATCCGAGGAATGGAAAGGAACCTCAGAAGATGGTCTGTGGCAAACTAACCTGCTGCAGGGTGAGAACGACAAGTATATTAAGAACATGATTGCCCATTATGGCTTTGCGCCGGAGGCGAAAGCGGTTATCGATCGTTCTGCGACGAAGTCCGATGATAACCGCGACTCTCAGAAAGAATCCCTGGCCTTCCGTCAGTCGGGCCAGTACTGGGACGATCGTTACCGCTTAAAAGGCAACTCCGGAGCGGGCTCTTATGGTCGCCTGGCTGACTTTAAGGCCGAGGTTATTAACGCGTTCGTGAAAGAGGAGCAGGTGAGTTCTGTGATGGAGTTCGGCTGCGGTGATGGTAACCAGTTGTCTCTCGCTGACTATCCTCGCTATACGGGTTTTGATGTTTCTGACCATGCGATACAGCTCTGCCGGAATCGGTTTAGCAACGACCCGACAAAAGATTTTTATCCGGTAGGTGACTGGACAGGGCAGCAGGCAGAATTAACCCTCTCCCTGGACGTGATTTATCATCTTATTGAAGATGAAATTTTTGAAAAGTATATGCAGACGCTTTTCTCTGCGGCATCGAGATTTGTCATCGTTTATGCCTCGAACAATGAGGAATATAACGTTTCTATCTCGAAATATGCCCAGCACGTGTATCATCGAAAATTCACGGATTGGGTCTTGAAAAACAGAGGCGAATCCTGGGAGTTACATAAGTACATACCTAATAAATATCAGTTTGATGCTAACGATCAAAACAATACGTCGTTTGCTGATTTCTATATTTTCCGTCGAGTTGATAGCTAAGACGGGGTGTTAGCGCATTTACCAGGCCTGTTAAATGCGCTGCAATGTGTTTTGAGCGTTCCTGGCGTGCAGCGAAAATCTGCACGCGAAGGACACACTATTTCGTTCGGGTCAGACGGAACGGCTTGAGTTTTAGTCCTGCTCATATGCTGCCATGTTTTATGTTAATGGCAATTTAACCCCCGCTTTTTTAGATGGTTAGCCCCGAATTGTCTGGCGCTTACCCTGGCGTTAGCCAAATAACCCACTTTTTGTTCCCTTATTCACCCGATTAAAACCCCTCCAGAATCGGATAATCATGCCGATAACTCAACTAACGCAGGGCTGTTTATCGTGAATTCACTCTATACCGCTGAAGGTGTAATGGATAAACACTCGCTGTGGCAGCGTTATGTCCCGCTGGTGCGTCACGAAGCATTGCGCCTCCAGGTGCGGTTGCCGGCGAGCGTGGAACTGGACGATCTGCTACAGGCGGGCGGTATCGGGTTATTAAATGCAGTTGACCGATACGACGCTCTGCAAGGAACGGCATTTACGACTTACGCAGTTCAGCGTATTCGTGGTGCGATGCTGGACGAGTTGCGCAGCCGCGATTGGGTGCCGCGCAGCGTTCGCCGCAACGCGCGCGAAGTGGCTCATGCAATGGGACAGCTGGAACAGGAACTGGGGCGCAACGCGACGGAAACGGAAGTGGCGGAGCGTCTGGGGATTGCTGTTGAAGACTATCGTCAGATGTTGCTCGATACCAATAATAGCCAACTCTTCTCTTACGATGAGTGGCGCGAAGAGCATGGCGACAGTATCGAGCTGGTGACGGATGAGCATCAGCAAGAAAACCCGTTACACCATTTAATGGAAGGTAACTTACGCCAGCGCGTGATGGAAGCGATTGAAGCGTTACCAGAACGTGAACAGCTGGTGTTGACCCTTTATTACCAGGAAGAGCTTAATCTCAAGGAGATTGGCGCGGTGCTGGAAGTAGGGGAGTCGCGGGTTAGCCAGCTGCACAGCCAGGCCATAAAACGCTTACGGACAAAACTGGGTAAGTTGTAGGTGATTCATTCACCTGAAAATGCCGCACAACGTATTGACAACCAGGAGTTATCATGACGGTGCAGCACGCTAAAAGACGGCCTCTAAGCCGCTACCTGAAAGACTTTAAACACAGCCAGACGCATTGCGCCCACTGTAACAAGCTACTCGACCGTATCACGCTGGTACGTCGCGGTGAAATCGTGAATAAAATTGCGATCTCTCGCCTCGATACCTTACTGGATGAAGCCGCCTGGCGCGAAGAGCAAAAAGAGTGGGTAGCGCTTTGCCGTTTCTGTGGCGATCTCCATTGCAAAGAGCAAAGCGACTTCTTTGATATCATCGGCTTCAAACAGTTCCTGTTTGAGCAGACCGAGATGAGCCACGGCACCGTGCGTGAATATGTGGTGCGCCTGCGCCGTCTTGGTCAGCATCTCACTCTGCAGAACCTTTCCCCTGATCTGCTGAAGACCGGTTATCTGGATGAGAATCTGGAGCCATGGTTACCTGCCACCAGCACCAACAACTACCGCATTGCGCTGCGCAAGTACGCGCAATATAAGGTACAAATGCCGGTGGCGTTACAGCAGAAAGTCCACGCCGAGACAACTTCTGATATATATTAAAAATGAATAAGATGTAGCGCAGTCGCCTTTGACCTTGCAGGCGATTTCTCTACACTACTCAAAAATTCCACTGTATCGGGGTATATATGAAATTAGCACTTCTGGGTCGTCAGGCGCTGATGGGTGTGATGGCCGTTGCGCTGGTCGCAGGGATGAGCGTGAAAACGTTCGCGGCGGAAAATCTGCTGAATAAAGTCAAAGAGCGCGGCACGCTGCTGGTTGGGCTGGAAGGAACCTATCCTCCGTTCAGCTTCCAGGGTGACGACGGTAAACTGACCGGTTTTGAAGTCGAGTTTGCCGAAGAGCTGGCGAAGCACCTGGGCGTCAAAGCCTCTCTCAAGCCAACCAAATGGGACGGGATGCTGGCCTCGCTGGATTCTAAACGCATCGATGTGGTGATCAATCAGGTGACCATTTCTGATGAGCGTAAGAAGAAATATGATTTCTCCACGCCGTACACCGTGTCGGGTATCCAGGCGCTGGTGAAGAAAGGTAACGAAGGGACCATCAAGTCCGCGGCTGACCTGAAAGGGAAAAAAGTCGGCGTCGGTCTGGGGACCAACTACGAAGAGTGGCTGCGTCAGAACGTTCAGGGTGTGGATATCCGTACCTATGATGACGACCCGACGAAATATCAGGACCTCCGCGTAGGCCGTATCGATGCCATTCTGGTAGACCGTCTGGCCGCGCTGGATCTGGTGAAGAAAACCAACAATACCCTGGCCGTTGCGGGTGATGCGTTCTCTCGTCAGGAGTCTGGTGTGGCGGTGCGTAAAGGTAACGACGATTTGCTGAAAGCCATCGATGGCGCGATTGCAGAGATGCAAAAAGACGGCAGCCTGAAGGCGCTGTCTGAGAAGTGGTTCGGCGCCGACGTGACCAAATAAGCTTTGTGTGACAAAAAAAGGCGCTTTTAAAAGCGCCTTTTTTATTTATGACGTGACTACGTGCATAATAAAAATATCAAATCTTGTATGCGTTAACGGAGAACCCATGTCACTGCAGAATGTAACGCGCTTCCCCCGCCTGGAATTTATTGGGGCACCCACGCCGCTGGAGTACCTGCCGCGTTTTTCTGACTATTTAGGACGCGATATTTTCATCAAACGGGATGACGTGACGCCAATGGCGATGGGCGGCAACAAGCTGCGCAAGCTGGAATTCCTCGCCGCCGATGCCCTGCGCGAAGGGGCGGATACGCTGATCACCGCCGGGGCCATTCAGTCGAACCACGTTCGCCAGACGGCCGCAGTGGCGGCGAAGCTGGGGCTGCACTGCGTGGCACTGCTGGAAAATCCTATCGGAACGCAGGCGGAAAACTACCTGACCAACGGCAACCGGCTGCTGCTGGATCTGTTCAACGTGCAGGTGGAAATGGTCGATGCGTTGAACGATCCGAATGCGCAGCTCGAGGAACTGGCCACGCGGCTGGAAGCTCAGGGGTTTCGGCCCTATGTGATCCCGGTCGGCGGTTCGAATGCACTGGGGGCGCTGGGTTATGTGGAGAGCGCGCTGGAAATCGCGCAGCAGTGTGAAGGCGCAGTGAGCTTATCCTCGGTGGTGGTTGCCTCCGGCAGCGCGGGCACGCATGCCGGGCTGGCGGTCGGGCTTGAACAGCTAATGCCGGACGTTGAACTGATTGGCGTGACGGTGTCCCGCAGCGTGGCCGAGCAAAAACCGAAGGTCGTCACATTACAGCAGGCGGTGGCTGAGCAGCTAGAGCTGAAGGCAAAAGCCGAGATCCTGCTGTGGGATGACTATTTTGCGCCAGGCTATGGCACGCCAAACGAAGAGGGTATGGAAGCGGTCAAACTGCTGGCGCGTCTGGAAGGTATCCTGCTTGACCCGGTCTACACGGGCAAGGCAATGGCAGGCCTGATTGACGGCATTACCCGCAAGCGCTTTAAGGATGAAGGCCCGATTTTATTCGTACACACGGGCGGAGCGCCCGCGCTGTTTGCCTATCATCCGCATGTTTAAAAATCAGGTCGAAAAATAATAATGCAAGAAAGTATTCAACTGGTTATTGATTCACTGCCCTTTCTGCTGAAGGGGGCGGTGTTTACCCTCCAGCTCAGCATCGGCGGGATGTTCTTCGGCCTGGTGCTCGGGTTTGTGCTGGCATTGATGCGCATGTCTCATGTCCTGCCGATTCGCTGGCTGGCACGGTTCTACATCTCCGTGTTTCGCGGTACGCCGCTTATCGCGCAGCTGTTTATGATTTACTACGGTTTGCCCCAGTTCGGCATCGAGCTTGATCCGATCCCCGCAGCGATGATTGGCCTGTCGCTTAACACCGCGGCATACACCTCCGAAACCCTGCGGGCGGCCATCTCGTCCATCGATAAAGGACAGTGGGAAGCCGCTGCCAGTATCGGGATGACGCCCTGGCAGACGCTGCGAAGGGCGATCCTGCCGCAGGCGGCGCGGGTGGCCTTGCCTCCGCTCAGCAACAGTTTTATCAGCCTGGTGAAAGATACTTCGCTTGCCGCGACGATCCAGGTGCCGGAACTGTTTCGTCAGGCGCAGCTCATCACGTCGCGCACGCTGGAGGTCTTCACCATGTATCTTGCGGCATCGCTGATTTACTGGGTGATGGCGACCGTGCTCTCCGCGCTGCAGAACTACTTTGAAAACCAGCTTAACCGCCAGGAGCGAGATCCGAAATGAGTGCTATCGACGTTAAAAACCTGGTGAAAAAATTCCACGGTCAGACGGTGCTTCATGGCATCGACCTGGAAGTGGAGGAGGGTGAAGTGGTGGCGATCGTCGGCCCCAGCGGTTCAGGGAAAACCACGCTGTTGCGCAGTATTAATTTACTCGAACAGCCGGAAGGGGGGACGATCCGCGTGGGTGATATCACCATCGATACCGGGAAATCTTTTGCGCAGCAGAAAGGGTTGATCCGCCGTTTGCGACAGCATGTGGGTTTTGTGTTTCAAAGCTTCAATCTTTTCCCGCACCGCACGGTGCTGGAGAACATCATTGAAGGCCCGGTCATTGTGAAGGGCGAGCCGAAGGAAGAAGCCATAGCCCGCGCGCGTGAGCTGCTGGCAAAAGTGGGGCTGGCAGGAAAAGAGACCAGCTACCCGCGACGTTTGTCCGGCGGGCAACAGCAGCGCGTGGCCATTGCCCGTGCGCTGGCGATGCGCCCTGAGGTAATATTATTTGACGAACCTACTTCCGCGCTTGACCCGGAGCTGGTGGGTGAAGTGTTGAATACTATCCGTCAGCTTGCGCAAGAGAAGCGCACAATGGTGATCGTTACGCATGAAATGAGTTTTGCGCGCGACGTAGCCGACCGGGCCATCTTTATGGATCAGGGCCGCATCGTTGAGCAGGGGCCAGCTAAGCGCTTATTTGCTGACCCTCAGCAGCCGCGAACCCGGCAGTTCCTGGAAAAGTTCCTCATGCAGTAGCATATTGCACTAATTTGCTCCAGAATTTTCCGCTGGAGCAAATTATTCTCCACTGACCTCTCCCGGCAAACTTTTTTATACCATTCAGTTCGGTTAAACCGTATTAAAGCTGAAGGTAATTGCGAATTTGCCGATATTTTGCAGTTATAAATAAGATTTATGTGGTAGTTTATATTCACCATAAGAATGATTATCTTTATCAGGGGCTTCATTAAGTAAGTATGAGGGATTCAGACTTTTTCACGTGGCGACGGAAATGCTTCCTTCGCTTTCAGGAGTTGACCTGTGCTGACGAGGTTTATCAAGAACTTCAGCAGCAAACACAGGCGCTCGAATTTGATTACTTCTCACTCTGCGTTCGACATCCGGTGCCGTTTACGCGCCCGAAGATTTCTGTACATTCCAGTTATCCCGATCGGTGGATGGCGCAATATAAGTCTGAGAATTATTTCGCGGTCGATCCGGTGCTTAAACCGGAGAACTTTATCCAGGGCCATTTACCCTGGACCGATGAATTATTCGCGGATGCCCAGGAATTATGGGGCGGGGCGCAGGACCACGGCATTCGCAAAGGCATAACGCAATGTCTGATGCTGCCGAATCATGCGCTCGGGTTCCTTTCGGTCTCCCGAACCAGCCTGCGCGAAAATGCGATCCACCATGAAGAGATCGAGCTGCGGCTGCAAATGCTGGTGCAAATGGCGCTGACGTCGTTGCTGAGGTTCGAACATGAGACGGTCATGCCGCCCGAAATGAAATTCAGTAAGCGCGAGCGTGAAATCCTGAAGTGGACAGCGGAAGGTAAAACCTCGGCGGAAATAGCCATCATTCTCTCGATTTCGGAGAACACGGTTAATTTCCATCAAAAGAATATGCAGAAGAAATTCAACGCGCCGAACAAAACGCAGATTGCTTGCTACGCGGCGGCGACAGGACTGATTTGACTGAAAAAACGTTCTGCGTGGCAGACAAGACAACGGCTGAATGCTTTGCATCCAGCCGTTTTTTATTACTGACGGTAAGCCTGTTTGATCTGCTTAACCGTATTGGCAAACACCTCTGACTCTGCCTGATCTTCCATCTGCGCGATCTGTTTTTCCATTTTAATGATCACACGTCCCGCGTCCGCCTGACCCATGGCCTGTAGCATAAGCGTCAGCAGCGATTTCAGACAGTTTACTTCCTGTGCCAGTTCCTGGTTATTCTCCGCAGTGGCAAATTCAGGTGTGCTCATTTATTTTCCTCAATATAAAACAGCGCGCGAGCGCGACGATGAAAGTTATGGCGCCGGAGTATATCACAAGCTGAGACAAAAAAAGCAGTGGTTGTTTTTTGTACTTTTCCGCATTTTGTTTATTTGCGTAAACAGAACGTCGCAGTAATCTGGCCATCCGCGTAAGACAATTAATTGTTTAGCGCCGGTTCGACTGTCGTTAATTGTTGTTACAAAAAGTTAAGAACTGTTTTTGGGCGAAAGTTATTAACGAATTTTTTGTAACCTTTTGAATACAGATGCTCAAAAATAGTCGTAAAAGCCCATTCCATGCGGGTTCGCTTTCCACGTGCTGTACAAGCTAATTTCCAAAAACGAGAGCGTAATCGAATAGCCGCTTTTTTAACGATTTAATCTTGCGAGGAAAACCGTTAATATAAAGGCAATAAGCAGTCAGTAGCGTTATCCCTATTCTGGAGACATTTCCTTTGATCAACGTCCTTCTTGTTGATGACCACGAACTGGTGCGCGCAGGGATACGACGCATTCTTGAAGATATAAAAGGCATCAAAGTGGCCGGTGAGGCCTGCTGTGGCGAAGACGCGGTAAAATGGTGCCGCGCTAACTCGGCAGACGTTGTGCTGATGGATATGAACATGCCCGGTATCGGTGGGCTTGAGGCCACGCGCAAAATTGCCCGCACCTTTGTTGATACCAAAGTCATCATGCTGACCGTGCATACGGAAAATCCGCTTCCTGCCAAAGTGATGCAGGCGGGAGCTGCCGGATACCTGAGTAAAGGCGCCGCACCTCAGGAAGTTGTCAATGCTATCCGTTCTGTTTATGCCGGGCAGCGTTACATCGCGTCGGACATTGCACAACAAATGGCGTTGAGTCAGATTGAACCGGAAAAAACGGCATCGCCCTTTGCCTGTTTGTCTGAGCGCGAATTGCAGATTATGCTAATGATCACTAAAGGTCAGAAGGTGAATGAGATTTCCGAGCAACTGAATCTCAGCCCGAAAACGGTCAACAGCTACCGCTATAGAATGTTCAGTAAACTGAACATTCATGGTGATGTCGAATTGACTCACCTGGCCATTCGTCATGGTCTGTGCAATGCGGAGTCGTTAGTAAGTCAGTGAATGAAGCGTTCGATTCAAAATCATTTCTAAAAACCGTTACGAGCCAGCCTGGCGTCTATCGTATGTATGACGCTGGCGGCACGGTTATCTATGTGGGTAAGGCAAAAGACCTCAAAAAACGCCTTTCCAGCTACTTTCGAAGCAATCTTGCCTCCCGTAAGACCGAAGCGCTGGTCGCATTAATACACAATATTGATGTCACCGTGACCCATACGGAGACCGAAGCGCTGCTGCTTGAACACAACTACATTAAGCTTTATCAGCCGCGCTATAACGTCCTGCTGCGCGATGATAAGTCCTATCCGTTTATCTTCCTGAGCGGAGACACTCACCCACGTCTGGCGATGCACCGTGGTGCCAAACATGCGAAGGGTGAATATTTTGGGCCATTCCCTAACGGCTATGCGGTGCGCGAAACGCTGGCACTGCTGCAAAAAATCTTCCCTATCCGCCAGTGTGAGAACAGCGTCTACCGTAACCGTTCGCGCCCGTGCCTGCAGTACCAGATTGGTCGCTGCCTGGGGCCGTGCGTTGAGGGGCTGGTCAGTGAAGAAGAGTATGCCCAGCAGGTTGAATACGTACGTCTGTTTTTAGCCGGGAAGGACGATCAGGTTCTGACGCAGCTTATTGCGCGCATGGAAAAAGCCAGCGGCGCGCTGGAGTTTGAAGAGGCGGGGCGCATCCGCGATCAAATTCAGGCCGTTCGCCGCGTCACCGAGAAACAGTTTGTCTCCAACACCGGTGACGATCTCGACGTGATTGGCGTTGCTTATGATGCCGGTCTGGCCTGCGTGCATGTGCTCTTTATTCGTCAGGGTAAAGTGCTGGGCAGCCGAAGCTATTTCCCGAAGGTACCGGGCGGTACAGAGATGGGGGAAGTGGTCGAAACGTTTGTTGGTCAGTTCTACCTGCAGGGAAGTCAGATGCGAACGCTGCCCTCGGAGATCCTGCTCGACTTTAACCTGGACGATAAAACGCTGCTCTCAGAGTCGCTTTCCAGTCTCGCCGGACGTCGGGTTAACGTTCAGACCAGGCCGCGCGGCGACCGTGCGCGTTATCTGAAGCTCGCCCGAACCAATGCGGCCACCGCCCTGACGACCAAACTTTCTCAGCAGTCGACGGTTCATCAGCGTTTAACCGCGCTGGCGACGCAGTTGAAGCTGCCGGAAATCAAACGTATGGAGTGCTTCGACATCAGTCATACGATGGGTGAACAGACGGTCGCCTCCTGCGTAGTATTCGATGCTAATGGTCCGCTGCGGGCAGAGTATCGCCGCTATAATATCACCGGGATCACCCCGGGCGATGACTATGCGGCGATGAACCAGGTACTGCGTCGGCGCTACGGCAAAGCCATCGAAGAGAGCAAAATCCCGGACGTTATTCTGATCGACGGCGGGAAAGGGCAGCTCGGCCAGGCGAAGGCGGTATTTGAATCGCTCGATGTGGAGTGGGACAAAAACCATCCGCTGCTGTTGGGCGTGGCGAAAGGGGCGGACCGCAAAGCCGGGCTGGAGACGCTGTTCTTTGAGCCAGAAGGTGAAGGTTTCAGCCTGCCGCCGGATTCCCCTGCGCTGCACGTGATCCAGCATATCCGCGATGAATCACACGATCACGCGATCAGCGGGCACCGTAAGAAAAGAGCGAAGGTTAAAAACACCAGTACCCTTGAAACCATTGAGGGCGTTGGGCCAAAGCGTCGCCAGATGCTGCTGAAGTATATGGGCGGATTGCAAGGATTACTCAATGCCAGCATGGAAGAAATTGCAAAAGTGCCGGGTATTTCGCAAGGGCTGGCAGAAAAGATCTACTACTCGTTGAAACATTGAGGGCTCTGTAGCAACATAGAGCTAAATTTTACTGACAACAGACAGTTACCGTCATTATGCGATTTAATATCCCTACGTTGCTCACCCTTTTTCGCGTCGTACTTATCCCATTCTTTGTGCTGGCATTTTACCTGCCGGTGGTATGGGCACCTTTTGCCTGTGCGCTCATCTTCCTCGTGGCGGCGGTCACGGACTGGTTTGACGGTTATCTGGCGCGTCGCTGGAACCAGAGCACGCGGTTTGGCGCCTTCCTCGATCCGGTCGCCGATAAAGTAATGGTTGCAATCGCGATGGTGCTGGTGGCTGAGCATTATCACACCTGGTGGGTAACGCTGCCGGCGGCAACAATGATTGGCCGGGAGATCATCATCTCCGCGCTGCGCGAGTGGATGGCGGAGTTGGGTAAACGCAGCAGCGTGGCGGTCTCCTGGATCGGTAAAGTCAAAACCACCGCACAAATGGCTGCGCTGGTATGGATGCTGTGGCGTCCAAACGCCTGGGTTGAGTGGGCAGGAATCGGTCTGCTGTGGGTTGCAGCTGTGCTGACGCTGTGGTCGATGCTGCAATATCTGAACGCTGCACGCGGTGATTTGCTTGAACAGTGATCGTTTCGGCGCAATTTTCAGCAAACGATCCTGAGATGCAAAAATAACGTTGACTCACCACGTCATATCAGTAGAATGCAACGCATCGAACGGCGGCACGGTTTGCCGGACGATAATGAAATCAAGGGGTTAGATATCAACTTGATGACATGCGGGAATAGCTCAGTTGGTAGAGCACGACCTTGCCAAGGTCGGGGTCGCGAGTTCGAGTCTCGTTTCCCGCTCCAGATAAAATGCATCGGCAATCGCGGGTGCAGGTCGAAAGACAGAAGATTTACGGCGCGTTAGCAAAGCGGTTATGTAGCGGATTGCAAATCCGTCTAGTCCGGTTCGACTCCGGAACGCGCCTCCACTTTCTTCCCTGGCCGGATGGTGGAATCGGTAGACACAAGGGATTTAAAATCCCTCGGCGTTCGCGCTGTGTGGGTTCAAGTCCCACTCCGGCTACCATGGGAAAAATAGAATAAAATCAATGAAAAGCAGTGTCGTGTAAACCACCTACGGGTGGTTTTTTTATGCCCAAAATCTGCTGTTTCATAATATCACTTCATAATATTATATTGACCACCAACAACCGGAACTACAGCAATTTTGCGATCATACCGTGCTGTTTGCTCCACGTTTTTGTGTCCTGAGATAGCCTGTTTCTCGTAAATATTCCCTTGCAGGTCTGAGATGCCTTTTGCTTTCAGGTCATGAAATGTGAAGTCAAAACTCAAGTGCGGGTATTTGATCCGCGCTTCTTCTTTGGCCTTTCTCCATCGGCTGTTGAAACCATCGCGGGTGTATTTGTGCCCGGTAGGTTGATGAAGAATAAACAGGCTGCTCATACCCTCGTTGAGGGGAAGGGCTTTGGCAAGGTCAATTGCTGCTCTCAGTCTGTCTGACCAGGCTTTTATCTGCGCGACTGCAGTTTTGCTCTGCTTAATCAGTATTCCTTCAGCCATAAGCTGGCTTTTCTTCATCTCAAGGACGTCGTTTTGACGTGCGCAGCACAGATAGGCCAGCTCCATAGCAACACGCACCACATCGGGAGAAACGCTAAATAAGGCGTTGTACTCTTCGTGCGTGATATAGCGATCCCGGCCAGTCTCTTTAAATTGCTTAACCCCTTTTGTGGGGTTTCCCTTGGCATAGCCGCGTTCGTAAGCCCAGCGATACACGCGTGACATAAAAGCCTTTTCCCGATTGGCTTGGGTTCGACTCTTTACGCCACGTTTATCAAGGTATTTACGTACGTGTTCAGGCTTAATGCTGTCTGGTGGCATCTGCCCGAAAACATCGATTATCTTTTTGGAGTATTTGCGGTAATCCTTCTGTGTTTCAGCGGCCAGTTCAAAAAAATCTCCAGACTGGAAAAATTTATCAATCAGTCCAGAAAGTGTTGACTCATCCGGCCTGTCATTAATCAGGGCTTCCCATGCTGTCCAGACCTGAGCCTGTGTACAGGTCTTATCACAAAGGCGGATGTTTCCGCCTCCTTTTGGGTGGTACTCAAAGGCTGAACGCCCGAGGTAAACCCTCGGAGGCATCCAGGCATCGTCTTTGTTTTTACGTGCGCGTGGCATTAGTCAAGAGCTCCAAAGTTAGGCTGAGGCCCGTTAGCATCAATAGCTTTCTGTCGGTGAGAAAGCGGATTGTTGAAATGCGCCCACGTTGTGCGAGGGCGTCCATCGCGCCTCGTTATAAAAAATATTCCAGCATCACGCAAGCTTTCGCATTGCTTAGACGGTATTTTATAACCGGTCAACTTTTCAATATCAGCGTCAGAGATAATGTCTGTTTCGTTGTTCATACTTCCACCTCACACTGAACCAATCGCTTTCTGAACTACCCGATAACCCCGTTTCCGGGGCTTTCTCTTCGCTTCAACTCGCACTGCTGAAACCTTTGGCGCTGGAGGGATCGGTACTGAAATACCATTACGCATATCTCTGCGGTTACCCATCCTCCATACCAGCTGTGCGGTATAGTCCCGGCCATCGTCAACGGTGACGACTGAGCGAACCAGTTCGTCGTTTATGTCAACCATTTCACCCATTGGTCGCCTCCTTGCTGAATCCCGCGCTGATTACGTTTTTAGCGATGATTGCCGCATCAGTGCCGTCAAGCTCACCATCTTCACCGATCACTGCTTTCATCAGTTCATTCTGGAGAACGCTGTCATAGTTGCGCGGCCAGAATTCAGTGGGCATATCGTAGGAGTTGCAGTAGAAGAACGTGTCGATAGTTATCTGCGCCGCTTCCTCGGCAGTCCGTTCAGGCTGGCGATAACCAGCCTCCCAGATAGCATCTGTCATTGCCGATGGATCACCGGCAGCAGATTTAATCAATTTAACCAGCTCGAACAGATTGGATTCAGTCACCACACACCTCCTTTTCCCTTTCTACAGACTCACAGCAACGGCGAAAAACTTCAGCTGATACCTCATTTCTCAGGGCTCTGATGAGCAATTCATCCCGCGATTTTTGACGCTCAATATTTTTCTCTCGCTCCAGTTGACGCAGTACGGCCAGGCGGGCAGTAATGCGTTTCCGTGTGTTCTGCCACTTAACCAGAGCTACATTAGCCCTGTGCCGCCAGCCGTATTCGTTATCGATAACGGTTTCAAGCTGCGAGCTGATACTGGCAATGACATCTTCAGCAGTTACCAGCGCCTGCAGGTGATCGTTTATTGTGACCAGTTGGTTAACATCAATGGAGTTAGCTTTCATCCAACAATCCTCCAAAGAAGTTTGCATACGGTAATAAAGCAGAAGAACCCTGCTGTAACCCCCATGCCAGCGATGCTGAAGAACACGAAGGTAATTAGCACCAGATCAAAGATTTTTTTCATTCAGCACCTTCCTTAGTAGCAGTGATGTAGCCTTCCCATCCGCCATAACTGTTCACCATTTCACCAAGTCTTGAAAAACAGGCATTCATCCAGCGGATGCCCCGTGGGGTTAGCGCAGGTACCGTTCCCCAGTCGATAAAGTCTGAATTTTTTCGGCTCATATAGGCGATGAGATCGAGCATATTGATGTAATGTGCACGGCGACGATCCATATCCCAGCCTTTATCTTCCAGATAGGAGTCGATAAACCCCTTAACCGCTGGCTGGTCTAGCGAAATATCGCCGTACTGATGGCGGTACACTGGGCGTCTATGCATGCAGACCAAGTGGAACAGATAGGCATCACACACCCATGTTAAGGCCCTTTGATGGGCCTCCAAGAGTGATCGAGCTGGTGTCCAGATATCACTATTCATACTCATCGCCCTCTAGCTTAATTATCTGAAATCGCCCAACTGATGGGTGCTCAAGAATTTGGTATGACTCTGTCGCTCGTGCTGGTCGTGGTGCTCGCTGGTTCCAGATGGCCATAGCCATTTCTCGGTCTTGCGGAGACAGATTTACACTGCAACAATCGCAGCGGACCACAAACATTCGTTCTCCCTCATACATCACAGCATCCAAATCTATTTCATCATTTCCGCAAAGCGGGCAGGGAAGCAGTTTCATTACTTTTCCTCCGGCGTATAAAGGGCTTTATCGTGGCTGTATTCACCATTCCAGGTCTTTTTCATCGGCAGTTCGCCTTTCATGTAGAGCTGATATAGACGGTGACAACCGTTCTCCAGCAGCACTGGAGTGAACCGGGTAAACTCGTCGGAGCCGTGCGGGGTGATCTGCGTTTCGTCCTCGGTCAGATATTTGTCGCGGGCATAGGAAGCAACGCGCCACTTCGGGCTTTTCTCCGGATCTCGTTGGGCGTTGTAGAGCCAGTTGCGCTCATAAGCCCACCATGACATTTTGCTGACGTTCACGCCGTTCAGACCCTTACAGAATGCAGGGATCGTCATGCCTTTGGTGAAGTGTTTCTCCAGGCTCTCAACGGTGGCACTGAGCGTTTTGTTTTCCAGCGCAGCGGCTTCGGCACGTTCCTCTGCCTCAATCACCATCAGTGCCAGTTCTTTACGGGAGATGGTTGCCGGCGTAGGCAGAGCAACTACTTCACGGTTAGTGAAATAGAACTCGGTCAGATCGTTGTAGTAGTCCCACGACTGATCGGTTTCCAGCATCTTCGCGTGGTTGGCCGCACCACGTTCGGTCCAAAGACGCAGGCTGCGGGCTCGCTTACCAACTGCATTACTTAAAGATATCCAGTTCTTCATTTCGCGAAGCTCTTCCCCCTGGACGTCAAAGTAATGTTTGCCCTCAGCAAAGCGGTCTTGGTTGCGGTGATAGTTGACCGTAATATTGTTCACGTCCGTGCCATAACCAGCAGCCAACTGCTCAGTGGTCACAACGCGTTGACCGCGATATTCGATAATCTGCAAATCACGAGCCGCTACTGGTGCTAGTTCAGTTTTCATTGCCATTTTCGTTTCTCCTTAATGCAAAATTGGTTTTACTGGAGGCTTTTCACCGGCACGCAACCGGCGCGCGACATCTAAAAAAATCCCATCCAGGAATTCGTTGAACCATGACGCTTCACCTGCTTGAACGCGCTGGTCATTTGCACAGTAGAACTGGAACACGGCCATATAGCGCTCCATTGGCTTGTGCTGGAGAAGGTCTTCTTCCACGTACTTGATCAAAACGTTCTCAATCAGCACCCTTGTAAGACCTAAAACTTCCTCTTCACTTTTGAACACATACTCACCTTCACGAAGCCCCCAGCGTTTTTCGCATTCAATCAGGTAGAGGAGAGCGACAGTTCCGCGCATGGACTCACAAATGATTTCAGCCCACTCTTGCTGTTCAGCAGCAGTCAACTCATGGTCTCCACTGCGATTTTCATCCATCATCCATGCAGGGAAATTCATACCGGTCCTTTCGTGGATATCTTTCAATCTGGCGACAAGCTGCTTGATGTTTTCGTTATTTACTGCCATCAATTAATTCCTCCACTTGCGTGTTTCTTTTTCACGTAATCAACAACCTCGTTCAGAAGTTCGTCGATAATTAATTTCCCTGAATCAGTCAGGTATTCGGTGTGTTTATTAATCCCTATGGCATTTTGATATGCGGTCTTGATGGTGGTATCACCCTCATATCTGCTAAGCCCGGCGCGAGTTAACCCTTCAAACCGTAATAACAACTGAAGCATGAAATTCTTATTTACTTCTACGGTTTCAATTTTGTTATCGGGCAGTTTTATAATCAGTAAATTTCCTCCAGTCTTACGCTGGAGTCGCGCCAATGCCTCAGTGGCAATTCGGCGTCGGTAGGTATCGATAATATTCATAGTTAGTACCCATAAGCTTTCTTGAGGTAAAGGCGAGCGATTACCTCGTAACCACAAGCCGCATAAAGGCATGCTGTTCTGTATGCCGTTTTATCCTTGATGAAAGTCATACGAAGCGCCTCACTGCCAAAGAAGCGACTACCCGACCGTGAATTTTGATATCTTTCAGTTCATCGGTGTTGAGGGTGAATGTTTCGTAATGATGGTTGTCAGAAATAATTTTCAACGAACCACAAACTAATGGCTCTATTCTCTTAATGAACAGACATGGGCGACTGAAAACATCCATCGTATAAACATAAATGCCAGGAGTGAGCGCACGGCCACCGCAATCAACGAACGCCACAACCTCACATGGTTCGATGGTCGGCTGCATTGAATCACCTTCCATCCGGCAGCTCTGAACCCGGTTGCCAAAGTCATTAATATTGTCTGAACCGAACAGCATTTGATGAGTTTTTATTGGCTGATTAATCGCGATAGCATTTTGCATTTTCATTTCCTCAGGGTGAGTTTTCCCCCACCCTAAAAGGTGTTAATTATGATTCATTGAGTTAATTAGTTAGTTAAATAGCAGAGAACATTTTCTTAATGTCAGGATGGTCATCAATGATTTTTTTAGCATCATCACATGCTTCTTCATATGACTTGAAGAAATCAACCAGGACGAAATAGTTATCGATGCGTTCGTAAACGGCGAACTCCATCTCACCAACAAATGTCGTATTAAATTGGTAATTAAATCCTTTCTCGCAAGGCTGCACAGTATAGCAATAAGACCAATGTGAATTGGCTGATTTAAGCTTGGCGTGAATATCAAATGCCTGGCTTGCTGGTTTTGGTTGGGGGGTTATGTTCATCTCATTGGCTCCGTTGTTTGCCGATGAGATGATATTACAAAACGTAATCACGATTGTCTATACAAAATGAAATAAAACTTGATTATTTGGTTAAAGCTTATGATTTCAAAGTGTATTTATTTAATGGGGAATAGCAGAGACAAAAAACCCGGCATTAGCCGGGTTCAAATAGTTAACATATTGTTTTAGCTGAAAGTGTCTTCAGGCCATTGAGATGCGACTACTTTTCCTACCAATCTGCAATGCTCGTTGCAAGGTATCATTGGAAATTGAGGGTTAAGTGGCTGAAGGAAGGTCTGCCCACCATCCTTTATCAGCTTCTTAAATGTGAATTCATCACCTCCAAGGCGAGCGATACAGAAGTCGCCCGGGTCAACAGGTGCTTCTGGGTCAACCAAGATAAGCATGCCTTCAGGGAAGCTCGGACGCGAGCCTGTAGGGGCCGTCATAGAATGACCGTCAACCTCAAGCCAAAAGGCATTCTCACTGGCTTTTTTAGTCGTGCTCACCCAGTTCTCAGCATCCCGCTCAGTGAAAGTTCTGAACTCTGGTGAAAACATACCAGCCTGAACGTGAGAGAAAACAGGGTATTCGAAATGAGGCTTGGGTGGCTCGGAAAGCTGACTAGATCCTATGGTGAAGGAACCGTCTAGGTTGAGCGTTGCTCCAACGATGCCAAGGATTCGGAAAATCGAGCCTATTTCAGCAAGCGAAGCTGACCTCCTGCCGTTAAGCCAGTGGCTCAAAGCACCTTGGGTAATACCTAACTCTTCTGACAATTGGGCTTGGGTAATCCCTACTTCAGACATTCTGGCTTTCGCCAGTTCATACCATTCTGTTTTCATAAGCCAATAATATTACAGTATGTGATAAGGTTTCAATGCACATTCTGTAATATATTCTTGATAATTTCAAATACAATATGTAATATCTCCTGAAAGTACAGGAGACAAAAATGAGCAATTTAAAAAAGCTACGTATCGCCAGTGGCTTAACGCAATGTGAGTTAGCGAATAGCATAGGCCAGACTCAGAGCTCTATTTGCCACTATGAATCTGGCAGGAGAGTTCCTGACATTGAGACATGCCATCTCATTGCTTCCGCATTGAGTAAATCAAATCGAAAGGTGTTGATCGAAGAAATTTTTCCTCACCCATCCGCAAAGGTGTGATATGTCGCAATCGATCACTACCGAAAACCAAATTAAGCCATTAGATATCGATTATCGCGATCCGCGCGGTGTGATTGTGCATGTCACCGGCTGGAACAGTGATAAGCAGCAGGTGTACTTCACCCGGCAGAATTACCCGTATGAATGCATGCAGCCTGTCTGGAAGTTCCAAAATTATTTTAGGAGGGTTGAGGAGTGAGCCATTTCTTACAGCTCGTTGATCGTCCAATAGCCTTTCAACGTTCCTTCGTTCGCCTTGGCGTGGGCATCACCGGTGCGTTGCTATTGTCTCAGATTGTCTACTGGCAGAACCGCATGGAAGGCCAATGGTTCTACAAAACCCAGACAGATCTCGAAGAAGAGACTGGTTTAACGCGTTACGAGCAAGAGGGCGCGCGTAAAAAGTTGGTTTCCTGTGGCGTACTGGAAGAAGCAAAGCGTGGCATCCCAGCGAAATTATATTTCAGAGTAAACCAGGAGCGTTTGGAAGAGCTCCTCATTGGTGAAAACCAGCATGCAGGTGTGGGGAAAACCAACAAACAAGGATGCGGAAATTCCGCAAACAGTGATGCGGAAAACCAGCATGCAGGTGTGGGGAAAACCAACAAACAAGGATGCGGAAATTCCGCAAACAGTGATGCGGAAAACCAGCATGCAGGTGTGGGGAAAACCAACGAGCAGTCATGTGGAAATTCCGCATCCATTCATACAGTAGATTACCAGGAGACTACACAGAAGATTAATACAGAGAATAAATCTTTTGGTGCATCGGCTGAAGCCGACACACCGAAAGTGAAATCTTCAAATGATTATTCTCCTGCATTCGAAGAAGCCTGGCAGGCATACCCAAAACGTAGCGGTGGAAATAACAAGCTAAGCGCGTTTAAAGCCTGGAACGCCCGTATTAAGCAGGGTGTTAAACCAGAGACGATGCTGGAAGGGGTTAAGCGCTATGCAGCTTTCATGGCTTCTGAGGGCAAGATCGGGACTTCGTTTGTCAAGCAGGCGGCAACGTTCTTCGGACCTGATAAACATTTCGATGAAGCATGGTTGGTAGAGACTCCGGCAAACAGACCCCCTACGCGACAAGAGCAGTCTCGCTACGAGTGGTACGCAAAGTCTGACGATGGCTCTGCCGAGGTGTTTATAAATCAGTCAGCAATCGATCGCATGAACCGTGGCGGGTATCGCCCATGAAGTTACTCCTCAAGCGTGTGCTGGTGGCCGGATATAACCACGGCGTTCTGCGCGAGGGATTCGTGACGTGGTGCTTTATCAATTTTGATTTACGGAGTGTCTAATGACCCCTGCTGAACTATCAGAAAAACTATGGGATAACGCCGAGCGCGTCGCCAAATTTCTCCTCCCGAAAGGACATCTGGAGGGGAAAGAGTGGTGTGCTGGCAATACGAACGGTGACTCAGGCAAAAGCCTCAAGGTCAATATCGGCGGTAAAAAGTCATGGGCTGACTTTGCCAGCGGTGACAGCGGTGACCTGCTGGATCTCTGGGTTCTGGTGCGTAACTGTCAGTTGCATGACGCCATGCGAGAAGCGAAAGAGTTTCTTGGCCTGAAAGACGACGACCACCACTTTGAAGCGAAGAAAAAAACGTTCTCTCGTCCGACGAAGAAGGGCGTTAAATCGGCCAGTAAATGCTACGACTATCTCGCTTCGCGTGGCCTTACCCGTGAAACTGCCGATCGTTTTAAAGTGACAGACGCGGTGGTCTGGTACCACGACGAAAACCGCGAGGTGCCTGCCGTGGCATTCCCGTACATCCGGAACGGCGAACTGCTGCAGGTAAAACGTATTGGTACTGAACGGCCAAACGGCAAAAAGCTGATCATGGCTGAAGCTGATTGTGAACCATGCCTGTTTGGCTGGCAGGCGCTGGATAAAAACACCCGCCTGGTAGTGCTGTGCGAGGGTGAGATTGACTGCATGACCTTCACGCAGCTTGGCTATGATGCACTGTCTGTTCCCTTTGGCGGAGGCAAGGGTGCCAAACAGCAGTGGATTGAATATGAATACCACAATCTCGATCGCTTCCAGGAAATCTGGCTGTGCCTGGACAACGACGATGTAGGCCGTGAAGCTGCAAAAGAAATCGCCAGACGTCTTGGTGAGCATCGTTGCCGCATGGTTGAACTTCCCCACAAAGACATCAACGATTGCCTTATGAACGGCATGGACAGCGACTCCATTCTGGAATACATGGAGCGCGCTAAATTCTTCGATCCCGATGAGCTTTGCTCAGCAGGGGATTTGCTTCAGGAAACTATCGAGGCATTCGAACATCGGGATACCGGTCTGTTTACAAGCCCATGGGCTTCGCTGAACAACAACTTTAAATTCCGTGCCGGTGAACTGACCCTCGTCAATGGCGTGAATGGGCATGGCAAAACAGAGCTCGTTGGACATATCGCGATTGATGCAATGAGTCAGGGCGTAAGGACATGCATTGCGTCTCTGGAACTGAAACCCGGCAAAATGCTTGCCCGACTCACGCGGCAAACCATCTGCACCTCTTCACCGAAGCGTGAAGAAATCATTATGACCAACGAATGGTTTTCTGACCGCCTTTGGGTATTCAAACTCACTGGAACGGCCAAAGCCGACCGGCTTCTTGAGATTTTTGCCTATGCCCGGCGTCGCTATGGCATTGAGCTGTTCGTCATAGATAACCTGGCAAAATGTGGTTTAGACGAAGAAGACTACACAGGTCAGAAGGACTTCATCGATACGCTTTGCGACTTCAAGAACGAGCATAACTGTCACGTCCTGCTGGTAACTCATGCCAGAAAAACAAACGACTCCGCTCCAACCGGAAAGATGGACGTAAAAGGGACTGGTGCGTTAACGGATATGCCCGACAACGTGATGGCCGTTTGGCGCAACATTCCCCGTGAGCTGGCGCAGAGAAAAGCGGATCGTATGGGTTATGAGAGCCTCGACAAAGACGAACAGGCCGCAATCAATCTTCCCGCCTCAATGATTCGTTTGTTGAAGCAACGAGAAGGGGAAGGGTGGATCGGTGACATCGGAGCTAATTTCGACTCTCGCTCTCACCAGTTTATCGAAGGTGATAAAGGGCCCTTCAATTACCTGGCCGGCAAACAGCAAAGTGAACTTGATATTGAGTGGGAAGCCACCAACGCAACGAGGTATTAAAAATGGATCGCCTAATTAGAGAAATGTCGTACCTCTTTACCAAACAGCGTTTTTTGGAGCTTCAGGAAACGGCCAAAGACATCGCAATCGGTCATAGTGACTTTCCTGAGTGCTTCGGTCTTGTTGCTGAGGCAATCGCTGAATTTGTTGAAGACACTCCAGATGATGAGTGGCGAGAGCATGAAAAAATCCTTATGCACTACGTTGCTATTCGTGTTCTGACTCTGTGGGGTAACGGCGAGAAAGTTACTGATGTCCAGTGGGCGCACCCAGGCTGGTTTGGCACTGCTGAGAAAGGAGAAACCATTCAATGAAGTTGGAAGCATCACTCAAACATTTCAGCCCTCAGGGTATGCACATCAGCGACGACGTGAAAGGAACCTCTCCGGATCGTCTTACCGGTACAGATGTAATGGCGGCGATTGGCACCACCAGCAGCCGTGCGCGCTTCGGCCTGGCTGCTTTCTTCGGAAAGGCTGGTATCAGCAAAACGGATGAACAGCTCGCAGTTCAGGCGCTGGCGCGATATGCGATGGACGCGGCACCAAAGAATGTTCGCAAAGCAGCTGGTGGGCAGTTCGGATGGTGCATGCAGATGCTGGCACAATTCGCCTTTGCAGAATACTCCCGTTCAGCGGAAACCAGCGTGACGTGTCACAGCTGTAGCGGCAGCGGATTAACCTCTCAGTATGAAGATGTGATCAAATATCCCGGAGTCTTCAACTCTGACGGAATGGAAATCGTCCCGCCGAAAATCAAGCACGAACTGGTCAAGCGTAAATGCGCGGCATGTAACGGTAAAGGTAAGCTGTTGGCCCGATGCCGTTGCGGCGGAAAAGGTGAGGTGCTCGACCGCAAAGCCACAAGTGAGCGTGGCGCGCCGGTGTTCAAAACCTGCGAGCGCTGCAGCGGAAATGGATTTTCTGGGGTGCCGTCTACTGCAGCCTATAAAGTGATACTGAAACGAGTCCCGGATCTGCACGTCAGAACGTGGACCCGTAACTGGAAGCCGTTTCTGGAGGTGCTTGTCGATGTCTGCCACAGGGAAGAACAAAAAGCAGACTCGGCGTTTCAGGACGCAACGAGCTTTCGTGATAATGTGAACAAAATTTAGCATATTAGCGACTTTAAGCTTGATTTTGTCCGAACTTGTCATGTATGCTTCAAATCGTGGAAGATACCGTCCAAACGAAATCAAACATTGAAACCCTGCCTCGGCGGGGTTTTTGCTTTTCTGGTGTGAGGTGATTAACATCGTCTTTTTAAGAAAGGAGATGTTATGAAGAAAGCGATCCTTACCATGTCAGTAATGCTTGCCGCAGGATGCTCTGCCCAACAGGAACAAAGACCTGTGCTCGGAATGGCGAACCCAGCTTCGGTATACTGCGTTAAGCAGGGAGGAAAACTCGATATTGTGAAAACTGACAAAGGTGAAGTTGGGTACTGCACTTTACCTTCAGGCGAACGCATAGAGGAATGGGCTTTGTATCGGCGTGATAATGCAAAAAATAGTTGATTCACAAATTGCATACATCTAAATCCGTATTGAGCGCGAGAGAAATTCCGTAGATTCAATGGGGTGAGTATCGCCTCTAAACCCAAAGGCATTGAATATAAATTAGCTGGATGTTAAATTTTCATTGTGGTGAATCCCCCTGTGCGGCGGGGCATAAACAGCAAATCTCTTCATCGACGTTAATCTGTGCGGACCACGGTGGCTGACCAAAGGTTCACGGAGAGGCACTCCGCACCACAACGAACTCAATGCGTTATCAAAGGCTCACTTCGGTGGGCCTTTTCTTTGGGCAAAAAAAAGCCCACACAAGGAAACTAGGTGGTGGGCGAAGAGATACTGAGAATAATATGGCCGTTCCAGCAACCTGATAACCCTAAACGCTTAAAGGTTATCAGACGGTGACGATGATAACCGCTATCGCTTCGTTGATCAAACCTTAACCTAATGGCTGCGCACTTGCGTGGCCTTTTTCATTTCCCCTCAATTTATCTGAGAGGATACATAGCAATAAGAGGGGGCTTAATGTCCGATCCATTAACCGGCACCGGCGCAGTACTCAGCGGCGGACTGCTGGGTTCAGTCCTGTACGGTTTTTTCACTCACACTGATTTCGGTGTGGTGTTTGGTGCGTTTGGTGGAGCGGTGTTCTACGTCGCGACAGCAACAAACCTGTCTCGTGCTCGACTTGCGGGGTATTTTCTGACGTCGTTTATCGTTGGGGTGCTTGGGGCGGGACTTATTGGCTCACTGCTAAATGCTGCTTCGCACTATGAAAAACCTCTGGATGCACTGGGTGCAGTGATTCTGTCTGCCCTGTGTATAAAAATCCTCACTTATCTTAACAACCAGGATCTGAACAACGTGTTCAGGTTTTTCTCGCGGCTACGCGGGGGAGGGGGAAATGGCAATTGACCCGTCAGCAGTCTTTAATGCGTTTATCTGCGCGGCCATCGTCGTCGTGCTGATGTTTTACCAGCGACATGGTTCCCGGCATCGCCCCTTTATTTCTATTCTGGCGTACATAACCGTGCTGGTTTACGCCGCGATCCCCTTGCAGTTCATCTTCGGTCTTTACCGTGATTCCAGCTGGCTGGTGGTGGTGGCAAACATTCTTATCTTCGCCGCCGTCCTGAAAGTTCGTGGAAATATGGCGCGCCTGGTTGATCATCTGAGGCACTAATGAACCAATCACAATTTCAAAAGGCGGCTGGCATTAGCGCCGGGCTCGCTTCGCGCTGGTTTCCACAGATCGAAGCTGCCATGAATGAATTCGGCATCACGGCACCGCTCGATCAGGCCATGTTTATCGCACAGATGGGGCATGAGTCAGGCGGGTATACCCGGCTGGTGGAAAGCCTGAACTATGCGGCTGAAAACCTGGTCCCCATATTTGGCAGGCACCGAATCTCTCCCCAGCAGGCAGCCGCGCTCGGTAGAACGGCAACACAACCAGCCAACCAGAAAGCGATTGCCAATCTGGTATACGGCGGCGAGTGGGGCAAAGAGAAACTGGGGAATCAGGTCGCTGGTGATGGCTGGAAATATCGCGGTCGGGGACTGAAGCAAATCACTGGTCTGAGCAACTATCGCAGCTGCGGCCAGGCGCTAAAACTTGACTTGGTGGCGCATCCTGAATTGTTGGAGGTTGATGAGCACGCCGCCCGTTCCGCTGCGTGGTTTTATGTGTCTCGCGGTTGCCTGCTTCACTCCGGCGATGTTGAGCGCGTAACGCTGCTTATCAATGGCGGCAATAACGGGCTTGAAAAACGCCGCGCGCTGTTTAACCTGGCAAAATCCGTGCTGGTCTGAGGTGGAATGTCCTGTGAAATTGACTCCTTTCCCAATAGCAGTAGTCATCATTGCGGGTCTCTCAATCGCGCTCGTTAAAAGTTGCTCATACGCCAGCAGCATACAGAGTGATAACGACGTTTTACGGAGTGACAACGCTTTGCAGGGGCAGGTTATTGCCACTCAGGCCTTCAACTTCAATCGGTTCAATCAGATTGCAGAACACGCCAACATGCTGAATTCCCTGATTGACGTCAGCACTGAAAAAACTGTTATCGAATACCGGGAGATTCTCCGCCGTGAAAAGACTTGTGATCTGCCTGTTCCTGCTGATGTCGCTGGTGGGCTGCTCGAATACGCGCACCGTTTACGTGCCAGCGCAATGCACACCGATTCCGGGTACGCTGACGCAGCCGGTGATCGTGCCACTCCCCCCAGCACGCTGACGTATTGCCAGACTGTTCTCTGGATAAAGCCGCTGCTGGCCACTATCGAAAAAGCGAATAACCAGCTGGCTGGTATACGCCAAATCGAGCAAGAACGGAAGTGATGCACAGTTTGAAAATTTAAGTAGCTCAACGTATTGAAATTAATGATTTCATCACCAATATAAAAGCACCATGAAACGCATGGTTTATATGGAGATTAGACATGTTTGAGAATTACGCTTACTCAACTAAAGAAGAACGAAACCGTGGTGAGATTGTTAATGCCGCGCTTGAAATCATTAAATCATCAGTATCCGCCTCAACTAACTATGACGGTAAAGAAAAGCTCGATAGGGATATGAAGCATGCAATTGCTAACATTGATGCGTTGGCAGATGCGATTCAGGCAGCGATGAATAAATGAGGGTTAGCTCCCTCAAGACGTTACATTGACATCACAAAGCCACTTGAAGTGGCTTTTTTCATTGGCATTACAAAAGCCATTCACTAAGTGGTTTATGTAATGCTTTTTGAGTGAGGATTGTTCAGCATGGCTTCGATAAAAGAATCCACTGATGCCAATGGACAATCAAAATATTACGTCCACTGGAAGGATGAGAAATCCGGTCATGGACGCCGTCGCATTTTTAAGAATATTGATGATGCTGCACATCTTTTCTGGCAAAAACAGAATATCGAGCTGGATTGTCGAACTGCCAGCTGGACCGGAATAGACCATTCCTGGTCTTTCCGAAAGTTAATTCTGTTTTATCTGGGGTATCAGGCCGGCAAGCTGGAAAAAAATATCATACGGCTCTCGTCATATACGAAATGCCGTCACGATCTTCTCGCTGTAGACGGGCCGATACTGGAAAAAAACATTCTCCATATCAGCCATCGCGATATCGTTGATTCGGTTCGCACCGGCTGCCATCGCTGGATTCGTTCGGCTTTTTTCCTGCTGGTGGAAAAGCGGCTCATCACTTTTAACCCTGTTGACCGTCCCGCGCGCCGGAAGCGTCGGCCTATCACCATACCGCCATCATCATCGGTCAGGGAGCTACTGAATAACGCGCCAGTTCGTGAGCGTATCGCGTGCTGGCTCGGGATTTGTGGCCTGCGCATCGGTGAGGCTCTGGCGGTTACGTATAACGACGTATCAGCCGACTGGATCGACATTCGGGGGCATGTTGTTGACGGCGTTATACATGAGGGACTGAAAAGAGGAGTGGAGCGCCGGGTACGGATGCCGCGTGAGCTTTTCGCGTTGCTGGATAAAAGTAAACTCGGTACCTCTGAGCCTCTTATCTGCAACAAGTTTACCGGCGCATGCCTCGCTACCAGTTACGGCACTCAGGGCGTTCTCGTCAGAACTCTGAACGACTATGGCATTAAGCGATTCCATCATCTTCGCCACTTTGCTGTATCTCGACTGGCAAACAAAGGCGTCGATATCTTGAAGGTTTCCCGACTTATTGGGCATTCGAACATCAAAACAACAATGGACGTATACGGTCACCTGTTCGGTGAGGTGGTGGAGATGGATTTGGACTGAGTTATCCACATAGTGGAAATATTAGGGCGATCCACTATCTCCCCATTCTGCGCGGCCTCCGGGCATCAAATCGCAGTTTTTACGGAAAATAGATAACTCCGCATTTTTTGACGTTTTTAATTCCGCACTTAAACCCAGCAGGCTTGCGGCCCCGGAGCAGATTTTTTCTCAGAATTATTCCGCACGCAAAATGCGGAAAAATAATTTTGAACAAAATATAAACAGCACTCGATTTCAGGTAAGCGTATGGCCCGTAAAAATAGCTTTAAGAAGGCCTACGTCGGTATCGTTATTGATATGGCTCTGGCCCGTAACAAGATCTCTAACCGTATGGTTGCCCAGCGACTGGAAATTGACGAGGCGACTATCCGCAACTGGCGCAAGGAACATGCCGACTTTAATCGTGCTTTTACCGAGGCTCGCGAAGTTCTTATGGAAAAGATCAACAGCGTTGCAGGTAAAAGCCTGGACGTTCGTAAGAGAAAGATTGTCACCAAATCTTCCGATGGACTGAAAACAACCGTTGAGGATGTTTTGCCAACGCACAATGATGTTGCGGTGTTTGCCAAAGCTCTTGGCCTCGGCCGCAGTGTTTATGGGGAAGAAGACCGTCAGCGTGATGTGCTTCGTGAGGTGATGAAGCACAAGGTAGACGGTAAATACACCGCACTGCAGGCGGCGCAGCTGCTTGAGGCTGAGGGGATAAAAGTTCCGGCAACCCTGCTTATGGAGCTGGGAGCACCGAAAATTTTCGAATCGTTCAACAATATGGACGAGGCAGCCAAAGCCGACGCGGCGAACCTGACCCCGCAAGAAGCAGCAGATATCTACAAAAAATACCTGGGCTGAAAATTGCAAAAACAGGCGTTTCGAACCGTAAAAACGCTATGCACTTTTTGACCCGTTTTATGCACGTTTTATTCATCCCGATTTGACCACTTTTCTGTTCAAAACAGAGGCTTCACGCCGTTTGCGTGATGGGTGCTGTTGCGCCAGTGCGGGTAACGACCATTATGTTAAATCGGGGAGTTTTTGAGGAATTTTTCTGTGCCGATCCCGTTCCCCTTTGACTTCCGCAAACCTGACTATACCGCCGTGTTTGAGTGGAGAATGGAGAGGCTGGAGCGGATCAGGAAAGCGCCTGAAATGCTTCCGGCACTCCGTGAGTTTTACCGCACTAACCCGGCCCAGTTCATCATCGACTGGGGCATGACGACGGACCCGCGTAACCTCGATTATGGCCTGCCTGCGACCATCCCGTTTTTGCTGTTCCCCCGCCAGGAGGAATGGATTCACTGGATCATGGACAGGCGCGCCAGTCTTGAGCATGGACTGACAGAAAAAAGCCGTGAAATGGGGCTGAGCTGGACCTCTATCGGTCTGGCCTGTTCGCTTTGCCTGTTCAACAAAGAAATGGTGATCGGGTTCGGTTCCCGTAAAGAGGAATATGTCGACAGTACCGGCGACCCGAAAGCGCTGTTCTGGAAGGCACGGAAGTTTGTCGAGCTGCTGCCGGTTGAGTTTCGCGGTTCATGGAGTGACAAAAAACATGCCCCTTATATGCGCGTGGAGTTCCCGGAAACGGGCGCGGTCATTAAGGGAGAGGCTGGCGATAACATTGGCCGTGGTGACCGTACAACGCTTTATTTCGTGGATGAGTCTGCATTCCTCAAACGGCCATTACTCATCGATGCCGCGCTCTCTCAGACGACCCGTTGCCGTATAGACCTCTCTTCGGTCAACGGCATGAATAACCCGTTTGCTAAAAAGCGCCACAGCGGAAATATCCCGGTGTTTACGTTCCACTGGCGCAGCGACCCGCGCAAGGATGATGAGTGGTACCGCAACGAATGTCTGAAAATTGATGATCCGATTATCGTTGCTCAGGAACTGGACCTGAACTACAGCGCATCCACAGAGGGGATTCTCATTCCTTCAGAATGGGTGCAGGCTGCCGTCGACGCGCATATCAAACTGGGTATTCAGCCCAGCGGCCAGCGCCTCGGCGCAATGGATATCGCAGACGAAGGGAAAGACAAAAACGGCTTTTCTTGCCGCTATGGCTTCCTTCTGCAGAACGTTCACGAATGGTCTGGAATTGGCAGCGACATCTACGCCTCTGTCGTCAAATCGTTTGGGTACTGTGACGATTACGGTCTGGATGAGTTCCGTTTTGATGAGGACGGTCTGGGCGCGGGGGCGCGTGGCGATGCTCGCGTGATAAACGAGCTCAGGCAGGCTGAAGGCCGGGGAACAATCACAGCTACGCCTTTCCGTGGTAGCGGTAGCGTATTCGATCCGGAAGATGAAGCCGTTCCTGGTGATAACGGTAAAGCGGCGCGCCTGAATAAAGACTTCTTCGCGAACGCGAAAGCTCAGAGCTGGTGGCATCTTCGCAAGCTGTTTCGTAACACCTTCCGCGCGCTGAACGGGATGGACTACAACCCCGACGAAATCATTTCGATAAGCAGCGCGATAGAAAATATTGACCGCCTGCTGATGGAGCTTTCACAGCCTACGTGGTCGAAAAACGCCGTCGGTAAAATCCTCGTGGATAAACAGCCGGAAGGCACAAAATCGCCGAACCTCGCCGACGCCGTGATGATTAACTACGCGCCGATGGATTCCTCTCTCGATATCTGGACTAAGCTCGGAGCATAAAAGCTATGGCGAAAAAAACAGGAAGAGTCGCCACAGCCGACTCTTACGATAACTTTGTCGCGCGAGTTGGCATGCAGCAGCCAAATCAGCATGCAGCGTCAACTTATCGAGCCAATTACACCAGCCGCAATCGTCTGCTGTTGGAATGGGCGTATCGTTCTTCATGGATCATCGGCGCAGCTGTTGATGCAAAGCCTGACGATATGACAAAAAAAGGGGCCAGAATAACCAGCGAAATTGACCCAAAGCGGCGGGGGATTCTGGAGGCCCGATTTGAAGAGCTAAAACTCTGGGAGCGGCTGAACCTGATACTGAAATGGTCCAGGCTGTATGGTGGTGCCGTTGGGCTAATCCTCATTGAGGGTCAGGCACCTCTGACGCCTCTGGTGCTGGATAAAGTGGGAAAAGGCAGCTTTAAAGGCCTCGCTGTTCTCGATCGTTGGATGATTAATCCTAATCTCGGGCGACGCATCAAGACACTCGGGCCTGAGCTTGGTAAACCCGAAACTTACGAAATCGTTACTTCTGCACAGGGTATTCCCCCCTGGACGGTGAATTACAGTCGGCTGATTCGTATGGATGGGATAACTCTACCGTACCAGCAAGCTCTCACAGAAAACGAGTGGGGAATGTCTGTTGTAGAGCGTATCTTCGACCGCCTGACATCGTATGACAGTACGAGTGTTGGTGCGGCACAGCTCGCTTACAAAGCGCATTTGCGCACGGCAAAAATAAAGGAACTGCGCAAAATTATTGCGATGGGTGGAAAACCATACGAAGCGCTGCTCAAACAAATGGACATGGTGCGCCAGTTCCAGACCAATGAGGGGATGTCTCTCTTTGATGCTGAAGATACCTTCGAAACGCACTCCTACTCGTTCGCCGGGTTATCTGATCTGCTGAGCGAGTTCAAGGAGGATATTGCTGGAGCCGTCGGCATTCCGCTGGTTCGCCTTTTTCGCCAGTCTCCGAAAGGGTTTTCAACGGGCGATTCGGATCTGGCGAACTACTACGATGACGTCGGTGCCGCGCAGGAAAATACGCTACGTGGCCCAGTTCGTCTGCTCTATGACGTGCTTCACCGCTCGGAGTTTGGGGAGCCGCTGCCGGACGATTTTACGTTCGAGTTTAACCCCCTCTGGCAAATGTCAGACGTTGACCGTTCAACGGTGGCAACCAACACCACTACCGCACTGGCGACCGCCGTGCGTGAGCTGGGGATGCCTCCCGCCGCCGCATTAACCGACCTTAGGGAAACGGCTCGTGTAACGGGCATCGGTGCATCTATTACCGACGAGGATATTGACCATGCGAAGGCCCAGTGGTCGGAGGATGAATCTGAAACCAGCCCTCCGCCGTCGTTCGGAGATACAGTATCGAAAAAGCCTGTTGGCGATAGCAAACCAGATAGAGCAGATCGTCGATGGTACCTACGATGGTTCACAGGCCAGCGCTGACAGCATTTCGAAAACGCTGGTGGACTATTCCGAGGTAATCAGCGACTGGGCAGAGCAGGTCGGGCGAAGGATGTTTGCCCAGGTCGAGCAGGAGGAATGGAACCTGTGGAAATCGGTATCAGAGGAAATCGGCGCTGGCCTGCGCGATGTGGTGGGTAATACCCCCGTCGGTCAGGTGGCTCAGGATATCGTGTATCGCCAGATTCAGCTGATGAAGTCCCTGCCGCTGGAAGCAGCCGATCGCGTGATGGACATACAACAGCGTGCAATGCAGGCGGTTATCACTGGCGAACGTCCGGATGAGCTCTACGAGATGATTATGGCCTCCGGTGATGTGGCCGCCAGCAGGGCGCAGCTGATTGCCCGTACAGAGATTGGACGAGCTACCGGCGCGCTGACGCAGGCCAGAGCCCTTTCGGTTGGCTCAGAGGGCTACTGGTGGCGTATTAAGGGGGCCGGAACGCGGGATTCTCACCGCAAGATGAAAGATAAATTTGTGCGCTGGGATAACCCGCCGACGCTGGACGGTATGACCGGACACGCCGGATGTTTGCCGAACTGCAAATGCTGGCCTGAAGTACAGATTCCAGCACCGAGAAAGTGAAAAATACGGCTTTTAGCATTCATTTCATGCGAACTGCAATACCCGCGAAATGTTATGAAAGTGTTGTATACGGAAAGGCCGATTTTCAGCCCAGTTAATCGCTACTTTTACGGCTTTAAAAGGACATTTTAATCGAGTCCGTTTTCGTCGGTGCGGGTAAGAACCCTTATGTTAAATAGCCCGTTATTTTGAACATTTATCCCACTCCACAAGGTCGCTCATGAGCGGCCTTTTTTGTTGCCCGAAGAGGTGAAAATGAAAAAGGTTTGTATCGATGCTAAGCGAGCTGGCGACCGCCGGGTTATCGAAATGTCTATAGGCAGCGTCACCGCTGTTTATCGTTGTGTCGGTGAGCTGTCTCAACTGAAGGCTTCCGGTCGGGGAAATGTCCGTCAGATAAAGGCGCTTCTCCGCGAGTTCGTACGTAACTCAGACCTCGCGATTATTTAGCGAGGAACCATGAAATATTTCTTTAAAACCCGCCTGGGGAATACCCGTTTTCAGTTGGCCGACGGTTCGATTCTGTTCAAAGACGTACCTATCGGACGCACTGGTGAACAGGTTTACGGTGCGGAGGAACTGCCAGAGTTAACCCCGGATAGTGACGGGTTAATAGTCGTCCGTCGAACGCCTGAAGAAGTATTCAGCGAACGCACCATTGCCTCATTCGAGTCAATGGCTGTCACCATCGGCCACCCGAAGGACTTTAGCGGCAACATTATTTTTGTCACGCCGGAGAACTGGCGCAGGCTGGCAAACGGCCACATTCAGAACGTCAGACGCGGGGAGGGGGCAAACTCCGATCTGCTGCTGGCTGATGTCATCGTCAAAACGCCGGAAGCTATTCAGGCAGTAGAAGACGGTGACGACGAGGTGAGTTGCGGCTATGACGCCGATTACCGCCAAATCTCGCCGGGTATCGCAGAGCAGCACGCGATCACCGGTAACCATCTGGCCTTAGTCCCTAACGGGCGGGCTGGTTCACGTTGTGCACTGGGAGACGCTATGCCGAGCACTACTAAAAACTGGTTTACCCGGCTTTTAAAGGCCCGTAAAACCAACGACGCCGCTGAAATGGCGAATCTGATCGATAACCCGCCTGACAATATGACTGGCGATAACGATGATGTGACAACCGCCATGACACCGGGCGGCGTGGTCATCAACCTTTCACCACAAAATCCAATGCCTGCACCGACTTTGCCTGTCACGACCGACTCTGAAGAAGAGATCCCAGCGTGGGGGAAAGCGCTGATTGAAGCCGTGGCAAAACTCACTCCGGCTGTTCCTGTGACGGTTGACGAAGGAGAAGACGAAAAGGATGAAGAAGAGGGAGCTGTTACTGGTGATGCTGCTTACCGCGCCGATCTGATTCAGCCTGGCATCCAGCTCCCGACGAAGGCGAAACCGACGGCATTTAAACGTCAGGTTCTGGCTTCTGCCGATCAGATGCTGGTTCGTTCCATCGTTGGCGATGCTGACGTGAAAAAGCTGAAAAAAGCCACTGTGGATATGGCATTTAACGCCGTTTCTGAACTGGCTAAAAACCGCAACACAGCCGCGCAAACGACCGACAGTTTCCGCGCGATGACCACTACCACCACAAAATCTATCGCGGAAATCAATAAAGCCGCGAAAGAAATCTGGGCTAAACGAGGCTAAAACATGGCTAACACCATTCTTTACCGGATGCCTGCGGGCATCGCCGGGGGTATTTCACGCCCACAGGATTTAACCGTAGAACCTCATATTCTCGATGCAACTAAACCCTTCCCGGCGTATGGGCTGGGCGGGAAGATTGTCGGGGGTAAGTTCGTGCCTGTTGAGGCGGCCGACCCGGTCACGGTGCTGGCAGGTATTTTTGTTCGCCCTTACCCGACAGCTTCGCAGCCCGACAAGATTCGCCAGGTTGGCACCGGCTACAACTTTGCCGGCGACAACCTGAAACGCGGTTATGTCACGGTCAATATCGGCGGTGACGCCTCTGCTGTTGCTCTCTATGCCCCGGTATTTATGCGCGTTGGCACCCCAACCGCCGCAAGCCCGCTGGGAGCTTTCCTCGCGGCTGCGGACGATACAAACACCGTTCAGATCACCAACGCTTATTTCAATGGTCCCGGCGACGCCGACGGCAACATTGAACTGGCATATAACATTTAAGGGAGCATGACAAATGCCAATGACCTTCGATCAGGCAACAGTCGACAGCACTGGTGCTTTTCTGGTCCATGAGCTGGAACGCCTGGACCAGACTCTGAACCTTCCTCTGACGTCCCAGACCTGGAGCCGCGACATTGAGCTGCGTGAAGACGTTTCTATCGCAGATGAGATGAGTTCTTTCACCAACACGACGTTTGCAGCAGCAGGCTCCCCAAACGCGAACGGCAAGAACTGGATTAACCAGCTTGCAACCGCAATCGCTGGCCTGAATGTGGATATCACAAAAACAGGCTTCCCTCTGGAACTGTGGGGGATGGAACTTGGATGGACGATTGTAGAACTTGCTGCCGCTGCACAGGTGGGGCGTCCGATTGACACTCAGAAATACGACGGTATGCAGTTGAAGTGGAATATGGATACTGACGAGCAGGTGTATATCGGGGACGCTGCAAAAGGTGCAAAGGGGCTTTTGAACCTGTCTCAGGTAACCCCAACGAACGCGGCGAAAACTTGGGCGACCTCTACCCCTGACGAAATCCGCGCCAGCATTAACCAGGTACTAAGCAATGCGTGGACCCGTTCCGCATATTCAAAAGTTCCGGAAGACTTGCTGATCCCGCCAGACCAATATTCTTTCCTGGCAAGCACTATCGTTTCATCTGCAGGTAATCAGTCACTGCTGACCTATCTTGAAACCAACACAATTGCTTTCCACCAGAACGGCAAACCGCTGAATATCCGCCCTGTGAAATGGGCAATCGGCCGTGGCGTTGCAAACAAAGATCGTATGGTCGCATACACGAACGATAAAAAGTTTGTGCGCTTCCCTATGGTTCCCCTGCAGAGCGTGCCGATCCAGTATCGCGGCATCTACCAGCTCGTAACCTACTACGGAAAGCTGGGCGCTGTTGAACCGGTCTATCCGGAAACCCTTAACTACATGGACGGCATTTAAGCCAGTAGCCCCCGGAAACGGGGGCTTTCCTGAGGAACTGCTATGAAAAAAATCTATGTGCTGTCGGCGTTTAACTTTAACGATGGAGCCAGCATCAAGGCTTTTACCCCCGGGTTTCATGACGTAGAAAATGACGTTGCTGATCACTGGTTTGTGAAAGCGCATTGCTCGCCCGATGGCGAAGCCCCTGCGCTGGCAGATGATCCGCGTATTACTGAGCTGGAAGCGCTGGTGGCAGACCAGGCAACCCGCATTGCTGAGCTTGAGGAGCAACTTGCAGAGGCTAAAGCCAATGGCAAAAAACCAAAGCCTGCCGACGCCTGAGAAATTCCGCGCTGACCTCCCGCAGTTCGCTGATGAAACCAAATTTCCCACCACGATGATACAGGCCCGTCTCGCTTTGGCAGATGTTTTGATGAGCGAGTCCCGGTTTGGGGAGGATATTTTCCCCTATGTCGTTGAATTGTTCGTGGCGCATTACATGACACTTTATGCCGCTGACATACGCTCGTCGTCCGTAGGGGGCGCTGGTGGTGCGAATAGTGGTGTTCAGACATCAAAGTCAGTGGATAAGGTTTCTGTCAGCTATGACGTCAGTGCGACGCTTAATCCTGATGCGGGGTTCTGGAATAACACTCGCTACGGTTCCGAATTTTGGGAATACCTCATGATATTCGGTGCGGGAGCGATACAACTGGGAACACCATAATGAAAAGCGGGTTAACGGTTCGCACTGATAACGCCCTGGCTGTTCTGGAATCCCTCCGGCAGCTATCCGGAATGGATGTGCTGGTGGGAATACCAGAGGACAAGGCGGGGCGTGAGGATGGCTCTCCGATTAATAACGCGGAACTGGGCTACCTCCACTCGACGGGCGCAACGGTGGAAATCGACGGTACAACGGTCACGCTCCCCCCGCGTCCTTTTCTGGATATGGGGATCGAGGATTCAAAACCCAGAACCACCGCACACCTCAAGGCAGCGGCAACCGCCGCGCTGGAGGGGCAGACTGAAGCGGCAATGCGTGAGCTGGAAAGCGCCGGACAGATCGCCCGTGACGCTGCAAAAGCCGTTATCGGTGCTGGCGACCGGCTGCACCCGCTTTCTGAGAAAACCCTCGAACGCAGAAGGACCGAAGGCATTCCCGGCGACAAGCCGCTGTATGCCCATGGATACCTGCTGCGCTCAATTAACTACGTCGTGAGGAAAAAATAATGCCTCTTCTCGATGTGAGCGATGTTCTTCTCGATCCCGACTTCATGGACACCAGCCTGGTGTGTCACCGTCAGGTTCAGACGGCGGATGAGGACAATTTCACGAAAAACACCGCTCAGGATATCCCGTTCTCTGGCGTGGTGACGGTTGACCGCTCTCTGGAAGCCAGGCGAATGGAGGCAGGCCAGAACATCAGCGGCGCGATCCTCATCGTGACACAGTTCAGATTAACCCAGGGCCAGCCCGGTTCAGACAGCTCCCCGCGGCTGGATGCCGATATCGTCACCTACAGCGGCCGCGACTACCGCGTGACGTTCGTTGACCCGTACACCCGTTACGGTGCTGGATTCGTCCAGGCACATTGTGAGCTGGTGGACTTTAACGGAGGGACGCCAGTTGAGTAACGACAGCACCGCGCGCGGTTATCTTACGCCTGTCGGGGCTCTCCCCCAGTATGACGAGGCGCTGGAGCGTGAAATCAGTCGGTGGATTCGTGGTGTTTCTGGCTTGCCGGCTGCGCTTGTTTTTCCCCGATGGACTGACCCGCAGCCGCAGATCCCCAACAACGGGGTGACGTGGTGCGGCTTCGGTATCACTACCGTTCCCCAGCCGTTAAGCCAGTCCGATGTTCAGGTTTCGGAAGAACAGTCCGAACAATGGACATGGGAACAGGTCACGGTGATTTGCTGCTTTTACGGCCCTCTGGGGGCCAACACTGCATCAACTTTCCGCGCGGGGATATTCGTCGAGCAGAACAACGCCGAACTGAACCGCTCTGGGCTTTCGCTGGTGGATGCCGGGACAATCTACAACCTGCCCGAACTCATTAATAACCAGTGGGTGAGGCGATATGACCTCACCATTACTCTTTCCCGCAAGAACATTCGTACCTACAACGTCCGGACGCTGCAAGATGCGCCCGTCTCATTTTTCGGAGACTAAATTATGCCGCAGGGATTACCTGTATCAAACGTCGTCAATGTCGACGTGATCATTGGGCCGCGTGCGGCTACTGGTCGAAACTTCGGTTCGCTGCTCATTCTCGGGAGCTCAACGGTTATCCCGGTCACTGAGCGCCTTCGCCTTTATTCTTCTGTAGAGGATATCGGCTCTGATTTCGGCGTGGATAGCCCGGAATATGAAGCTGCTACCGTGTATTTCTCGCAATCACCGAAACCTCAGCAGGTCTATGTCGGCCGCTGGGCGAAAACGCTGGCATCGGCTGAAAGCGGTTCGACGGAAACGCTGCTGCAGGCCGTGAACGCTGTACTGAATTACACGAGCTGGTACGGTTTGGGCATAGCCGATGATGAAGACATCGACGATGCCGACTGGCTGAGCGTGGCCGCCGCGATCGAGGCTTCCAGCCTCAGTCGTATTCTGGCGATTACCATCCAAGACCCGGAAGCGGTTAACACGACCTCCACAACCGATCTGGCCTATAAGCTGAAGACGGCAAAATATAGCCGCACCTTCGTGCAGTATTCCACCAGCAGCAAGTACGCCGCGCTGTCTGCGTTTGGCCGCGCGTTTACGGTGAATTTCAACGGCAGCAATACCACCATTACCCTGAAATTCAAGCAGGAGCCGGGGATCACGTATGAAACCCTGACCACCAATCAGGCGGCGGCGCTGGATGCCAAAAACTGTAACGTCTACGTGTATTACGAGAACGATACGGCAATTCTTCAGCAGGGCGTCATGTCCAGCGGCGATTTCTTCGATGAGCGCCACGGGCTCGACTGGCTGCAGAACTACGTGCAGACCAACCTGTATAACCTGCTCTACACCAGCACAACCAAAGTCCCACAGACTGACGCGGGTGTGACGCGCCTCCTTTCCAACGTTGAGAAATCAATGGATCAGTCTGTCACAAACGGGCTGGTGGCTGCCGGTGTATGGAACGGCGGCCCGATCGGGCAGCTGGATTCCGGCGATACGCTGACAAAAGGCTATTACGTCTACGCGCAGCCGATTTCCGAGCAGGCGCAGGCAGACCGTGAAGCACGTAAGGCACCGGTTATTCAGGTGGCCTGTAAGCTGGCGGGCGCGGTTCATTTCGCTGATGTTCAGATCAACGTCGTTCGCTAAGGAGAACATGAATGGCTACGTATTCTTTTATGGACGTCACGGCGTCCCTTTCCGGCCCGACCGGTGAGATTGATCTGGGCTATGGTTCCGCCAGTTCAGAGGAGGGGATCACCGTTGCAATGGGCGGCCCAAAAAACACCATGACCATCGGTGCTGACGGCGAAGTGATGCACAGCCTGCACGCGGATAAAAGCGGCACGGTGACCATCAATCTGCTGAAAACCTCACCGACGAACAAAAAGCTGTCGCTGGCGTACAACGCCCAGAGTCAGTCCTCAGGCACCTGGGGGAACAACGTCATTGTGATCCGTAACAAGGTGAGCGGTGACATCATCACGGCGCGCAGCGTGGCGTTCCAGAAACAGCCGGATAACGCCAACGCTAAAGCAGGTAATACGATGCCCTGGGTGTTTGACTGCGGCAAAATCGACCAGGTACTCGGAGAGTTTTAACAGATGGAATGCTCAATCAAAGGCCACGATTACCGCGTGGCAAAACTCAGCGTTTTTGACCAGCTGAAAGTGACCCGCAAACTCCTGCCGGTTCTGGCAGGCATGATGTCAGATTTCGGGAGCATTCGCTCCCTGCTGCCTGCTGACGGCAAAATCGACACCGTGAAATTCGATCAGCTGAAACCGGTGTTTGAAACCCTGCTCCCGCGTATCGCTGAGGAACTGTCTTCCCTGACCGAAGAAGACACCAACGCGATTATTCATCCTTGCCTGGCCGTGGTATCACGCAAGCACATGGACGGATGGACGCCGGTATTTAACAGCGGTCAGCTGATGTTCGATGATATCGACCTGCTGACCATGCTGCAGTTGGTGGCGCGGGTGGTCGCCGATTCGCTGGGAAATTTTTTGCCCGTGAGCCCTACCAGCGCGACGGCGGACCAGCCTCAGGGCTAACCCTCAACAGCCTGCCTGACGGGCTGTCTTATCTCCTTGACCCGGTTGACGCCGGGTTAATCCCTTATTACGCGCTGAAGGATGGATCTGTCGATCTGTGCGATATCGCGCTGATGAATGACCACCTGGCCGTTAAGGCTGACAACCAGCGCCGTATAGAGAAATGGAGAGAGGATAATGAACGCTGAGACTATTAAAGATTTCCTCGTCTCGCTCGGTTTCGATATCGACGAAGCAGGCGCGGAAAAGTTCGATTCAGTCCTCGCAGGTACGACCGCAAACGCCATCAAAATGGGGCTGGCCGTCGAAGGTGCCGCGCTTACCGTGGTGGCCTTTACGGCTAAGATCGCCTCCGGTCTGGATAATCTCTACTGGGCATCACAGCGCACCGGCGCGACGGTTCAGGGGATTCAGTCGATTGGCTATGCGGTTTCGCAGGTGGGCGGCAGCGTCGACGCGGCGCGCGGCTCTCTGGAAAGCCTCTCCCGGTTTGTACGAAATAACCCCGGCGCGGAAGGGTTCCTGAACCGACTGGGTGTCCAGACCCGTGACGCCAGCGGTAACATGCGCGATATGGCCGCCATTTTTACGGGTGTCGGCCAGAAGCTCAGTAGCATGCCGTATTACCGGGCTAACCAGTATGCCCAGATGCTGGGTATTGATGAAAATACCCTCATGGCGATGCGCCGTGGCGTGGGTGGTTTCTCCGGGCAGTACAGCGCAATGGCGAAGGCGATCGGCTTCAATGCAGACGAGGCGGCCAGAAGCTCCAACAAGTTTATGACATCCCTGCGCGAGTTCGGCGCGATGGCGGGTATGGCCCGGGATAAAATCGGCTCTAATCTCGCTGGTGGCCTGGCGGGTTCGCTGGACACCCTGCGCCGCCACATCCTGGATAACTTCCCGCGCATCGAGCAGACGCTGACGAAGGCCATAAAAGGCATTCTGGCGCTCGGGGACATTATCGGGCGGCTGTTCTTCCGGCTCATCGAGGGGACATCAGACCTTATTACCTGGTGGAAATCACTGGACAAGCAAACGCGGGAGCTGATCTCGCTGTTTGGCGCGCTGACGATTGCGCTGCGCATTCTGAACAGCACGTTCTGGATGTCACCGATTGGCCTGATTACCGCGCTGGCGGCGGGTATTGCCCTCCTGTGGGAGGATTATAAGACCTGGAAGGAAGGCGGTCAGAGCCTGATTGACTGGGGCAAGTGGAAACCGGAAGTCGACGCCGCGCTAAAAATGGTCCATGACCTGCAGGGGACCGTTAACGATCTGGCGAAAGCGCTGGCGAAACTGCTCAATATTGACCCCAAATCGTGGTCCCTGAAGTGGGATTTCAGCAACTTCATCGACCAGATGGGCGAGTTCAGCAGGATGCTGAATATGATCGCCGACCTGCTCAACGCCATTAAAGATGGCCGCTGGGCTGATGCCGCCAGCATCGGCAAACAACTGCTGAACCAAGGTAGTGAAAACCCGTCAGCGATGCCGATGGTAACAGACAGCGCCAACGGTACCGCCGACTGGATTAAAGAGCACTGGGGATTCGATCCTCGCAGCGTGGGCCGAACTGTACGCGGCTGGTTTGGTGATGATGAGCCTGAACAAATCGGCCAGTCAGTCAAGCGGCCACAGCCAACCAAAGCGGGTTCTGAGTTGCTGGGATGGATGCAGCCGATGCTCACTAGCCTGGAACAACTCTATCGGCTTCCGGAAGGTTTGCTGCGCAGTGTGGCCATCACGGAATCGGGCGGTAATCAGTTCGCCGTTTCAGGTGCTGGCGCTAAAGGGCTGTTTCAGTTTATGGACGGTACCGCGCGTGATATGGGACTGCGCGGGAACGACGTGTTCAATCCTGAAAAGGCCGCTCAGGCAGCCGCTAAATATCTCTCGCAATTGCTGAAGGCTAACGGCGGTGACCTGAGCAAAGCGCTGGCCTCATATAACTGGGGGATCGGGAATGTGCAGAAGCACGGAATGGCCCTGATGCCGCAGGAAACCCGCAACTACATTCCTAAGGTGTTGAGTAACATGCCCGGGAAGGGGGCGCAGGTACAGCAGCAGAACACCTATCACATCTACGGTGGTGGCGATCCGCGTTCTGTTGGTACCGAGGTCGAGCGCCGCCAGCAGTCGGCAAACGCTCAGGTCATGCGTGGCAATCAAACGAAGGTGGGCTAATGGATTTTCTCTCTACTCTCTTTCAACAGCAGACCCGAAAAATCGGGATGATCGTCCCCAGCGTGGTGGTTTCTGAGAAGCATACCGATACGCTGGAGATAACCGAGCACCCTGTCGAGGTCGGGGCAGCCATTGCAGACCATGCCTACAAAAAGCCGTCCGAAGTGGTGATGGAGGTCGGTTTCGCTGGTGGCGGAGCGTTGCTGGATTTTGCCAGTAACCTGACGGCCACCAGCTTACTGGGCCTGAGTCCCCAGCAGACGTATCAGGAGATACTCGACCTGCAGGCGAGCCGAATTCCTTTCGATGTGGTGACCGGTAAGCGGCTGTACAGCAACATGCTGATCCGTGCGCTGGAAGTGACGACAGACAAGACGACCGAAAACGTATTATCTGCCGTCCTCACTCTGAGAGAGGTTCTTATCTCGCAGACTCAGCAGATTACCGTTGCGGATAAAACAAACATGAAGGACGGGGCCAGCACGTCGGCGGTACTGAATACCGGCAACAAAACCACAAAGCCGCCAAATACCTCGCTGCTGAAAAGCATCACGGGTAACGCGGCGTCACTACTGGGGTTCGGCTAATGGCAATTCAGGAAATCCCGCTGACAGCGGATAACCAGCAATTCAGCATCATCCTTGCGGGGACCACCTGGCGGATTAGCATCATCTGGCGCGATCTGTACTGGATTATGGACCTGCAGAACGACAGAGGGGAGCCGGTAATCTCTGGTATTCCTCTCGTAACGGGGGCTGACCTGCTGGCGCAGTATGGCTATATGGGCCTCGGCTTTAAGCTGGTACTGGTCTGTGACGACAGTACACAGGATTATCCGACGAAAACCGACCTGGGCGGTCGCAGTCATTTACTGGTATCAACGGAGTAAGCATGTCACAGAACTGGATGAGACATTTCGAGCTGCAGCTCGTGGACGAGAACGGGCAGGGTATCGAGCTCGGCGATTTTAAAGTGACCTTTACGATCGACTGGTTCAACATCAGCAGCGCGTCACGGGTTGGAACGTTCAAAATTTACAACCTGTCAGCTGATACGGTGAACCGCATCACCGGGCAGGAGTTTTCTAAGGTGCGGCTAATTGCCGGTTACGACGGAATCGCGCCGGAGGTGTCGGCAAGCGATGTCGGGACCGTGCGCGAAGTCGACGCGGCGGACGTGGGCCAGAGTGATGGCCGGAACTACGGACTGATTTTCAGCGGTGAAATTCGCTACTCGGTCACAGGAAAAGACAGCCCCATTGATTCCTACGTCCTGATTCAGGCAGCCGATACGGATCTGGCGTTTGCCACCAGCATAACCTCGCAGACGCTGGCAGCCGGTTACACGGTCGCAGACGTGAACCGCGCGCTGATGAAAGACTTCGAGGCCAAAGGCGCGACCGAAGGCCTGACGCCTGAAATGCCTGCTACCGTGTTTCCCCGTGGCCGGGTGCTGTTCGGCATGACACGGCATCTTATGGACAACGTGGCCGGACAATGCGGTGCAACATGGCAGTTCGTGGACGGCCAGCGGCAGATGGTGGCGAATAACGAGTATGTTCACGACGCGATTGTGCTCAACAGCGCCACCGGGCTTATCGGTATGCCGCAGCAGACTATCGGCAACGGCGTAAACGTCCGCGCACTGATTAACCCGAACATCCGGGTTAACGGGCTCATTCAGCTGGATCAGGCTTCGGTATTCCGCACCGCGCTGTCGAACAATGATATCGCGATGGCTGGTGGCCGCATCACCGACCAGAACACGGACGGAAATATCACGCTCAGCGGCACCACGGCGCAGCCTGCAAGCATCGCAACGGATGGCGTTTATATTGTGCGCGGGATTATGTACACTGGCGACACAAGGGGCCAGGCGTGGTACATGGATATGATGTGCGAAGCGCGTGGCGCGCAGGATATGCCATCGAGCACCGCATTGCAGAGGGGTTTATAGAAATGAAACGATGGATTTTTTCATTACTGGTGTTAGCGTCTGTTGGCGCAAGTGCAAAGACCATAACGATGCAATGTGGTAATTTTCGTATGGACGCGATCCCTGACTCATTGTTTAAAATCAATGGCGAAACCGTAACATCCCAAAAAGTTAAGATGCTGGGCAAAGACGGTACAGGCATGCAAATCAAAATGGGACTGATGCCTGCTAAAGATGGCAACAACTATGGGTTTGAGTATATCCATCGCCCTGGTACCGAAACCCGTTTCCTGAACGTCCAGCTGCTGCAGAACAGCATGGACGCGCCGAGAATCATCGGATCTTTCCCGTGTAAGAAAGTGCCTGGTTGAAGGCAGGCACTTAGTTTAATCATTCCTTTTTGATCTCAATTTCTTCTTTAGCCTCACTGAATAGCTTAAAAAGTTGTTCATCAGTGAGGTTGCTTGCTTCTATTTTGTAGCCACCTTTTTTGATAATTATCTTCTTGCTGTGTTTTGCTCGAATCCATGCAGCAACAACAGCAGCAACGCTGTAGCAAACATCTTTGTTTTGAATAAATTCAAAAATATACCCGAGTATCACCGATGCGGGTGATGATGCAGACGGTGCTGAATCACCTACCCGCGCCCTTACACCCATTTTCCGGGCTTCAGCGGGGATAACATCCTCGATGTAAGGGATCAATTCTTCCCCTATGGATTTTGAGAGGCGTACTTTGAAAACTGATTTAGTCATAACCTTTGGCGGCTCCTTCCGGAAAAGAATTAATGCTATATGGTCACTGGCTGGAACTTTGTTGGCTTTGGTCTTTTATGGAGAGGCAAAAATCGTTCTTAAAGACTATTGCCATCAAGATGAGCCGAAAAAGGTGTAACACCAACACCTGATAATTTATATCCTGATATTTGATCAGTAACCCGCCATCCGGCGGGTTTTTTGCTTTCTGGAGCCTACCAAATGGCAGTATCTGACCAGACCCGCAGCGGCGACCTTGCCGAAACCTTTAAATCTGAGCGGGACACAACAAAGAACCAGCTACGAGTCGCGTTGCCTGGCATTGTTCAGTCATTCGATCCCGGCGCGGTGACGGCGGTTGTGCAGCCTGCTATCCGTTCGGTTGAAATGGATAACGACGGCAACCGCATTACCAAAAATTACCCGCTGCTGGTGGATGTGCCTGTGATATTTCCGCGCGGCGGCGGCTGCACGTTAACTTTCCCGGTGAAAGCCGGCGATGAATGCTTGGTGATTTTCGCCGATCGCTGCATCGATTTCTGGTGGCAGAACGGCGGGGTGCAGGAGCCTGTCGACGACCGGGTGCATGATTTATCGGATGCGTTCTGTATCGTCGGGCCGCAGTCTCAGGCGCAGAAAATAAGCGGAATAAGCACCAGTGGCGCGCAGCTGCGTACTGATGATGGCGCTGCATTTGTGGAAGTGGCCACAGGCCATAACATCACGGTTAAAACCCCCGGCGCGCTGACGGCGACAGCAGAAGGAGGTACCACGATCACATCACCCACCATCACGCTAAACGGCAACGTGACAATAAACGGGAATCTCTCTCAGGGGATGGGTGAAAGTGGCGGTACCGCGACGATGCTCGGCCCTGTCACGGTGACTAACGATGTAAAAGCTGGAGGTAAGAGCCTGATGACTCATACGCACGGCGGAGTACAGACCGGCGGCGGTAACACAGGAGCGCCTAACTGATGCGATACAGACGTGAAGACGCCGACGGTGATTACACCTTTGGCAGCGGCGATGATACCTGGCTGATTAACTCACCGGAGGCCGTGGCGCAGGCTGTGAAAACGCGATTCGAATTGTGGTATGGGCAGTGGTTTCTCGACACCACAGAGGGGACACCGTGGATTCAGTCCGTACTCGGTAAGCAGAAGCCGGAAACCTACAACCTGGCGATCCGTAAGCGCATCCTCGAAATGCGGGGCGTTAAATCCATTCTCTCTTTCAATACGACAGTGAACACGACGACGCGCCGCGTCCAGTTCTTCGCTGAGATCGACACTATCTACGGAACAACGACAGTAACCAGCGAGGCATAAATGGCCCTCAATTTGGACACACTCGGCTTATCGGCAACGGTAACCGCTGAGGGGATCAGCGCGCCTGATTACCAGACGATAATCGATACCCTGACGAGCTATTTTCAGCAGATTTATGGCAGTGACGCTTATCTGGAGCCGGACAGCAAAGACGGCCAGATGGTGGCGCTGGTGGCGCTGGCTATTCACGATGCCAATAACACGGCCATTACTGTTTACAACTGCTTCTCACCTGCTACGGGTTACGGCGCAGCGCTGACCAGTAACGTGAAAATTAACGGTATCGCGCGCAAAGGGGCGACGAACTCCACCGTGGATTTGCTGCTCACCGGCACCGCAGGGACAACTATCACGAACGGTACCGTGAAAGACACCAATAACGTGATCTGGCGTCTTCCTGCCTCGGTGGTTATTGGTGTCGACGGTACGGTGACGGTAACGGCCACCTGTTCCAACAGTGGGGCAGTTGCCGCGCTGGCTGGAACTATCACAACTATCAACACCCCGACCCGTGGCTGGACATCTGTGACCAATCCAGCGGCGGCCACCGTTGGCGCACCGGCTGAAACCGACGCAGAGCTGCGCATCAGGCAGGGGCAGAGCGTAGCGCTACCCTCTATCACTCCGTTTGAAGGCGTCGATGGTGCGATCGCCAACGTTGCAGGCGTGACACGTCACAAGCTCTACGAAAACGATACAGGAGCGACTGATAGCAACGGCTTACCGGACCACTCTATTTCCGCCATCGTCGATGGCGGTGATCTGACTGAAATCGCCCAGGCCATCCGGGGTAATAAGGGGCAGGGAGTATCAACGTATGGGACAACAGCCGTCACGGTACCCGACAAATACGGGAATCCCCATGTGATTCGCTTCTCACGGTCAACGGATGTTCCGATTTACGGGCATATCACACTCAAAGCCTTTACGGGCTACACGTCGCAAATTGGCGTGCAGATTCAGCAGGCCGTCGCGGATTACATCAACGGGCTGACGATCGGTGATTCTGTTCTGCTGAGCCGCATTTACTCCCCGGCGAACCTCGGCGTGGTGAGTGGTGGCAGTGCACGCTATTACGACATTCAGGAGCTGCTGATTGGAAAATCTGCGGGAACTGTAGCGGCGGCGAATATCAATATTGCCTACAACGAATCAGCGTCATGTAAGCCCGAAAACATTGTTCTAACGGTGACGTCATGAGCAAGTACACAGACTTAATCACTAACTACCACGCCACCAGACCGAAATACTTTGATCACATCGACCTGAGCACCCGGCCGCTGATTGACATCACATCAGCCACTCGGGGGCTGGTTAGCGCGTTTGACATCGACACAGCTGTAGGCGTTCAGCTTGATATCCTCGGGCTCTGGATCGGACGTAGCCGCATAATCAGCCAGCCGATTACAGGTGTTTATTTCAGTTGGGACACCGACGGGCTTGGATATGACCAGGGTGTGTGGCAAGGGCCGTATGACCCTGATTCCGGTTATACCTCGCTGAGTGATGACACCTACCGAATCATTCTGAAAGCAAAAATCGCTATCAACAACTGGGACGGCCGCAACGATTCCCTGCCGCCCATTCTTGACGCTGCGACTGCAGGCTCTGGCCTGAAGATGCAGATCGTCGACAACCAGGACATGACGATTTCGGTCTGGGTTTTTCCCGGGACTGATATTTCTGATGTGTCTCTCGAACTGATCGCCGCTATCAAACAGGGCTACCTGACTGTAAAAGCTGCTGGCGTCTGGGCCGGTGATGTTGAAACGCCTTCGATAGAAACACCATCCGAGGGCTCTAAATTCTTTGGGTTTGATTTGGACAATGAATACATCGGCGGGTTCGATGTAGGAGCATGGGGGAAACTACTTTAATGGCAACAAATAACTTCAAACCTTTCGCTACAGGCGCGGGCGCAAACGTCATGTCGCAAGCAGACTGGGAAGCCTTAACCGCACTACTTACAGGATTTCAGTCCGGTAAAGCTGCGAGTGCGCAGGTGAATAAAGCCCTTCGCCAGGGAACGGTGATGGCAAGCGTTATCGGACAATTCATCGCAGACAGTACCGGCCAGGACGTTCTTGATAACGGAAACACATCCGTAGTTCTGACCAATTTTCTCAATGCCCTGAAAGCCAATACAAATGGTCGTCTGCTGAACGTTCGTACTTTCACTGCGAGTGGAACGTATACACCAACAGCGGGCACGAAGAAAATCAGGGTTCGCATCGTTGGTGGAGGCGGGGCTGGTGGTGGTGCTGCCGCCTCTACCTCATCCGGGACATTAGCCGCGGGTCATGGCGGCTCTGCGGGAACTTATGGTGAAACGGGCCTGATTGATGTCAGTTCTTTATCTTCAGTTGCGGTTACCGTTGGATCAGCTGGCACCAGTTCAGCTGGCGGGAACGGTACATCCGGTGGAGCATCATCATTCGGTACATTTATTTCCGCGCCTGGTGGAGATGGGGGAAAATATGGCGCATCGGGAACAGCCACTTTCAGTCTGGTGCCTGATTTAAATCAAACAGGTGACTGTAGCGGCTCCAGCGTCCTGCTGAATGTTCCTGGAGAGGGTGGTTGGGGGCAAATGTCCTTTGCAACGGGTACGGCTGGTGGAACGACAACATCCTCATCCGCAAAAGGCGGTCGCGGAGGTAATTCTGTGCTCGGTGGAGGTGGACACGCTCTCGTAATCAATTCCGTGCCGGGTGCCGGAACAGGGTATGGTGCCGGGGGCGCAGGCGCGGCAACCACATACGTGAATGGCACCACGGCAGTGGCTGGTGGAGCGGGTTCTTCGGGTATTGTCATTATTGAGGAGTATGCATGATGTCTATTTATGCACTGATTAAGGACGGGCAGGTCGTAAATACTGTCGTGTGGGATGGCGAGGGAAATATTTTTGAAGGGTATGAGACTGTAAACATTGATGGGCTCGGCGTTGGTATCGGCTGGAGTTATGACGGCAAAGAGTTTAAAGCTCCGCCTGAGCCAGAACCTACGCATGAAGAGCTTGTTGAGCAGGCAGAAAACCAAAAGCAGTCATTAATCAATGATGCCAATAGCTATATCGATAGCAACCAGTGGCCTTCGAAATTGGCACTTGGACGCCTGTCTGATGAGGATAAGCAGTCATTTAATGAATGGCTGGACTATATGGATGCACTGGAGGCTGTTGATACATCAACTGCGCCAGATATTACATGGCCCGAAATTCCTGCCACTTAATATATTTATCAAAAAATGAAAGAGGGGCTCCCCCCCCTCTTTTTATGGTTTTTCTATTTGGTTAGCATTTTTATCTGTAAGTGCGGGTGCGTTAAATTTAACCCCTCGACCAAGGGTCATGAATCTTTTCTCAATTAAATGGTATGTTATTAATGAAATATACAGTACGGAAATACTTAGAGATAGCATTATTGTAATTGGATTGTTTTTTAAGATACCTAGCGAGTTGAATAGCTTGAACGCACACATTATAACGAAAGCATGCATTACATATATGCTATAACTTGCGACACCCAACCGCCTGAATCCTCTTATGCTAAGCAATCCAAATAAATCTGCCCCTTTAGCTACGCTAAGTATGATTAAAAACAAAAGAACATTCGAGAAAGAGTCAACTCGGTAAATCCTGTCATCGCAAAATAACAAAGCAATCAGAGAGGAAATGAATATGAAATTAAAGTGTTTTTGTTGTAAATTAATTTTTTCCGCAACGTCTGACGCAAGCATTCCTATAGCAAAAAACAAAAAAAAGTTAAAAGGAATTTTTAATGTTATGTAAGGAGAAGCGTAAACGAGAACGAACACAAAGAACATGCTGAATTCAAAAGATCTTTTTACAATCAACGATAAGGCAGGAAGAGCTATGTAAAAACCCCACTCAAAAGCAAGAGTCCAAAATACACCAGCCGTGAACATAAATGTTTCTTTATATGATGTAAAATCAGGGCGGTGATTATTTATAAAGTCAAACCAGTGTAATGCATTCATGCTTGGCATTTCTCTAGAGAGAAAGCAAACAACTAAAATAATAAGTAATGAATTAAACCATACTAAAGGAACTATTCTAAAGAATCTCCCTTTATACAAAGAAATCCAATTTACACTGCCTCGCTTAATTTTACCCCAGAATAGATACCCTGTAATAGAGAAAAATAAAGCCACACCAACATGCGAAAGCATACTAATGCCAACAAATGGATGTGTGAATTTACCATCAGTAAAATAATAAAAGAAACCTATCTCATGACTGATGAATACAAAAGACGCAAGAAAAAATCTTAATGCATCCATTGGGGTGTTATGATTTGTATTGGAAATTTCTTTGTCATCCACAAAACCAAACTTAGGTAAGGAAAATATTAATCCGCACCCTATTAAGAAAGTAAACAAAATCGCATATTCAACAAAAACATTCATTTGTGAACAACCTTAAAAATAGTAACTGTCTTAAAAAATATATTTAAAAACCAGAAACCTACTTTTTCTTCAAAAATCTATATTCAGTTTCTGCCCACATGATAATTGCTAAGACCTCGATGGTAGCAAGTGACATATCACCCCATGACTTTCCTGTCAAAAGGAATAATGCGCTTAAACTTCCAGCTAATCTAACGGCCCACTTTGACAAAGATGATATGGAAATTTTCATTTATCGCTCACCTCGATCCTAAGATAGAACCGCATAATCTATACGTCAGTTTTCAAAGGTACATAGGCTACCACCATCACGACATAAGATCGACACCTCAGCATCATCTTGCTGAATCCTATGAGATATTACAGTCCAACTTGGCGGACTGATGGGAATTCAGAAACCAGCCACATGTCGGACTCTTCAAACATATCCTCCAGCATGCGGTTCAGCTTTTCACGATCGTTTTTACTTGCATCGCTATTCAAACCGTTCGCCTGCATCGGCTTCACCTTCACTTCGGCATCAGGGAAAATCTGGTGCACCCGCTTCGTCAGCTCGGCCAGAATAATTTCTCTGGCCCCTTGGAGCCCTTCAACATTTCGCTTGTCATAGACCAGTTCAACGAACATGAGACACCTTTTAGTCGATGAATTTAATGGAAGGATGCTCAATGCCAGCATCTATGTAATCGACGGCTTTCTTTAGTTCATGCAGGAGATTTTCAGCTTGTCTGCGGGACAAGCAGATCGTTTGATCAGGGAATTGCACTGACGGCCATGATGGGACAGAAGCCATAGTGTCTGTAAATTTGGCGTGTAACAGAACATGTTCTGTGAGCGCGCAGTAACTGATAGCAAAATCAGTTAACTCAGGCATTGCTCCTGCATTCGACTCTTTTGCGGTAGCCATAAAACCATCCTTTTCTCGCTGTATGCATACACAGTAAATGGGATCGTAGATATGGTCAATGTATACGTAATATCGGACATTAACTTATTGTAAGTAACTGAATGATAAAGGTTGCGCTAACATTTGATGTTATGAAAAAGTGCGCTATCAAATTGATATTTAAGAAGAAAGCGCACGATTTAAAATCCCTCGGCGTTCGCGCTGTGTGGGTTCAAGTCCCACTCCGGCTACCATGGGAAAAGTAGAATAAAATCAATGATAAGCAGTGTCGTATAAACCACCGAAAGGTGGTTTTTTATTGTCTATTTTTCGCCATTCGCCATTGTTTCGCCATTCGACTTCACCAGATAAAGAGGGCATTACTGCCCTCCAACCACCGGCACTACAGATATTTTGCGGTTATATCTTGCAGTCTGCGAAGCATTTTTGTGGCCTGAAATTTCCTGTTTCTCATGCAGCGTTCCTTCCAGATCAGATATCCCTTTAGCTTTCAGATCATGGAACGTGAAGTTAAATTCGAGCTCAGAAAATTTTTCTGCAGCTAACTTTTTCGCCTTCATCCACTGAGAGTTAAATGCATCTCGTGTGTAACGAGAACCTGACTGCTGGTGGATCACGTACAGGCTTACCATGCCGCTAGCTAACGGAAGGGAATCAGCCAGGGTGATCGCATTTGCCAGGCGTACTGTCCACGCTTTAATTTGACTAACTGCCGTCTTGCTTTGCTGAATTAGAATACCTTCATCAAGAATTTGACTCTTTTTAAGATCCAGGATGTCACCCTGACGTGCACAGCATAAATAGGCCAATTCCATAGCAATCTTCACCGGTACCGAAGAAACGCTGAATAGTGCATCATATTCTTTGTCCGTGACGTAACGTGTGCGCGCCTGCTCCTTAAACTGCTTCACACCCTGGCATGGATTCATCTTCACTTTGCCACGCTCATATGCCCACCTGAACACTCTCGACATAAACGCTTTCTCTCGGTTCGCCTGAACCCTGCTCTTAACTCCTCTCTTATCCATATACTTTCTGATGTGCTCCGGCTTGATATTTTCTGGTTTCATCTTTCCGAAAACAACATTTACCTTCGAACCATATTTCCGGTAATCCTTTCTGGTTTCTGTTGCCAGTTCATGAAAGTCACCAGAGTTAAAAAACTCTTCGCAAAGTGCGTGGAAGTTGGAACCAACCTTGATATCGTTGATGAAGTTTTCATAGGCTGCCCATACCTGAGACTTAGTGAGATCGTGGTTGCACAATCTTACTGTTCTTCCGTCAGGCGTTCTGAACTCATAGGCTGACTTGCCCCGGCGAACGCGGGGCGGCATCCAGTTATCATCTGGGTTTTTGCGGATTCTGGGCATTACATGTCCTTAAAGTTTGGTTCTTCTTCCTCTGGATTGTTTACTACCAGCTTGAGGCCTGCAGGGTTGGTTACATGATCCCATGTGGTGCCTGGCCTGCCGTCTTTACGTGGCACGAAAAATACACCACTTTCTTTCAGCGCTCGGCACTGAAGGGAAGGGCGACGATAACCAGTAAGCTGATAGAGGTCATCAGGGGTAAGAAAACGTTGGCTTTGTCCGCTCATCGTATAGTTCTCCACTCAACCGGCTGCACCCGGTTATCTCTTATAGAAAATGCATGATGAACAACCACCACGGAGGCCATCATTGCAGGTACGACATCTGTTCGTTTCGGTGTAATAAAGCTGGTGGGCCATCTCTTTAGGTATGAGTACCGGCATCGGCACACGGATAACCAGCCTGCGGAGTTCGGCTATTTCGTCTGCCTGCTCCATGACTCTGTCGTACAGGTCCGATGCTTCACCTTTCCACCAGACTACGTCGGCTTTAAGGCGGCGCAGGCGCCGCTGTTTGAGTTTACTCACCATGGCAGCCACCCCATTTGCTGAAGTGCGCAGATTGCCAGCAGCACGAACATCACGAAGTCGAATGGGTTAGGCATGGATGTTCACCCTGATGGCAAAGACCTTCACCGGGTCGGGGCCGAAGTGCGGATGTGTTATCACCTTCACCTCGTAACCGTCATACGGGATGTCGATGCGCTTGCTCGCGTCCCCGCGTTTTGGATAGCCGCGGGTAATAATCAGGCGGTCAAAGCGCCGCGGTAATTGCTGGTTATGGCCATGCGATAGCCTGCGGCACCAGTACGGATTTACCAGTCGGTACTCTTCGGTTTTCTCACCAGACTTCATCTGGTCGAAGTATTCACCGTTAACAGCCAGTTGCAGGTTAGCCATTCTTCACCTCCTGCTGCGGTGCTGCTGGCAGTGGCATCCAGTGGGTTACCTCTTCAACTCCCTCTCCTGGCTTAACTGTTACGTCACCTCTTCGAAACGTACTACCTGTATAGCGAGCTGAACAGATTAAAGGTTCAATCAGCGGGCTATCAAAGTTCACAGATATAAGCACATTCTGGCCTTTATCTGGCATCCGCTCACTGCAAGCTACCCAACCATCCGGCATCACCGGAGAGTTGCCATCTGCACCCTGAAGCATGGCGGCGCGGACGGTTCTGGCAATGCGTTCGCGCAGCTGCTGCGTGCCGTGGTACTCAACAGCGATGTCGCGCAGCTCATTTACCAGCTCACGAATCTGGTGGTCTTTCACAGATACCGGCGCTGGCGTGGCGGAGTAATAATACTCGTCCTCAATTCCCTCAACGGGTTTTGAGAAGCCGATAAAATTACCGTAATGCCAAGGATAAGGGCCGTATGGCTCAACGGTCACCCGACGCCAGCGGTGAATGGCAGGCTCAGCTTCGAGCGATGCCAGCGCCAGCTTCATCGCAGCGAGCGCCTTGGCCGCGTCTTCGTTTACTGCGCCTGGCACAGCATCGCGCTCTTCTTCAAGCTCCGCGATTGTCTTCCGAAGCCATTCTTTGGTTAATGTCATGGATTAGTCCTCACCTTTGAATTCCCGTTCGTGGCCATTCTTTTTGAGCATGCGGTCAATCAGGTCAATATTTTTCGACCACGCCTTGTCTGACTCTTCCTCACCGCAGCCGACCATCGATGCGCAGTCATCGGTTAGGCGCTTAATTGCTTCGAGCTGCGCAGGAGTGACATCAAGCTTCATGCTCACTCTCCTTTACCGGCTGCGGCGGCGAACGCCTGAAGCAACACGCTTTCACAGTGAACCACTGCGCTGTTATATCCAGCACCAAACATGTATGGGTGTTTTTTGCCGTCGCTCTTGTTGCCTAAATCTTCCATTGGAATTGGGTCAAATTTTACAGATTTAGCGATGGCCTCCAGCTCGGCCACGCGCTTCTCTGCGGCTTCCAGCTTTTCTTCAGCCTCTTTCAGCTTCTTTTGCATAAGATCGTGACCGTCCACGATTTTGCATACTTCACGCTGTAGAGTTTCCTCAGACCTCTCCAGCGCTTCACGGAATACGCGCATACTGACCACTTTCTGAGGAAGCTCTCTGACGTAATGCAGTGGTGTGAAGAGTTCACGACGAGCCATACGAGCGGCTACGATGAGCAGGATGTTTCCTGACTCGCGCACTGATTCAGCAGTCAAATCTTGTTTGTCAATGTTTCTCATTGGGCGGCCTCCCAGCAGATTTGGACTGCGTAGCTACTTTTAACGCGGCGAACTTTTCCCTCCACCTCTAGCTTCTTCAGGCGGCGCAGTATGCATGCGGTATCAAGAGGCCAGTATTTTCGGCGGAGAACGTTGGTCACAACGTAGGTCATGCATCGACCATGCGCTGTCAGTGCCTGAATAATTTCTTCGTCGGTTGGTTTGCTCATGACTGCACTCCTTTGCGAAGCTGAAGTGCATAGATTTCCATAGCGTCAATTGCCGCGACAATCCCATCACCTTCTCGCTCATCCCAGGTTTGTTTCTGTATCTCGGCTGAGCACATATCAACAGCCTGCGCCCGCACTTCAGCCAGGTAGGCATCGGTGGCCTGGGTTCGTTTAAGCTTGAGAATCTCGAACGCCTCGACCATTGCCAGCTCAGGCATACCGTCATCCATGAGTTGCTCAGCTTTCTCGATAGCTTCAAACATCGAGGCGCTATGCGGATTAGGACTCCAGTCCTTCAGCCCCGCATTCTCCGCAGCCAGCGCCGTGCATCTGGCTTCAAGTACGGCATAGTCTTCGTATCTAACAAACTTGCCTTCATTATCTTCACAGGCAATTCCGTTAGGACTAATCCAGTAACGGGCTATGCTCATGCTGGTTTCAGGTATTTTTGCAGCATGATTGCGAACCTTGCGCAACTCCAGAACGGCAACCTGAACTGCATAAGCGAACATAGCGGTAGGGCGATCACCCGATTTTTCACTATCGCGTTGCATATTCACTGCAACAGTCATGAGTTCATCCAGCTGTTCGCCGGTCATAAATTTATTGGCTGTCATGATTATTTTCCTGCTGCAGTTTGTGTTGCTTAACGAAGTGGGCAACAGCCTTTGACCGGCTGGTGACGATCCCATTCAGGATGACGTTCTTGCCGCGATAGATTTGAGCGGTACCGATCTCAATTCCTTCCAGTTTCACGAAAAGCGTTTTTCCTACCACCTCTGTTTCAGGCACTGGCTGTGACAGGCGGTATGTTTCACGCGCTTCCGCTATTGCTTTGTGCTCGTCCATAATGGCCAGCGCTTCAGCAAGGGCAGTTCCTTCAAGCGTGAAAACACCTTCATCACTGATCGTGGCCTGAGCCATAAGCTCAACGAACCGGCGCGCGTTCTTTACGCTGAGTTCAGGAGCGATAGAACTGCGGGTAACTTTCGTTTTCCCTTGGGCTGCCGCTACAGCCTTATCGTGCTGGAGAACTTTTCCGGCCTGTTCGCCATACTCCATGACGCGATCGACTGCGACATCGACTGACACCGCACCGGATTTAACTTCCTGTTGAACGTCATGGTTCGCCGTGCTCAGAAGCAGCAACTTCTCTACCGTGGCCACTGACTTATTGACCAGTTTTGCGATCTCGCTGGTGGTCTGGTTGAAGGCGTTATGCAGCTCCTGAATAACTGCAGCCTGTTCCATATCGGAGAGCGGCAGCTGGTTATTACTGGTCATGATGCGCGCCAGGCGCTGCACATCGTTACCGTTGAACGGCATGATGTGTATGCGGTCTACTGGCTTGCCAGCTTCAGCACAGCGCGCATAGCAGCGGCGACGGCGGTGACCTTCAACAACCCAAACACCACCTTCATCACGCGCGATAACTTCAATCGGTGGAACTGATCCGCCGTTCATCAGATAGTTGAACAGGTCATTATCAGCCTGGCGGGTGCGTTCATCGTCTTCACGCTTGTTGAAACCTTCACGAACGTGGATATCGGAAAGAGCGATAAACATCCCGGTATCGGTGCGCTTAATTACACCGGCCTTGGTCATTTGCTTGAATGAGTTAGCCATTAGAGAGTGACCTCATTATTCAGGGAAATGACGACACGAGGCAGCTCACGGAGTTCTCGCTGAGCTTCCAGTAGGTGCATGTTGGTAGGCGTTTTGGTGTGGCGCTCTTCGATGCGATCGCACTCTTTGGCCCAGTAGGTAACATCCTCACGCAGGGTGGCGTTCTGCTCAGCAAGTTCCTTACGCTGCGCCATCGCTTCACAGAGCGCGACGCTGGTAACATCAAGGCGTGTAGCCAGTTCGTTAACCATCCAGCAGTAAGCGGCAGGGAGGAGAGGGGCGGCCTTACGAGCTGCGTCGATAAGCTGCTCTCTGGTCATGCGTGGTTGTAACTCGGTGACGTTCTGTGTGTTCGTCATGGATAGTTTCTCCGTGTTATAAGCGCTCTGCACAGCGCTGATTTTTGGTTGCACGAATCCCTCGCCGGGTGGCGACAAAAAATAAAGGGGTTTCGTTTTAGTAAGCACCCTACCTGGGCACTTAGTGAAACGGGCGGCTGCCACCGCCAGTTAGCTTCTCCACAATTGGGAGCGCGCTCTCCTGAGATTGATTTAACGACCGAGGCCTCTCAAGGAACCGGCTGAACGCGCTTTCAGTTGTGTAAAAGGGGCGGTCGACATTAAGGACATTCACAACTGCCGACCGCCAAGACTACACACAGCATCTGGTACAGCTACTACGGGTTACCACGCTGGCTACGTGATTTGGTTGTGGTGGCCGGGAACTCGCCGACATCGTTTCTTGTTACTCCACTTGTGTCCCGACACATCGGTGCCTGCTTTCACCACAACGTTAAGAGCACTAAATGATGTTTCTAACAGCTATCGATTGGGCATCACGTATCGCATTTCGATCTGGTGTGCTTATTCACAGATAGTGCTCTCATCGTTGCATCCTCGTCTGTTCCGAGGTGTCACACCTGATCGCCACGCTGGTGAAGCGTTTCTGGCTGTCGTACTCGCCTGGCTTGCACATTCCGGCTATCCGCTGGATCTGGATATGTCTTGCAAGGAATCCCCGGACCGCTGCGGCACATGTGCCATATGCCGTACTGCAACTGCTGCCTGTCTTTTCACCACATTAGGCTCGGTGGTATTCTTGGAGTTCTCACACAACCAAGAAGGGTAATGCTCATGATTAACGGATTTGGTCACCTATACTCCGCAACGGAGCAGCACATTGCAAAAATCAGAGAAATCAAAACCATCGGTTTTGTTGACTCTAACGAATTATCCAAAGTAACCAATCGCGCCGTTCAACTATGCGTCCTCGACTTATTGCTTGCTGCACATCGCAATAAGCATGAGACCACGATTAACAAACTCCCCGGCGCTAAAGCTCTCCACCACAAACTTCTTCAGAAATATAACTGGCCACTGTCAGAGATTCGGGCGATGAGCCTTTCAGATGTTTTTATCGCACTTCATGATGAACTATCACTCGAATCTCTTGAGGGTCAAGCTAAAAGCTACTTTTCTACAATGATTGCAGGGAGATACCCAATTACCTTTACTGATTTTATCGATGATGAGTGGGATCCTGATCTGGCCGAAAAACTTCTATTCGACTCTGCGCAGTAGCCTCTTCAATTTGTGCATTCAGGGTAGATAATTGTTTTTCAATTTCGGCTTTAGTGAGAACCAGACTCTGAAGCCGCCTTACTGCCTCAACCTTTTTCTCCATCCATCCAAAGATCTGCTCATCAGACATTCCACTTGCGTCGATAACTGGCTCTTTTTCGGTTGCCCCTAACTTCTGATAAATGAATCCAGCCTTTAAGCTAACTACACCCTTTGATTGCTCGCTCATGTTGCTTACTCACAATGTTCGCTGTCGTTGGAATAAATATAGCTACTTTAAGTAGATGAAATCAACTACAAAAAGTAGAAAAAGTGAATATTATGTAGCTTGTAGGGGTATCCTCATGAATTTTAGGCGAAAAAAAACCGGCTTTCGCCGGTTGTGAACATGTTCGCTTTAACCAAATTCAACCATTTTTAATGGTAAACATCTGATTAGCTTTCCAAAAATATAGACTTCGTTCATTTCATGTTCTTCTATGAAGAAGGGAGGGTAGTGCTCGTTATCAGAGAGTACTGCCAAACGTCTCCCCTTAACCTTCTGAAGCCGTTTAACAAAAGTGCTGTCTTCAAAGTTGAAAACATAAACGCCATCTCCGCTAAACCGTTCAATGCGGCTATCAATGAACAATAAATCTTTTGGGCATAGCGTGGGCATCATGCTATCGCCGTCAACGTTGATCATGACAATGCCATCGAGAGTTCTTCGCCCGAATAATTCGTAAATCCGTTCTTCGGGGATCTCGATTGAACTAACTATCGTTGGGAAAGGTTGGTTAATAAAACCTGAACCAGCTGACGCATGAACATCCAATTGCTCAATTCTTACGGTCCCCGGTGGAGGCAGGTCCCCACCGTTAACTGGAACTCCGTAATCAAGGTAAGCCGGGGAGACCGCAAGCCTTTCAGCAATCCGAATCATCTTTTCGTCTCTAGGCTTTGCTGTGCCAAGAGTATAGCGCCGCGCCATCTCGTATGAGACACCACTGAACTCTGACAATTCTTTTACTCCAATAGATTTCTCTTGGAGAGACTTATTTAGCCTGTCGGCAAAGTCTTTGTATTTAGCATCTTCCACCATAAGTAGAAGATTAAGCGCACAAGACATAGTTGTCATTTCTATTTTAAGTTGCGAATAAATGCTACTATAAGTAGTATTGGTTGGTGCTTAACTATAGGAGACAACATGACACCTCATTTTAAGAATGTGACCGCCAAAGCTGTGAAGGCGGTGGGATCAATTTCAGAAGTATCAAGAAGATTCGAATTCCAATCAGTTCAATCAGTTGCTAATTGGATAGCCAAAAATAGAGTGCCATCAGAAAGGGTTATCCAGTTGTGTCAGTGGGGAGGTTGGACGGTAACACCCCATCAGCTTCGACCTGATATCTACCCTAATCAAAATGACGGGTTGCCAACAGTTGAGAACAATACACAACTCTAAGTTGTAAATTAACTACCAAAGGAAAAACAACATGGTAGAGCCAAGCCTGAAAGAAGTAGTTAAAGCGATGTGCAAAACGTACCCAGGAGGCCGCGAGGCTATGGCCGGTGCTCTTGGCATGTCAGTAACGCAGTTCAACAACAACCTGTACGAGAAGAACGGCTGCCGCTTCTTTGAAGTGAACGAGCTGGAGGCCATGGAAGACATCTCGAATACGTCCCTCCTGGCAGATTACTTTGCCCGTCGTCGTGGTGCGCTGCTGGTGGACGTTCCTCAACTTGAAGACCTTGATCGTGTCGACCTGTTTGATCGTGCCATGAGAACGTCAGCAGCGCGTGGACGTGTTGATACCGTGATCCAGAGAGCTCTCGAAGATGGAGTAATCGAAAGTCATGAAGCTGAAGAAATCAATGAATATCACCGCCGTCATCTGGCAGCGCGTGAAGAAGAGATCCGCGCGATTGTCGCGCTATTTAGCCGTAAGAAAAGCCAAAAAAAGTGACGCCCGCGAGTGTGCAGCTCCGGGCGTCGTGGCGTGTCGTATTCAGTGGAGAAACTAACGCATGAACAGTTTAAACCGATTGAGACCAGCGAAGCAATTCAGATGCCTTCCACTGGTGGGAAAAGATTCCCCGTTCGGCTATGTGGAGAGATTAAACAACCAGGCGGATCAGAACAACTACCAGCCTGAGAACGCGATGGTAGAGGCATTTGCACTGATGAACGAGAAGGGGCGTGAGGAATGGCTGAAGTTGACCGGCGATTCAGAGACCACAGAGGCATCACCGTCCACGTCATCAGGTGGGAGCCCGAGACTCGACGCGTTATATACCTTCGCGAAGGGTACGATCATGAGTGCTTCAGCCCTCTTGAGCAATTCCAGCGTAAATTTACAGAGTTAAAGGACGACCATGAGCCTGTTGATGCCATCCCGGCCGATAGTGATAAACCCTGACCTTGCGTACAGCATTGGCCTGAACGAGGCCATTGCGTTGCAGCAGGTTAACTACTGGCTTAAAGAAACCACCTCCGGACTGGAGCGTGACGGCGTGCGCTGGATTTACAACACCAACGAGCAGTGGCTGGAGCAGTTCCCATTCTGGTCTGAGTCTACGCTGAAGCGCACATTCACCCGCCTGAAGAACCTTGGCGTGCTCAAAGTTGAGCAACTGAACAAGTCTCAGCGCGACATGACGAACTACTACACGATCAACTATGAAAGCGAGCTTTTAGATGAGGTCAAAGTGACCAAATCGAAGAGTTCAAAATGCACTCTTCCATCAGGTCAAAATGAACTGATGGAAGAGGTCAAAGTGGAACGCTCCATCGGTTCAAAACGAACCGCTCTCATCAGGTCAAATTGCACTGATGTTCTTACAGAGAATACAACAGAGATTACTACAGATATTAAAACCCCTTCTTGTCCGGTTGCGTCGCAACCAGACGACAGCGATCCGGCAATTCGTGTCTTATCCCACTTCAACGAGGTTACTGGTTCGTCATACGGGAAGGGGGGGCGCAACAAAACCGTTTTAGGATATATCAGGGGAAGACTTTCCGAGGACTACAGCGCTGAAGACCTGATGCTTGTGGTGGACTACCTCACAGCAAAATGGGCTGATGATCCAAAAATGGATGATTACCTTCGCCCGAGCACTCTCTTTGGACCAGAAAATTGCGTTGAGTATTTTGACAAGGCTCAGAAATGGCAAAAGCGCGGCAGGCCTGCGTGTGTCAAAGGACGCTGGCAACTCAGCGGTGGCTCTGACCCTAACTTTAAAGCCAACTTTCAGAACGTTGATTACAGCGTTCCAGCCAACTCAGGTTTTCGTGTTTCCGGAGGTACTCAATGAGCTTTCTGAAAACAATCCAGCTGTTCGTGGCCAATAACCCTGGACTGACGAACAAAGAGATCGCCGCAGCACTGCCGGAGTACGAATTACACAGCGTGCAGCGTGCGGTATGCCGCCTGGTCATGCTTAACCGCGCTGAGCGCAAAGGCGAACGCCACAACTTCCGTTACTACGCAAAAGCGCCGGTTGGTCCAATCGGGCCGATTGTCCCGCGCTACCCGGTAGAAAAAGCTGAAATAGCTCCTGAGCCAAAGCAGGAAACCATACCAAACCCTGCTGTCGTTGCATTGATGGATAAGGCTAAAGAACTTTCCGACAAAGGCCTGTTCCTGCGTGCCGCAACCGTTCTGATGGAAGCATTCAATCGATCAAAGAACGAAACTAAGCGAGCCAAAATTCTCAAGGAGCGTAAGCGCTGCCTAAGTATGGCGCCGAGGGTTAAAACCACCGGCGATGATTGGTGTCTGGCTGGCCGAGCGAGGAACGTTTGATGATCCACTTCCACGGAGGACCAATCACGCCTGATACGTGCGCACTGAAAGCCTGGAAAGGTCGCCATGCGTTCATCAGCTTCGCTAACCCTGGGCAACTTAAGCTTGCCAGTGAGGTAACTCAATCTTTCGCACTTGATAACGGAGCGTTCAGCTTCTGGGATAAGGGCCAGCCTGTTAACTGGTTCGACTATTACGAATTCGTCAAGGAGTGGATGAATCACCCTCGTTTCTCATTTGCAGTTATCCCTGATGTTATCGGAGGCACCAGCGAAGAGAACGATGCGCTTATCGCTGAATGGCCGCACGGTAAATTCGTCGGTGCGCCTGTCTGGCATATGAGCGAACCTGACGAGAGATTCATACGTCTCTGCCATGAGTTTCCGCGTGTCTGCATTGGTTCTATGGGTGAATACGATGCAAAGCGTCCCCGCGCATGCCGGGCAAAATTGCGAGACCTTATCCGTCACGTTGTCGATTCAAATGGCTATCCGATTACCAAGCTCCATGGCCTTCGCATGCTGAATAAAGACATTTTTACTCACATACCGCTCTCATCAGCTGACAGCACAAACGTGGCACGCAATATCGGTATTGATAAGGCATGGGATAAATCAGCCTATGCGCCAGCCAGCAAAGAAACCCGCGCCGCCGTCCTCGTTGAGCGTATTGAGGCATTTAACAGCGCAAGCGCTCTCAAGTATGACGCAGTACGAGACCGCTTTACTCCACAGTTGGCCTTAGAAATCTGAGGGGAAGAATATGATGAAATATTCACTTATTTACGCTGACCCTGCCTGGGAATACGGGAACACCGTCAGCAACGGCGCGGCTACTAATCACTACGGCACGATGAAGCTGATCGACATGAAGCGCCTCCCTGTTTGGGACCTAGCTGCAGAGGATGCTGTTCTGGCCATGTGGTTCACCGGCACGCATACCCGCGAAGCCATTGAGCTGGCTGAAGCATGGGGCTTTAAGGTCCGCACGATGAAGGGCTTTACCTGGGTGAAGTTCAACCCGCTGGCGGAGCAGCACATCAACAAAGCGCTTCAGGCTGGTGGAGTAGAGGGCTTTTACGATTTCCTCGACCTGCTGAACGCACAGACCCGCATGAACGGCGGCAACTACACCCGAGCCAATACTGAAGACCTGCTGATTGCCACCAGGGGAAATGGGCTCGAACGCCAGTGTGCCAGCATCAAGCAGGTTATCTACAGCCCACTCGGCGAACACAGCCAGAAGCCAGCCGAGGCGCGTTTCCGCCTGGAAAAACTTTACGGTGACGTTCCTCGCATCGAACTCTTCAGCCGCTGCGCTGCGCCTGGCTGGGACCATTGGGGAAATCAGGCTGAGCGCCCAGCCGTTCATTTGTTACCGGGTGTTGTCTGCGCTATCGACTGGGCTAAAGGGGAGGTTGCATGACTGAATTAACGTCGCGTCAGAGTGAAGTGCTGGATGCCATAGTGCTCTACAAGGAAAGAACTGGATTCCCGCCGACGATGCTGGAGCTTGCCGGGTTAATTGGCTGCGCATCACCGAACGCTGCTGCTGAGCACGTAAAGGCGCTCAAGAAAAAAGGGTATATCTCCGTTGCTCCTGGCGCTGCCAGGGGCATTACTATCGTCAAAACAGAATGGGATGCTGATCCGGTAGCGATCATTAAAGGCCTGTTATCCGGTGGAGACATGGCCAGAGATAACGCGGTGGAATGGCTGAAAAAACAGGGAGTGACTTTATGAAACTGGTGCTCCCGTTCCCGCCGAGCGTAAACACCTACTGGCGAGCCCCGAACAAGGGGCCGTTAAAAGGCCGCCATCTTATCAGCGCCAAAGGCAGGGCATATCAAAGCGCTGCCTGTGTGGCGATCGTCGAGCAGCTTCGCTTCCTTCCAAAGCCTTCAACAGTACCGGCTGCCGTCGAGATAATGTTGTACCCACCTGACGAACGCCGCCGCGACATCGACAACTACAACAAGGCTCTGTTTGACGCGCTTACGCACGCTGGCATCTGGGAGGATGACAGCCAGGTGCAGAGAATGCTGGTGGAGTGGGGTCCGAAAGTACCTGGTGGACGAGTAGAGATATCGATCAAGAAACATGAACCTCTGGCGGGTGCAGCCGCCTGATAAGTGGAGAAGAGCATGAATCAGATGAATATCACCGTAATGTGCCCGACTAACTCCGCCGCCGCGATGGGGCAGCAGATAACGATGTCCAGCCGTGAGATTGCAAAACTTGTCGACTCACGCCACAGCAATGTGTGTGTGACCATCGAACGACTGATGAACTCTGGCGTAATTGGGGGGTATGCTGCAATGCAGTACACCCACCCTCAGAACCAGCAGGTTTACCATTACTACGAAGTTAACAAGCGAGACAGTTACGTAATCGTCGCGCAGCTTTGCCCTGAGTTTACTGCCCGTCTGGTTGACCGCTGGCAGGAACTGGAGAGCGGGGCCGGGATGGTGGTACCTCAAACGCTTCCTGAAGCACTCCGCCTGGCCGCTGACCTTGCCGAACAGAAGCAACGCCTGAGTGAAGAACTGGCTATAGCAGCGCCAAAGGCAGAATTTGTTGATCGCTATGTCAAGGCCACTGGTTCAATGACGTTCCGGCAGGTTGCCAAGCTTCTTAATGCCAAAGAACCAGAGTTCGCTATGTTCCTCATTGAGAACAGCATCATGTACCGCCTGAACCGCGTGCTTACGCCGAAGAGCAAACATATCGAAGCAGGGCGCTTTGAAGTTAAGACCGGCACAACCAACCAGACCAACTACGCATTCAATCAGTCGCGCTTTACAGCAAAGGGTGTTCGCTGGATCGGCGGCCTTTGGGCTGAACATATCGCTAAGGGGCAAATTGCGTGAGAGCCATACTGACACCTGAAGTTGCGCCAATGTCCGGGGTGGTACTGTTCCGCCCAGGTAACGAATTGCTGTGGCTGTTTCGTCGTGGCCGTGTAGTGATTGAAACGCCTTCCGAAGCAATCCAGCACCTGCCATCTGGCCTGATTCCTGAAGCGCACCAGCCACTGACAGATGATGTCAGTATGCAGGAGCTTTTCCTGAACGAGCGGATTATTCAGCGTGCTGGTGGGCTTAGCAGTCTTGATGCCTGGCTGGAACGTAAATTCGAATGTCAGTGGCCCCACAATGAATGGCACTCAAAGGACTTTACGGTGATGCGTCATGCCCCCGGAAGCATTCGCCTTTGCTGGGGCTGTGATAACCAGTTACGTGAACAAACCACTGAAAGACTGGCAGGAATTGCCATGCAGAACCTGGTAAAATGGCTACTCGAAAGGGTGAATATTATGCTGGGCTTTAGCGCAGACCACACCCTGACGCTGCCGGAGCTCTGCTGGTGGATGGTACGTAACGATCTAGCTGACTTGATTCCTGAATCAGTGGCGAGCCAGGCCCTAAGGATTAAGCCAGAAAAGCACAGTTCAGTGATGCGGGAAAGCGACATTGTTCCGTCATTACCGGCGACTGAAATCCTCCAGGAGAAGGTGAAGAAGGTTGTCTCCGTTAAGGTAGACCCTGAATCAACGGAATCTTTCATGCTGAGGCCAAAGCGCCGCCGCTGGGAGAACGAGACGTACACCCGCTGGGTTAAGTCGCAGCAGTGCAGTTGCTGCAATAACCCGGCAGACGACCCACACCACCTGATAGGCCACGGGCAGGGTGGAATGGGTACCAAAGCGCACGACCTGTTTGTGATACCGCTGTGCAGAGCGCATCACGATGAGTTGCACGCTGATCCTGTGGCATTTGAAGCGAAGCACGGCGACCAGTTAACGCTGTTGTTTCGGTTTTTAGATCGTGCGCTGGCAATCGGCGCACTGGCGTAAGTGGAGACGCAACATGATCAATCCTTCCGAAGTTGGCAAATCCGGCGAGATGGTTCGCCTTCGAACTCTCGAAAGCATCTGGGTACAAGGTAAGCTCCGTATGTGGGGCCGCTGGTCTTATATCGGTGGCGGATCAGGAGGCAACATGTTTAACCAGCTACTGGCATCCGGGAAAATCACCAAGACAGCAATCAACGATGCGCTGCGCCGCATGAAGAAATCCGGCATCACTAAACCTGAGCTGGAAGCATACCTGCGCGAAATCCTCGACAGCAAAAACAAAAGCGGCCTGGCGTTCTGCTCGGATGAAGAAGGTCTGAAGGTGGATGGTGTTATTGCTTCCGTACTGATGAATGACGACTACCGATCACTTTATGGCGTCATCGTCGACCGCCATCGACTCCGTAAGAGCAAGCTGCAGATGGCCAACGAGCTTAATGCAAAACATCCTGACTGGACCCTTATCACCTGCCGCCGCCGAATTGACACATGGGTAAGTTTGGCCGAATCGATCCTGTATGCACCACTTTGTGACGCGTTCGGCACAAATAGCGACAGATATAAGTTGCAGAGTGAGCAAGAAAGTGCTTAAATTGTGTTAGGCTCGGGACAGTAAAGCGTACTGAGCAACAGAACAAAACATAAACCCGCCCCACCCGCGGGTTTTTTTGGATGAAAAATGCTTGAATTCATAACATCGCTTCCTGGTAAGTTGGTAGAGCATTTTGCAGCAATGACAACCCTTGTCTTTGTCGCGACCATAATCAAATTTATTCTTCCTCTGCTTTCATATTTATTAAATAGATTCTTTGAACACCGAAGCTATAAAAGATGGATGGAAATTCCTGGCATGACAGAAGAGCGGGCACGCAGAGAGGCACGAGCTTTATGGCGACCAAAATCTAAACCTCCAAAATGGTTTCTGAAAGTTAAAGCTAAACTCTCTCCTCCCCGTGAATGAAACGGTCAGTAGTATGAACTGAATTCTAAACTAAAAAATTTAAGGCTCGCCTCGGCGGGCCTTTTTTATTTCCCCTCAGTTATGAGAGGACTCACGGCAATAAGAGGGGGCTAAATGTCCGATCCTGTTTCTGGCACTACGGTAGCGGCTGGTGGTCTCATGGGGGCCAGCATGTTCGGCCTGGCAACCGGCATCGATTACGGTGTGGTGTTTGGCGCATTCGCCGGTGCGGTATTCTACGTCGCTACGGCGGTTAATATCAGTCGCCTTAAGCTGGTGGGCTATTTCATCACCTCATTCATCTTCGGCGTTATTGGCGCTCCACTGCTTGGATCTTACTTCTCTAAATGGACGGGGTATAGCGACAGGCCACTTGATGCGCTGGGCGCGGTAATAGTAGCCGCTATTGCGATTAAGCTGCTGACGTTCGTCAACAGTCAGGATTTGGGTAGCCTGTTTGGAATTCTCTCACGATTACGTGGTGGAGGGGCCAGCAATGGTAACAAGTGATCCGAGTGCGATGGCAAACGCAATTATCTCTGCTGTTATCGTTATTGCACTGATGTTCTACCAGCGCGGCGGGGCGAGACATCGCCCTCTGATTTCGCTGATGGCTTATTTTACGGTGCTGGTATACGCCAGCGTCCCTTTCCGTTACCTGTTCGGCTTGTACCATGAATCACACTGGTTTGTGGTGCTGGTCAACGTCCTGATCTGTGCTGCCGTTCTCTGGGCTCGGGGAAACGTAGCACGCCTGGTTGATGCACTGAGGCACTAATGAACCAATCACAATTTCAAAAGGCGGCTGGGTTAAGCGTCGAGTTAGCCGCGCGCTGGTTTCAGCCAGTAAGCGAAGCAATGAAAGAGTTCGGCATCACCAGGCCGGTAGACCAGGCAATGTTTATTGCTCAGACAGGGCATGAATCAGCTGGTTTTACTTTGCTGGTGGAGAGTTTCAACTATCGGATTGCTGGCCTGGTTAATTTCATCCGCGCTGGACGCCTCACAGCAGAACAGGCAAATGAGCTTGGCCGCCGTCCTGAGGAACGGACATTACCGATCGAACGCCAGCGCGCCATTGCCAATCTGGTCTACAGCAAACGTAACGGCAACAATGCGCCGGGTGACGGATGGTTATACCGTGGGCGTGGCCTTATCCAGATTACTGGTCTCAAAAATTACCGTGATTGCGGCAATGGGCTCAAGGTTGATCTTGTACAGGAGCCTGAACTTTTAGCGAAAGACCTTTATGCCGCAAGAAGCGCGGCGTGGTTCTTCACAACTAAGGGCTGCCTTAAGTATTCCGGCGACCTGTTGCAGGTGACGAAGATTATCAACGGCGGAACGAACGGACTTGAAGATCGTCGCGCTCGCTTCGGTCAGGCCAAAACGGTACTGGTGTGAGCTAGAGATGGGATTAGAAACGATCGTCGGTATTGCTGCGCTGGTAATGGCTGCTATCGCTGGTGCTTTTGGCATTGGTCATTCACGCGGCACCAGCAAAGCGGAAGAGAAAGCTGACCAGCAGCGCGCCGAAGATAAGGCCGCTGCCACTGAAGCATTAGCCGAACGTCGGGTAGAAGCAACGAAAGAGGCCAGCAATGTACAGCAGACTGTTAACCATATGCCTGATGACGATGTTGATCGCGAGCTGCGCGAAACGTGGAAGCGTCCCGGTGGTGGTTGATACTGCCTGTGACTGGGTAAAGCCAATCTACCTGACTGATCACGACATAGACGTTATGGCCCGCCAGACGAAGAAAGACATCCTGGCGCATGACAAAGCGTGGCAGGCGAACTGCCAGAAGCAGGAGTGACGGATGCTACTGTGTTCACATTCAATAGCGGGGATATTTCCATACCCACCCAAAAGAGAGCCACAGATGAAAGTTCAGGATTTAAGTCATGCCTATAGCATCTGGGAAAACATTCGAGAACTGCAAAAACAGCGCGATCTCATCGCTGGCGGAGGTGGTCTCGGTGTGACTATCCAGTCAGCATATCAGGATGCTGCCTTTGAAGAGGCAATCCGACCTCATGCTGTAGCAGAGCTGGAACGTCGTATTGAGAAACAGAAAAAAGTCATTATCGACCTCGGCGTTTCTTTTTCTGACGGCTAGCCATTACAAAGCTCACCTGCTGGTGGGCTTGATAATAGTTATCCCCAAAGTGGTTTATTAATCAGCAATCAACATTTGGGGATAAATGATAAATATATTTTAACTGTGACGACTTGAAGAGATTCTTTGTTTCATGGCATTGAGACCAATTTTTTCTCTGCACGTCAAAATTTGACCCCAACTTTCATTAGCGTTGAATTGTACACCCCTCACGATAATGCCAAAATCGGAGGTAAACTTTTCATCTTTGTTCTCAGGCGCGACTAAAACTAACATCATCATGCCAAAAATATATCCTACTGGAAGTACCCACTGGCCTCCTAATAGCATTTGTTGTTCTTCGGTTATTGTCAGCCTTTTGTCAAGTTCACCCTCATGTTCTATTGAGCAGCGACCATACTCATAAATTGCTTGAGGTATGGTTTTACCACCAGCTTCAATGTTAGTTACACATAACCCAAGGGCGATAAAGGATAGAAGATCTTCATCATCTTCAAGAAACTTACGGATTCTGTCTCCAACCCCTGATTTTGGTCTTCTTTTTTTCGCCGTAGAATCTAAAGCAGGAAAGAGATGAAGTAAGGTGGTTTCGTAGTCTTTAGTGCCAAACTCAGTGAATGCTGCACTAAGTCTTCTTGCAATAGCGCTTTGTTGTTGCATTTTATTCTCCAGTTAACCATCAACGTGCAAAAGTACGCCTGCCTTCTCAGATTACATTTGTTTTAAAACTAATACCTTAACAAGTTATCAATATAGAAAGTAAATCGGGGAAAAATTATGCAGGTCACTATTGATGGTGTCCCGTATTTGCCTGCCTGTGTTTCAGCGTCACGGATTGGCATTGCGATTACCACCCACAACCGGGCGGACGATCTAAAGCGCGCCATTGAGCAGCACACCAAACATCTTCCTGTCGGTGCGCTGGTGGTGGTTATCGACGACGGCTCTAAACCTGCCGCAGTGGTGCCTGACGGCGTGCAGCTGCTTCGCCATGAAACATCACTCGGCATTGTTGCTTCGAAGAACGCCAGCCTGTCAGCCCTGATGGATGCCGGGTGTGAGCATCTATTTTTATGGGATGATGACGCCTGGCCTATCGCTGATAACTGGCATCTTCCTTACATCGAATCACCCGAGCCACATCTGGCTTACCAGTTTCTCGATCTGGCTGGCCGCAACAAGCTGAATGACCTTTCGGTGCTTTACCGTGACGAACAGCATATGGCTTACACCGGGCAGCGCGGTGTGATGCTGTACTACCACCGCAGCGCCATCGAGAAAGTGGGCGGATTCGATCCGGTTTATGGTCGCGGCATGTACGAACACAGCGACCTTGCCCTGCGCATCCATAACGCAGGACTGACTACGTGGGCTTACGCTGATGTCGTCGGTTCAGAAAAGCTGATTCATTCCCTCGATGAGCATGAGGCTGTGGAGCGGTCAGTGCCGAAACCAGACCGACAGGCGCTGGTGGAACGTAACGTTAAAATCCACAACGAACGGCGTGATACCGGCTTTACCGATTACGTTGAATATCGACGTCAGCGCGACGTGGTTATCACTACGTTACTGACCAGCCAGCCTGACCCTCAGCGCGGCACGAAAATGACGGCCTCACCTGACATGCTGACCAGGTGGGCGGCCTCGCTTCGGAATTGTGGACGTATTGCGCTGGTGGATGAATTACTGACGGCACCGGCAGATGTTGAGCTGTATCTCGTACCTGACGTGAAGATGAATGTCTACTTCCGGCGCTGGCTGCATATCTGGCAGCACCTGCGCGATCACCCTGAATACCGGTTCGTCTGGTGTACTGATGGTACCGATGTCGAAATGCTTCGCGCGCCGTGGGAAGAAATGGAACCCGGGAAGGTGTATGTCGGTTCTGAACCGAAGACCTACGCCGACTCCTGGGCGAAACAGAATCATCCTGAGCGTATCTATCAGGAATTCATTGAAGCGCACCGCGGCGATGTGATGCTTAACGCTGGTCTGCTGGGTGGCACCCGCGCTGATGTAATGGCGTTCGCTCACGGCATCATCCGTCTTTACTACCGGATCGAGAGTTATCGTTTCTGGAAGAAAGAACAGGCTGGCGCCGCGGTGGGTGACATGCTGGCGTTCGGTATTGTCGCGCAGTCGTTCGCTGACAGGCTGGTCACCGGCCCTCTGGTTCATACGGTATTCAAAACGGATGGTTTAGGCAAAGAGTCAGCTTGGTGGCAACATAAATAATGGAAGGGTGATTTATGAATAATCTCAAGAATGGAGCAACTTCGAATGTAATTGCTCCAATTGTAAAAAACATCATCGAAGATGCAATTGCAACGTTTATTCTTTTATCCCAGAATACTTAAATGCAAATTTCTTGGTTTTAAGTACCGTTTCAATTGCTTCATGAGGTGTTTTTTCTTCAACCAATTTCCATGTTTCAATTGTATTGGTTTGGAATTTATTAAGCTGTTCAGGAGTCAATACGTTTTGCATTTGAACAACAATTGAATTCAATGCATCGACCTTATAAATCAAATTTTCCATGATTTCTTGCATGATATTGTCAGACATACTTAATCCTTTTTTATTTTAAGGGGCACCCAAGTAGCGTTTGGGTAGCACCTAACATACCTAAATCTAGACATAATCAACACCCTGATATTCAGACAGTAGCCGCCATCGTGCGGCTTTTCTTATTGGAGATTCGCTGGTGGCTGAAGAGATTAAGTTTGCGGTGGTCGGTCATCACGCCAGACGGCAGCAGGCTGAGGCGCTGACCTCTGCTATAGGCGCACATTTGCTGATTGATGGCGGTAACCACGGCGCGAACTGGAATCATCGTCGTGCAATCGAATGGGCTGCTGAGCAACCTTGCCGGGTAGTAGTGTTGGAAGACGACGCGCTTCCTGTGCAGGGCTTCACCGATAAGGTAACTGACTGGCTGGTGCGCTTCCCTGACGACATGCTGAGCTTTTATCTTGGTACTGGCCGACCGCCGCAGTATCAGAAAGAGATTGCCGGAATGCTGGTGGATGCGGATCGCGTCTGTGGTGACCACATCGTATTAAGCAAACTGATTCACGGCGTATGTTACAGCCCTCCTCAGGGCAGGCTGGGGCGCATGCTCAGCACCTGGAATAAAACGCTGGCAGCTGATTACGCCGTCGGTGAGGCATTCGGTGGCCGGGTGATTTATCCGTGTTACTCGCTGGTGGATCATGCCGACATGCCGACGGTTGAGCGTCACCCTGACAACGAGCCGAGGACGGAACGCCGCCGCGCATGGAGACTGGCATGAACAAAGAGCCCCGCGTATATGGCAGCCGATGGGATAAAGCCCGTCTGCGTTTCCTGCAGCAGCACCCACTATGTGTGATGTGCGAGCAGCAGGGACGCATAACCCCAGCAACGGTGGTTGACCATATCGAGCCCCACAAACTCAAAGAGGCGCTTAAGTCAGGTAACACGCTGGCCATATCGAAAGCACAGCTCCTGTTCTGGAGTAAAGAGAACTGGCAGCCACTGTGCAAAGCACATCATGACTCAACCAAACAGAGAATGGAGAAGAGCGGCGCGGTAATAGGCTGTGATGCCAATGGCTACCCGCTAGATCCTGCTTCTCACTGGAGCACGCAATGAAAGACCTCATCATCGAGTATCGTGACGGTAAGTTTGTTCAGCTGGCAATTGATGGCGTAGCGATGAAGACCGTTACCTCTATCCAGTTCTCCCACACGGTAGGAGAAAACGTGCCGACGCTAACCTTTTCAGGGCATGTGTGGCCCGAGCATGGGAAAGGCGCTCAGAAACTCGAACAGGTAGACAAACATTCGGCATAGCGCGGCGGCGGTAAGTCGATTACCTGTCATGTGAAATCATTTCAAATGCAACGATATCAAATGAGAATGAATACCATCAAGGGCAGGGGGGGGAGCAAATCTTCAAAACCTTTGCCCCAAATGACCGCCGCCAAAGTTTGATTTTAACGCTAACCCGATTTTTTTAGTTTTAAGGTGTTGACATATGGCAGATAAACGAACCCGTTCCGACAGTTCGGCGGCAGCGGTTCAGGCCATGAAAAATGCAGCAGTGGACACCATCGATCCTCCGTCCCATGCAGGTTTGGAAAAAAAAGCCGAACCATTCTGGCATGACAATATCAGATCGAAAGCTCTGGACAGCTGGACGCCGGCCGACCTTCTGGCCGCTGTAGAACTGGCAAATAACCAGCTCTATATCACGGTTTTACGTAAGGATTTACGCAAAGAAGAGCGAACACGCGGAGAGGGCCGCGAAGAAGGGCTTATCAAAGACCTCCGCAAGCAAATTGTTGAGCTGCAGCGAACTATTCTGGCTCAGCGCCGTGACCTCCAGATCCATTCCCACGCAACCAACGGCGAAAGCCGCGACCAGAAGAAACGCAATCAGAATGATCGTGATGCACGAAATACCAAAACCGAGCATCAGGACCAGGACGACAACCTGATCGCCTTTCCCAAGCACGGATAAAAGACTATGACGCGAGGTGAGCGTGTAATAGCGTTCATTGAGCGCTTTTGCATCGTGCCGGAAGGCAAGCTTATCGGCCAGCCTATGCGGTTGGACCCCTTTCAGAAAGATTTCATCCTGGCGGTTTACGACAATCCAGCCGGAACGGATATGGCGATCCTCAGCATCGCCCGAAAAAACGGTAAAACAGGCTTAATCGCTGGAATCCTGCTGGCTCACCTGGTGGGTCCTGAAGCGGTTCAGAACACGCAGATTGTCAGCGGTGCACTCAGCCGGGAACAGGCGGCCATCGTTTTTAACCTCGCGGTGAAGATGGTCAACCTGAACCCTAAGCTGCAGGAGATTGTTCACATTACGCCAAGCGGCAAAAAGCTGATTGGTTTGCCGTGTAACGTCGAATACAAGGCTTTATCCGCAGAAGGTAAGACGACGCACGGCCTTTCCCCCATTCTGGCCATTCTTGATGAAACCGGGCAGGTAAGGGGACCACAGGATGATTTTATCGATGCAATAACTACCGCGCAGGGGGCGCATGAGAACCCGCTGCTGGTTGTTATCAGTACGCAGGCAGCAAATGACGCCGACCTGCTGAGCATCTGGATTGATGATGCAGTCAAATCGAAAGACCCGCACATCGTGTGCCACGTTTATGAAGCGCCAAAAGACGCTGATATCAGTAAACGCGAGTCCTGGCTGGCCGCGAACCCGGCGCTGGGCACATTCAGGTCAGAAAAAGACATGGCGCGCCAGGCTGAGAAAGCTGGCCGAATGCCAAGCTTCGAAAACACCTTCCGAAACCTCAACCTCAATCAGCGCGTTTCTACCGTATCGCCGTTTATTTCCCGCAGCGTGTGGGAGCTTTGCGGAGAGATGCCGATTAACACCCCGAGGAAGTGGTACGCGGGGCTGGATCTGTCAGCCAGGAACGACTTAACGGCGCTGGTTATAGCTGGTGAAGCAGATGATGGTGTCTGGGATGTTTTCCCCTTCTTCTGGACACCGCAAAAGACTCTTGAAGAGCGAACCAAAACGGACCGCGCACCCTATGACGTTTGGGTGAGGGAGGGGCTGCTGCGCACCACGCCAGGCGCTTCGGTGGATTACTCATTCGTCGTTGCGGATATCGCTGAAATTATCGGTGATTTCGACCTTACCTCGATGGCTTTTGACCGCTGGCGCATTGACCAGTTCAGGAAGGATGCCGATGCCATTGGGCTGAACCTCCCGCTGGTCGAGTTCGGCCAGGGCTTTAAGGATATGGGGCCAGCTGTAGACACGCTGGAGTCTCTGATGCTTAACGGGCGCGTGAGGCATGGCATGCACCCCGTATTAACGATGTGTGCTGTGAATGCGGTGGTGGTGAAAGATGCCGCTGGCAACCGCAAGCTCGATAAGTCCAAAGCAACAGGCCGTATTGATGGCATGGTCGCAATGACAATGTCCGTTGGTGCTGCTAATGGGGAAGTTACCGAACAGGGTGGTGACTTCGATGACTTCATTTTCCGACCGCTGAGCATGTGATGGAAGAACCTAAATACACGATTGACCTGCGAACCAATAACGGCTGGTGGGCAAGGCTGCAGTCCTGGTTTGTCGGCGGGCGTTTAGTCACCCCAAATCAGGGCTCACAGACGGGGCCTGTCTCGGCCCACGGACACCTGGGCGATTCATCCATTAACGATGAACGGATACTGCAAATTTCGACGGTTTGGCGCTGCGTGAGCCTGATTTCAACGCTCACGGCATGCTTACCGCTTGATGTCTTCGAAACCGACCAGAATGACAACCGCAAAAAAGTGGGTTTGAGCAATCCGCTGGCGCGATTGCTGCGCTACTCACCGAATCAGTACATGACAGCCCAGGAATTCAGGGAGGCCATGACGATGCAGCTCTGTTTCTACGGTAACGCGTATGCACTGGTGGACCGCAACAGCGCGGGTGACGTGATCAGCCTTCTCCCGCTTCAGTCTGCCAATATGGATGTGAAACTCGTCGGAAAAAAAGTGGTTTATCGCTATCAACGCGACAGCGAATACGCCGACTTTTCGCAGAGAGAGATTTTTCACCTTAAAGGCTTCGGATTCACCGGGCTGGTCGGCCTGTCACCAATTGCTTTTGCCTGTAAATCGGCAGGTGTGGCAGTTGCGATGGAGGACCAGCAGCGAGATTTCTTTGCCAACGGCGCCAAGTCTCCGCAAATCCTCTCCACCGGCGAAAAGGTGCTGACTGAACAGCAGCGCTCGCAGGTCGAAGAGAACTTCAAAGAGATCGCCGGCGGTCCGGTTAAAAAACGCCTCTGGATTCTGGAAGCGGGCTTTTCCACATCGGCAATTGGCGTAACGCCGCAGGATGCCGAAATGATGGCGTCCCGAAAATTTCAGGTAAGTGAACTGGCGCGATTCTTTGGCGTACCGCCTCACCTTGTAGGCGACGTCGAGAAATCAACGAGCTGGGGATCGGGCATCGAGCAGCAGAATCTCGGCTTCCTGCAGTACACCCTGCAGCCCTATATCTCCCGTTGGGAAAACAGCATTCAGCGGTGGCTTATTCCTGCTAAGGATGTTGGCCGAATTCATGCTGAGCACAACCTCGACGGCCTGCTGAGGGGCGATTCGGCATCCCGCGCTGCATTTATGAAGGCAATGGGAGAGGCAGGGCTACGCACTATCAACGAGATGCGACGAACGGACAACCTCCCGCCATTGCCGGGTGGCGATGTGGCAATGCGCCAGTCGCAATACGTGCCGATCACCGATTTAGGAACCAACAAAGAGCCCCGTGATAACGGGGCTTAATTTTTATGGGGGCCGTAATGCCTGAGATCGTAAAAACGCTGTCCTTCGACGAGACAGAAATCAAATTCACCGGTGACGGTAAACAGGGGATTTTTGAAGGCTACGCCTCTGTTTTTAACAACACCGATTCCGATGGCGACATCATTCTGCCCGGGGCGTTTAAAAACGCACTGGCGAACCAGACCCGCAAAGTGGCGATGTTTTTTAACCACAAGACGTGGGAGCTGCCGGTTGGTAAATGGGACAGCCTGGCCGAAGACGAAAAAGGCCTTTATGTGCGCGGTCAACTTACGCCAGGGCACAGCGGCGCCGCCGACCTGAAAGCGGCAATGCAGCACGGTACGGTTGAAGGTATGTCGGTTGGCTTTTCCGTTGCGAAAGACGATTACACCATCATTCCAACAGGCCGCATTTTTAAGAATATCCAGGCTCTGCGCGAAATCAGCGTCTGCACTTTCCCCGCCAATGAACAGGCTGGCATCGCAGCCATGAAAAGTGTCGATGGCATTGAAACGATTCGTGATGTGGAGAACTGGCTGAGGGATTCAGTCGGGCTCACCAAATCACAGGCAGTTGGGTTAATAGCCCGGTTTAAGTCAGCGATTCGGAGCGAGTCCGAGGGCGACGGAAACGAAGCACAAATCAACGCTCTGCTTCAGAGCATTAAATCTTTCCCTTCCAATTTAGGTAATTAATTATGTCTGAACTCGCTCTCATTCAAAAAGCAATCGAAGAATCCCAGCAGAAAATGACCCAGCTGTTCGATGCGCAGAAAGCTGAAATCGAAAGCACGGGCCAGGTTTCCAAACAGCTGCAGTCCGACCTGGCCAAAGTGCAGGAAGAACTGACCAAATCCGGTACGCGTCTTTTCGATCTGGAACAGAAACTGGCTTCCGGTGCTGAAAATCCGGGTGAGAAGAAATCCTTCTCTGAACGTGCTGCTGAAGAGCTCATCAAGTCATGGGACGGCAAACAGGGCACCTTCGACGCGAAGACGTTTAACAAGTCTCTCGGCAGTGACGCTGATTCTGCTGGCTCACTGATCCAGCCGATGCAGATGCCTGGCATCATCATGCCTGGTCTGCGCCGTCTGACTATCCGTGACCTGCTGGCTCAGGGCCGAATTTCCAGCAACGCTCTCGAATACGTGCGTGAAGAGGTGTTTACCAATAACGCCGACGTGGTGGCGGAGAAAGCGCTTAAGCCAGAATCGGATATCACCTTCAGCAAACAGACCGCGAACGTGAAGACCATCGCGCACTGGGTGCAGGCATCACGTCAGGTGATGGACGATGCGCCGATGCTGCAGTCCTACGTTAACAATCGCCTCATGTACGGCCTGGCACTGAAGGAAGAAGGCCAGCTTCTGAACGGAGACGGCACCGGGGATAACCTGGAAGGTCTGAACAAAGTGGCAACCGCCTACGACACCTCGCTGAATGCCACCGGCGACACCCGTGCTGACATTATCGCTCACGCTATTTATCAGGTGACCGAATCTGAGTTTAGCGCTTCCGGTATCGTCCTGAACCCGCGCGACTGGCACAACATTGCGCTGCTGAAAGACAATGAAGGCCGCTATATCTTCGGCGGTCCTCAGGCGTTTACCAGCAACATCATGTGGGGTCTGCCAGTAGTCCCGACTAAGGCACAGGCCGCCGGTACCTTTACGGTGGGCGGTTTCGATATGGCCTCACAGGTGTGGGATCGCATGGATGCCACCGTGGAAGTCAGCCGTGAAGACCGCGATAACTTCGTGAAAAACATGCTGACCATCCTGTGTGAAGAACGCCTTGCGCTGGCGCACTATCGCCCGACGGCAATCATCAAGGGCACTTTCTCTTCTGGCTCATGATGGAGGAGGGCGGGGTAACCCGCCCTTTTAACGTATGGCGATAGATGTTTTGGATGTAATTAGCCTCCCCCTTTTCAAACAGCAGATTGAGTTTGAGGAGGATGACAGGGACGAGCTGATCACGCTGTACGCACAGGCAGCCTTTGACTACTGCTACCGGTGGTGTGATGAACCGGCATGGAAAGCGGCAACTGACATTCCTGCAGCAGTGAAGGGCGCCGTACTGCTGGTGTTTGCGGACATGTTCGAGCACAGGACCGCGCAGAGTGAAGTACAGCTTTATGAGAACGCCGCCGCAGAACGGATGATGTTAATCCATCGCAACTGGCGCGGTAAATCTGAACCTGAGGAGGGCTCCTGATGGAACCTGGACGATTCAGGCACCGGGTAAAAATTCTCACCTTCACGACTTCGCGCGATCCATCTGGTCAGCCGGTTGAATCGTGGACAGGTGGCAACCCGGTCCCGGCTGAGGTAAAGGGGATCAGCGGCAGAGAGCAGATGTCAGGCGGCGCGGAAACGGCGCAGGCAACCATTCGGGTCTGGATGCGCTTCAGGTCAGAGCTGAATGCCTCTTCTCGTCTGGAAGTCCTCAGCGGCCCGTATAAAGGTCAGGTGCTAAATATCATCGGTCCTCCTGTAGCAAATGCGACCGGCACTCGCCTGGAAATTCTTTGCAAAACGGGAGTTGAAAAATGATTGAGACGAGCCTCGATTTTTCCGGGTTAAATGACATCGCAAAGGATCTGGAGGCGCTTAGCCGCGCTGAAAACAACAAGGTTCTGCGTGACGCCACGCGCGCTGGCGCCGAAGTGCTTAAGGAAGAAGTGATCGCCCGCGCGCCGGTGCGTACCGGGAAACTGAAAAAAAACGTGGTGGTGGTGACCCAAAAAAGCCGCCGCCGCGGGGAAATTTCTTCTGGTATTCACATCCGTGGCCGCAACATGCGAACCGGTAATAGCGACAACACCATGAAAGCCAGCGATCCGCGTAATGCGTTTTACTGGCGATTCGTAGAAATGGGAACCGTTAACATGCCACCGCACCCTTTCATTCGTCCCGCGTTCGATGTTCGCCAGGAGCAGGCGACAGAGGTTGCGATCAGGCGCATGAACCAGGCCATTGACGAGGCATTAAGCAAATGACGGAAGACGATCTCTATCCTCTGCTGGAACCGCTGGCCGGAGGGCAGGTTTATCCCTACGTTGCGCCGCTCGACAGTGACGGGAAGCCTTCAGTCTCTCCGCCCTGGGTAATATTCTCGATTATTACCGACGTGGCCGCAGACGTTCTTTGCGGTCAGGCTGAATCTGCCGTTTCTGTGCAGGTTGATGTCTATTCCAGCACCATCACTGAAGCGCGCACGATCAGGAATATGGCGCTTGATGCTCTGCAGGTGCTGAAGCCGGAAAGCATTGTGAAAACGCCGGGCTATGAGCCTGATCTGCGCTATCACCGGGCAACGCTCGAATTTCAGGTAACCGTTTAACCTTACCCACCATAACAGACCGCTCCGGCGGTCTTTTTTTTAACTGGAGAAACCATGACCAGTAAGTATGAAGTCACAAAGGGGATGACCTTTGCCGTCTCCGACGCACCCGTAACCGCCGAGGATTTTAACGCCTCAGGTTTCCCGGGGGCTGGTGTTACCTGGCTGGAAGCAGCCTGTGCAACAAAGGAGATCACCTTCACCGGCGGACAGAAAGGGGATATCGACGTAACCACGCTGTGCTCAACTGAACAGGAGCAAACCAACGGCCTCGCCGCGCCTGCTGAAATGAGCATTACCCGTAACTGGGTTGGCGATGAAGCAGCACAGGAGGCACTACAGACCGCTTACGAAAATGACGAACTGCGCGCGCTGCGCGTGGTATTCCCGTCTGGCAACGGTTTCTACGTGCTGGTGGAGGTACGCCAGAGCTCATGGTCTGCTGCAACCTCTTCCGTTGTTGGCGCTACCTATTCTCTGCGTGTACGCGGCAAACCTAAACGCATCTACGCGTCTGGTTCCTGAGCGGCTTCGGCCGCTTTTTTTATCCCTCCGATCATGTAACAAGAGAAAAATGAAATGCCGCAAAAAACATCACAGAATTCATTACGCAACGTGGCGCTTACAGCATCGAAAGCCTATCGCACCAAAGAAGGTATCACGGTCCCTGAATGGGATGGCGCAAAGGTAACGCTGCGTGAACCCTCTGGCGATGCCTGGGTGAAATTCCGGGAGATCGTTAATCCCCAGCTCGCCGAGGGCGAAGAGGCACCGACTCTGACGGAGGCGGAAAAGTTTCTGCGTAACAAAGAGGCTGATGTGGTTCTGTTTATTGACGTTCTGCTGGATGAAAACGGCGAGCGAGTATTCAGCGATGAGGATCAGGAGCAGGTATCTAAAATTTATGGTCCTGTGCACTCCCGCCTGCTGGCTCAGGCCCTCAACCTCGGAATGAGCCAAGAAGAAGCGGGAAAGCCGTAAAGCAGCCGCTGACCTTCTTCCTGATGTCGCTGGCTCTCCGGTTGGGGCGCACTCTCCACGAACTGCGCCAGACCATGACCGCCAGCGAGCTCAAAATGTGGATCGAGTTCGACCGCATTAGTCCGATTGGCGACTGGCGCGCTGATGCTCAGGCGGCACAGATCTCCGTTGCAATGCTGAACTCTCAGGGCGGGAAATTCACTATCCCTGACGTGATGCTGAAATGGGGTGAGCAGGAAGAAGACAGGGAGATCAGCAAGCTGGAGGAATGGATGTCTGGATTGTAACTTAATCTGCCATTTTTCATTTTCATGCGCTACCCTATGAGTGATTTTTTAAGCTCATAGGGAATTTAGAAAATGTTTAAGTATCTTTTTGTTATTTGTTTGTCTTTATTTATAACCGCATGCAAACCCAGCGATGAAGAAATGATTAAATTTGGCGAGTCTTTAGTAAAGCAATCGCTAAAAGATCCAGAGAGCGCTAAATTTAATTCATTCTATCGCCAGTTTGGCGATGGTGTTGGATATGTCTGTGGGACTGTTAATGCAAAAAACTCATATGGCGGCTATGTTGGAAATAGAAATTATTACGTTCACCTGACTGTTAAAGACGGTAAAGTTGTTGATAATAGTCCAGTCAAAATAATTGACGAGAAAGATGATAAAGGTGAGGCTAATTTCAATAGCATATGCCAGTAAAATAAATAAAGCCCTTCGGGGCTTTTTTTTTATAGGCTTCGTATGGCGACCCTGCGTGAATTAATCATCAAAATTTCGGCGAACTCAACTTCTTTCCAGTCTGAGATCGCCAGGGCGTCCCGCATGGGAACCGATTACTACCGCACTATGGAACAGGGCGGTAAAAAAGCTGCAGCGGCCACGCGTGAAACCCAGCGTTCTTTGGCTGACCTGAACTCTCAACTTGCAACCGTGCGATCTTCTGCTGCCGGGCTTGCCGGTGCGTGGGCTGGTGCATTTGCCACGCATCAGCTGATCGCGTTTGCCGATACATGGAACCAGCTGAATGGACGCCTTCGCCTAGCTTCTTCTTCCAGCGATGATTACGTGGAATCACAGCGCGTACTCATGGAGATCAGCCAGCGCACCGGAACATCCCTTGAAGCGAACAGCAACCTTTACAGCCGAATTGCACAGTCCCTGCGTGATGCTGGTTACGCTTCTGCTGACGTCGCAAAAGTTACGGAAACCGTTGCAACCTCACTGAAGCTGTCTGGCGCCAGCACCGAAGAAGCGAGCTCCGTTATCACCCAGCTTAGCCAGGCGCTTGGCTCAGGCGTTTTGCGAGGTGAAGAATTTAACTCCATCATGGAGAACGGCGGCCGCCTAGCGAAACTGCTGGCTGATGGGCTGGGCACCACTGTTGGTGGTCTGCGAAACATGGCCAACAATGGCGAGCTGACCACAGATAAGATCGTCCCATTACTGACTAACGTCGAGATACTCCGTAAAGAGTTTGACACCCTTCCTGCTTCCATCAGCGGTTCAGCCCAGAAAGTGCAAAACGCCTTTCTTGCATGGGTTGGTGGCGCGAACGACGCCATCGGCGCTTCTTCCACGCTGTCCGGCGTGCTGGATGGTCTGGCGAATAACATCGATGATGTGGCAAATACAGCCGGTATTCTGGTTGGCGTTGGCTTGGCCCGTTATTTTGGGAATATGGTTGGCAGCATAGCGCAATCCACCCGGGCGGTGTTGTCCAATACTGCAGCAGAGATAGAGTTGGCTCAGGCACAAGTTCGTGGTGCTCAGGTTAGCGTGGCGATTGGCCGAGAGGCAGTTTACCGTGCGCAGAAAGCACGAGCGGCAGCGACCAGTATTGAAGAGCAGATTGTAGCTGAACGAAAACTAGCAGCTACCCAGGCCTCCCTCGATAAAGCATTAGCCGGAAGAACTTCAGCCCTTAATAATCTCACCAATACAGCCTCAGTGATGTCCAGGTTGGGGGGGAATGTGCTGGGTCTTCTTGGTGGTTGGCCGGGAGTAATTATTGGTGCCGGCGCGGCGATGTATGGTTTGTATCAGCATACCCAGCAGGTGCACAAGGAGGCGGTTGGCTTTGCCAATAATCTGGATGAAATAAACGGTAAGCTGCAGCAGATGTCGGTGCTTGGCCTGCGTTCGACCGCGGCTGATGCCCGTACATCTTTACAGGCGCAAAAACAGGACCTGGCCGACCTCGACTCTCAGATCGCGAAGGTGAAAGACAGCCTTAAGGCGGTTGACCAAATCCAGCAGGACTACAACCGCCATCCGACGCTGACTCAAATCAATACCTTCATGGATCAGGCCGATATCACGGCCAAAAACGTTGAACTTACCGACAAGCTGAACCAACTGGAGTACAAGCGGGAACAGGCAGCGTCTAAGGTTGAGCAAACGCAGAAGCTGGTTAACGATGCCAGCGATAAGGCAACACAAAAGGCTATTGAGCAGGCTGGTGCCGTTTCAATCCTGAAAGGTGCGTATGATCTGTTAAACCGCTCGATGTCAGCGACTGCTGGCGCCAAGCCACCACAGTATTCCGGGCCAGTTGTCTCTCTGGCGAACGCAACACCTCAGCAGCAAACCGCGCTTGAGCGATCACGTCGCGATAACGAGCTGGCCAGCCTCAGCGGCTTAGAAAAACTCCATCAGCAGCACGTCTATGAAGCAGAAGATCTGAAGCTGACGGGGGCTCTTTACACCCAGTACATCTACAACAAGGATCAGGCAGCCAAAAAGGATGCGGCAGCAGCAGAGGCCAAAAAGACCTCCACGGCTGCTTCGAATGCGCAGAGTAAAGCCGAGCGCGAAGCGGCCAGCACCGCTGAGCAGTATTCCCGTAAGATGGCCGATCTGAGCGTGGCTATTGATGTGCAGCGCGTGCGGGCAACGGAGGGAGAAAAAGCCTCCGATCTTTATGCTGCTTCCCACCAGGCTGGCACTAAATGGACGGATGAGCAGCGCAGGGCAATTCAGGCATCGTCTACAGAACTGGCGAAGTGGACCCAAAAGGCTGATGAGAACGTGCGCAAGCAGCGCGAACAGGCTGATGCCCTGAAGGATTTAACTGAAGCGGCCAGGAAGTTCAGGGACGAGGCTACTCTGACAACTGAAACCAGAGGAATGAGCGATCGCCAGCGCAGCCGGTTCGATGAAACGCAGCAGATTGACCGTGTTTTTGCCAAAACTGACGGCGGTACCGAAGCAATCGCACAGCGTGCGGCGGCTCTCGATGCGCTGGACAAAAAATATAAAGCAATCGCTGCTTCTGAGGCTGACTGGACTGCAGGCGCCGAGAAGGGATTTAAAAACTGGTTTGATACCGCTTCTGATTATTCCTCGCAGACAGCAGACCTTGTGAACAACTCAATGACAGGTCTTATCGGAAATATTTCCGATGCTTTATCAGGCAATAAAGTTGACTGGGAGGATTGGTCGAAATCGGTACTGGCTTCTATGCAAAAAATTATCCTCAACGCAATGTTGGTCAATTCGTTGAAGTCTGCAGGAGGTGGGGGACTGTTCGGCTCTCTTGGCGGTCTTTTTGGTGGGGGGGATGCAACCTCTGCAGGAAGTACACCATTAGGCGCATATTCCGGCGCGGCCAGCGGACTGAAGTTTGCCAAAGGCGGCATCTTTGATTCCCCAAATCTTAGCCATTTCAGTAATTCGATCATTTCCAGCCCGACGATGTTCAAATTTGCCAAAGGCGATGGATTGATGGGTGAAGCTGGCCCCGAGGCTGTGATGCCACTAACCAGGACACCGAATGGTACTCTTGGCGTCAGGATGATCGGTACTACAGCTGCTGGTGGTGGAGGTGGTGAAATCCATATCACCCAGCATATCAATGTTTCTGGTAACGGTGACGCAGCACTTAATCGTGCCATGCAGGAGGCCGCGCGTCAGGGAGCTGCCGATGGTGCTAAAAAAGCCCGGCAGGACATGCTGAGTGATTTCCAGACCAACGGGCAGGGCAGGCGACTGCTTGGCGTTTAATAAGGAGTGAATAAGTATGGCTGCGCTTGAATGGCCTGCTGATGTATGCCCGTCGTCGCTGACGTGGCGACCGGAAAGTAACACCAAAACATTTCGCTCTCCCTTTAACGGTGCGTCTCAGACCGTTCGTTTCCCCGGCACTCGCTGGATCTGCTCTCTGACGTTCAACAACCTTACGGACGATAAATCCCGGCGTATCGATGCGCTGGTGGCCGATCTCGACGGTGAATACGGCAGGGTAAAAATCCGCGACTGGGGGCGCGAGGGGAGAACGCCAGCCGGAAATCCGGTGGTGCAGGATGCCAACCAGACGGGGACCCAGCTCAGCAGCAAAGGCTGGACGCCCGGCAAACTCGTTCTGCGCACCGGGGATTACCTTACCGTGAACGACGAGCTGAAGATGGTCACTGCTGATGTGACCAGCACTTCAACTGGTACCGCAATCATTCCGATTGCGCCGATGCTACGTACCTCGCCGCCGGTTAACGGCAAAATTGAGGTGGCTAACCCCTACGGCATTTTTAAGCTGAAAGATAACCAGCAGGGCGCGGGTAACCGCGTTCCTGGCGTTTTTACCAGCTACACACTGGAATTTGAGGAGGCGTTTTAATGCTTTATTCACCTTTTTCAGATTCGATGATCACCTGGCTTTCCCGTGACAGGGTTACCGCGGTTCTGGCGGCCAATGTCCAGTTTGAGTCCGGGACCGCTTACGTCCATTCCGGCACCGGCACGCTGGTACTGGGCGGATATGTCTATTACGGCATGGGGACGCTGGGGTCCATCGATGATGTGAGCGAAACCAACACGACGAGCCCGACGCAACTCAGGATGACGCTTTCCGGTCTTGATATGTCCCTGTTTGCCAAAACACTTAACGAGCGCTGTGTCGGGAAACCGGCGGAACTGTATCTGGTGGCTATGGACGACAACGGTGTTGTTCAAGTTGCTGACCTGATTTTTAAGGGGCGGGTATCCGGTACCGGCGCGACGTCGGGGGAAACCAACGCCCTGCAATACACCGTCAGTAACATTTTTGAAGACTGGCAGCGACCGTTCCCGGACCGCTATACGGACGAATCGCATCAGGCCGCACAGCCAGGCGACCGCATTTTCCGCTACGTCGCGCAGATGGCAGAACGTTCAATTTACTGGGGCAGTAAAAAAGATGCGCCAGGATTTACCTATTCGTGAGGAAGCATGAAGCATCCAGACTGGCATAACAGATTAATCGCCGTGATAAGGGCCGCTGAAGAGCGGCCTTTTTTATGGGGCGAACATGACTGCTGCCTGTTCGCAGCTGACTGCGCTGAAGCGATGACCGGAGAGAATTTTGCTGACGGCTGGCGCGGGACGTATGACAGCGAAATAGGGGCGAAAAAAGCGCTGCTGCGCGGCGGCGGCTCGCTGGAGAAAGTGCTGGCGAAATACCTCGACGAAGTACCGGTGAAGATGGCCCAGCGCGGCGATATCGCGGTAGTTGAAAATGCTGCCACCCGGTGCGCAGGGGTAATTTATGGCGGTGCCGTGTGGGTGCCGGGAGAGGACGGGCTGGTTTGTCTGAAGACTAAGCCACTGAGCACCTGGAGGGTTCGCTGATGCCTGCTGCTATTCCAATCGTCGCCACAGTGGCAGCAGGTGCTGCAGCAATTGGTGGATATACAACCATTGCGCTTGCCATCACCATCGCGGCCCAGGTATCTACTCAGTTGCTGACAAAAAAACCGTCGCTCGGGGCATACCGTGATACCTCCGAAAGAAAGCAGGTGCTGCGCGCGGCTGCCAGCCCGAAAACGGTGGTATATGGCAGGACGGTATCAGCAGGTACGCTTTTCTTCTCCGAAGAGGAAAAAGGCGATCAGACTGATGGCGAATGGCTTCATCTTGCGATCACCCTGGCGGGACACCCTCTCTCCGGTGTGGGAACCATCTATCTCGGTGATGACGATATTGGTTCGTACCCTGATAACGCCACCTACGAAGTACATAACGACCGCCAGACCGCCGATCCGTTTATGCTTCAGAATTGCCCGTCCTGGAAAGAGGACATGATCGGCAAGGGCATTTCCTGGCTACGTGTGTCGCTGAAGTTTAACGCTGAAAAATTCCCCTCAGGCATTCCTAACATCAAGGTCGAGAAAACGGGGCGCAAGGTCTATGACCCGCGCACCGGCCGCACGGAATACAGCAACAACCTTGCACTCTGCGTGCTGGACTATTACCGCAATTACCTGAAGGTGCAGGATGCGGATATCAACTGGGACCAGTTTCAGGAAGCCGCCAACATTTGCGACGAGATGGTAACGAACGGCGACGGAACCACGGAAAAACGGTACACCTTAAACGGTGAGTTCGACCTGAACGAAAACAAGGCCAGCATTCTTGAAGCGATGCTGGCTGCCGGAGCTGGCGAGCCAACGTACATTGCGGGTAAGCACGGCATTCTGGTTGGTGCGTATTATGGCCCTGCAACCGAAGTGATCACCGAAAGTCAGCTGGCCGGTGATATCGAAATCATGCCGGAAGTATCGCAGTCTGAGCGCGTCAACACCATTAACGGTACCTTTATCGATCCTAAGCAGACCTATGCTGAGGCTGATTTCCCGGCGGTGTCTGTCAGCGAATGGGTTGCTGAAGATGGCGTTGAGATTTCACAGGACCTGAAGCTTCGTTTTGTCACCAGTGAGTTTCAGGCCCAGCGCCTGGCAGACATCAAGCTGAAGCGCACCCGCATTTCCCGCACGATGAATCTCACACTTAACCTGAGCGGCTATCGCTATCGTCCAGGCATGTACGTGAAGGTCAATTTCCCGTCGCTCGGTATCATTAATGTCGAAATGCGCGTGACCGACTGGAAATTTGGCGTGCAGAACGGTGTGCAGATCACCCTGAAGCAGGAGACTGCTGATGTCTGGGGAGATGCGATTGGCAAGCCAATTGAGCGACCACCGTTCACGCAACTGCCGTCGGGAGGCGTGGCGCAGCCGCAGAACCTGAAATACACCGTGGAGGAAATCGGACAGGTGGTGCAGGGCGTGCTGTCCTGGCAGAACATCGGGCAGTTTGTTTACAACAAGGTGGTGATCCGCAAGGCGGGTCAGACGGTGCTCTCTGTTCAGGTTCCGGGTTCCTTTACCCGCCTGACTGGACTTGTTCAGTCAACCTACACGGCTCACGTCACTGCGGTAAACCAGATGGGGGCAGAGTCGCCGGAGGCATATCTTGAATTCAGCATTCAGGCCCCGCCAGCGCCGTCACGGGTCGATATTGAGCAAAGCTATTTTGCCATCACGCTATACCCGCGTCTGGCAGCAGTGACGAACGTATCAACGCAGTTTGATTTCTGGACGTCCGGCGAAACCAGGCTACCGAATACCAGCACGTCAACGGTTGAAGGCAGGGCAACGCGTGCCGGGATCGGCACCACCTGGAGCAGCCATAACCTGAAGAACGGGCACACCTATTACTGGTATGTCCGCACGATCAACGCGTTTGGTACATCTGCGTTCGTTGAAGTGGCCGCGCTGTGCCAGACCGATACGTCGGGGCTGATTGACGTCATTGACGAGTCTGTCAGGAATTCTGACGCCATGAAAAACGTGGAGAAGGGCGTTGATACCAACCTTGAAGGCATTCTGCAAAACGCGCTGGCGAATAACGGCACGGTGGAACGCCAGTTCCAGCAACTGGGCGAAGTAAATGCCGAAATCATGACGATCAGGACAACGATCGCCACGGTAGACAAGGCGTTAGCCCAGCTCACCACCAGTGTTAAGTCTCAGTTCGAAAGCGTTAACTCGCAAATCCTCGAACAGCAAACGGCCATCAGTGATAACACGAAAGCTATCGCTTCCCTCGATACGTATGTTCAGGCAGAGGTTGGAGACCTGACGACGGCGGTTAATCAGAAAATGAACGCCGAGGTGACGAGCAACGGTACAGGCAAGGCTTCATATACCCTGAACCTTGGCATTATCCGTAACGGCGTGAAGTACAACACCGGCTTTGGTATGTCCATTGAGCCTTCTGGTGGTTCTTACAAATCCACGGTTGTATTCGCTGCTGACCAGTTCGGCATCTACTCAGGAAGCGATCCCGGCAACTATGAGGCCGCCTTCTTTGTCTATAACGGACAGGTCTTTATCCGTGACGCGATGATCCAGGACGGCAGTATCACCAATGCGAAAATCGGCAGTTATATCCGCTCGACAAACTTCGCATCCGGAGTTCGGGGCTGGAACATCGACAAGAGCGGCGACTGTGAATTCCACGGCAAATTCTACGCAGACAGCGGTAACTTTGCGTTCAACGGGACCAATAACACGGTCGTTATCAACAATAACGGTATTACCGTCAACATTCCCGGCGGTGGCCGTATCGTCGTTGGTTCATGGTGATTTATGCCTTCAGGACTTTTAATCGATCTCAATGATGGCGGTAAACCGATGGAAATTACCGCCGGGTTACGTTGCCCGACATATGGCGGGGCGATATCCGGCGGTATCGGTAATGTGAATACTGCGACAGTTGAGGGTTACGTGGCCGGGTCGAATGTCATTTTCATACCGACCCAGACGGTAATCAGCGACGAGGGGATATTCAAGCTGGACAGCGTCACTATCTCCGGCGCGAACGTCACGCAGAACTGGAGCGGCAATTCAAACCCCGGATTTCCCAATCCGCAGCGCGTGGCGTTCTCCGGTACGCTGTGGCAGATCCTGCCCGTAAGCCAGAACTCAAATGTTGGTCTACTCGTTCAGAACAGCACTGACTTTACGGCGATCACAACGGCGTCCAGGGTCGGGTACTGCATCTATAAAGCCAGGGTAACTGTCGGTACGTCCGGCTGGGTCACGCCGACCATTGCAGAATTTGATCGCAGCAAATACCTGGTTTGCTGTAAGTGGAACAGCCCTTACACGCTGGACTATGACGGAAATCGGCTGCTGTTTCTGAATGATGGATCAAACACGGAAGACCAGCCCATGAGCGGCACCGTTGATGTGGTCATCTTCGCGGGAGGCGTTTCGCCGGTGGCCGCGAATCCCGGATTTAATATCTATAACGCCGCAGGCCAGTGCACGTTCTCAACTGCGCGGCGCCCGTTCGTTTATCTCGGCGTTAATTTTGTTCCTTCCACGACGGCGCAGACCGTTCCCGGGGGCGGATATATGCCCGTTGGCCGCTTTGGTCTCAGGGTGCCCAGCTTCGGCGGTGGTCGCATTTATCACTACCATTACGGGCTGGTTATGCAAAATGGCACACTGAGGGCGGGGAGGGGGCTGTATGTCGGCTGGGCTGACAGGCAGCTCGCGAACGCCGGGGTTACGCCGATCTCGTTACCCGTTATCCCCGATATGTACGTCTGAACCTTTTCAGTCTTAACACCAACCTCGCTCCGGCGGGGTTTTTTATTGCCTCGAAGGAGCATCTATGTCCGCAGGAACACTGACACTGACCAATAACTCAGCAGCAGTCACCGGCAGTGGCACTGCCTTTACCACCGAACTGGCTGCCGGAGATTTTATTGTCGCGACCGTGGGCGGTATTCCCTACACGCTGGCGATCAAAACAGTGAACAGTAATACCTCACTGACGCTTGTCAGCAGCTATACCGGACCCACTCAGGCAGGGGCGGCATGGTATGCCGTACCGCGCGTGGCAATGAACCTGGTCACTGCGGCGCTTGTGGCCCAGAGCGCAGAAGCCCTGCGTGGCCTCAATTACGACAAACAAAACTGGCAGAGCATTTTCAGCGGTACAGGAAACGTTACGGTGACCCTGCCAGACGGAAGCAGCTTTACCGGACCTGCATGGAATAGCTTCACCACGGCACTGAACGGCAAGGCCGACAAGGTAAGCGGCGCGGTGCCAGTTACCCAGGGCGGTACAGGATCAACAACCGCAGAGGGTGGCAGACAAAACCTCGGTTTGGGAAGTGGCGCCACCAAGGACGTCGGAACTGCTACCGGAAACGTCATGCAGGTAGGCGCGTTCAACCTTGGCGCTATCCAGGCGGACGGTCCCACCCTCGATAATATGGACGGATTCACGCCTACCGGATTTACCTCACATCAAAATGATGGTCTGACTCAGTTGGGCCTGACATCGAATACGGGACTCACTTCCATCATTCTCAATCGGGGCAACAGGCCAACCCGAATACATCAGGCATACTCTCTACGTCGTACCTGGTTCTCTTATTACAGCGGGAGCGCATGGGCCTATCACGAAGCTTACACTACTGGTAATACGACAAAATCAAGTGATGGTACTTTGAAGGCGGCGTCCCCTGTCGCCCGTATTGTTAAATCCCGTGAGGACTGCCAGCGTGAGGACATTGATTCTGACGGTTTCAGCTGGTGTGGAGGTGGAACTGCCAATGAGGAAGCTGAAGGGATCAAGATTTCAAGACTGGATGTTGGTGTTTATGTCCTAACTGGTTCAGCGGGACTGGCCTCTGATGGCTGGCAGTTATTGCCACCAATGGACCCGGGGGGAATGGGCGAGTTGGGTGTGGTTGAAGCAGAGCAAACCGAAAGCGGCGGTCTGACTATCCGCCTGTATAAACGCAAATACATCCTGAGCGATGAAGGTGAGATCGTCAAAACCAAAGGTGAATTGATGGACGTGCCAGCGAACAGTTGGATCGATGTTCGTTTGGATATGCCAGATAACAGCATCTGGAACCAACACCAGAAGGAAGCTATGAAAGGAGAGGCGCAGGAGTCAGCTTCATAAAGAAAACCGCCGCCTGTCGTATGCAAGAACGGGCGGCGGCTGGTTGCTCAGTGTTCATGCCCGAGCAATCGCCGGGAATAGTACCTGAGAGATAATTAAAGTCCAACCTGACGGACTGTTGGAGAATCAGAAACCAGCCACATATCGGCCTCTTCAAACATTTCCTCCAGCATACGATTCAGTTTTTCCCGATCGCTTTTGCTGGCATCGCTATTCAAGCCGTTCGCCTGCATCGGCTTCACTCTCACTTCGGCATCAGGGAAAATCTGATGCACCCGCTTCGTCAGTTCGGCCAGGATTATCTCCCTGGCACCCACCAACCCATTGACATTACGCTTGTCATAAACCAGTTCAACGAACATCCCTTACTCCTTATGAATGTGTAGGCCGAGCTTGAAACATAAAAACAAAAATACTACTGTATATGCATACAGTCAATAAATGCTTATGGAGTGAAAAATGCCTCGCACAGCAGACATCCATGCCGCGTTTGTTGCGGCTATAGAGTTGAACCCTAAGGGTTACCGTTACCTGAGGACTGACACCTTCATTCAGAAACTGAGGGGCTTCAACTGGCACTATACGCGCGAAGATGCGAATGCCTGGATAGAACGCTATCAAGCAGATTTCGCAGACAAGACGACTGACGGAAGCGATAACCGTTATTGGATCTTACGCAACATGGGGAGGATTAACTGATGGGATTTGCATCACCAGCCACAGATTATGTAGAGCGCCAGTTGTCACCTGAAGTGATTTGCAACATAGGGGCCGAGAGCAGAGTGCTTGAAACTGAAGTTGGCTTTGCTGTCATTGAGCCTGCAGCGGAGACAAAACTTGGAGACGTTCTGCTGATTCTGAGCGACGGTCGGACGCAATTTGCAAAACTAATAGGTAAGGCTCTCATCACGGATGATGGCGAATCCATAGAGGGAGTAGCACTGGAGGAGGTGGAAGTCTTGGGTAGAGTAACTTTCTTTATAAACCGAGCTCTTGAGGATGATTGCCCGGCAATTTAATGATCAATTCGGAACCGTTTATGCTGCAAAAACTTTCGCCATTGTGACTTTTTGATAAGCCTAAGTTGTTGATTAACCAGATCTAAAAATTATGAATTATTGGCGAAAAATTAACTTATGTCTTTGATATCTATAAATAACACGCGTGATTTAAAATCCCTCGGCGTTCGCGCTGTGTGGGTTCAAGTCCCACTCCGGCTACCATGGGAAAGCAAAGAATAATCAAAGCAATAAGCAGTGTCGTGAAACCGCCCCTAAGGCGGTTTTTTTATATCTTTTTTTCACCGCTTTAATTAACTGTACCGCTTTACGTCCTCCTCCAAACCTTATTCCCTTCACCAATAAAAATCCCTTACGCTGAAACATCTCATAATACATATTGTTGATTTATAAACATTTGATTAATCATAAACTGGATGAATGTCAAAAAACGCTCTTGGGCAAACTGATACGCTTTCTGCTCCGATAGTAAGGGAAGTGTATGTATGTTATTGACTAAACATAAATTAAAAGATGATATCGCTGTAACATTACGCCGCCCCGCTGATTCTGTTAAGGCTCCGGTTGTGATCCTTTGCCATGGATTTTGCGGTATTCAGGAAATTTTACTGCCACGCTATGCTGAGGCGTTTACTCAGGCGGGCTTTGCCACCATCACCTTCGATTATCGGGGCTTTGGTGAAAGCGGAGGGGAACGCGGAAGGCTGGTTCCTGCGCTGCAAATCGAAGACATTTGCTCTGTTATCGACTGGGCTGAGGCGCAGTCAGAGATCGACGGGCACCGCATAGCGCTGTGGGGCACTTCGCTGGGCGCCTGCCATGTCTTCGCCGCTGCGGTTGAACGCCCCCGGATCAAAGGCATCATCAGTCAGATGGGCTTTGCGGATGGCGAGGCCATCGTCACTGGCAAGATGGACGAGCAGGAGAAGCAAGGATTTGTCGCAACGCTCGACAAGATGGTGGAAAAACGCGAGCGTCTGGGTAAGGAAATGTTCGTTGCCATTACCAAAGTGCTGGGTGATGAAGAGTCGAAAGCCTTCTTTGAGGCCAATAAAGAGCGCTATCCATCGATGGATATCAAAATCCCGTTCCTCACGGTGTATGAAACGCTCAATTATAAACCGTACCAGAATGCCGAAAAGGTTAACTGCCCAACGCTGGTGGTTGTAGCCGGCAACGATACGGTAAATGAACCGCAGCAGGGCGTGGCGTTATATGACTCTGTGAAAGCTGATGATAAAACCTTATACGTTGAAGATGGCGCTAAGCATTACGATTTGTATGATGGCAAGCACTTCGACAATGTGATCAACCAGCAGCTGGCATGGCTCAAAGGCCGCCTGTAAGCGGAGCCAGCAGTTTAAATCAGCCCCGCAAGTGCGGGGCTTTTCGCTACCCAAACCGCGTTATGCCCCGCCCAGATACGCCTTCCTGACCTCCTGGTTCCCCAATAACTCTGCGCCGCTGCCGCTTAAACGAATTTGCCCGTTCACCATGACATACCCCCGGTCCGAAAGGGTTAACGCATGGTGGGCGTTCTGCTCGACCAGAAAAATGGTCATCCCGTTACGGGCCAGCTCCCGAAGCGTCTGGAAAATCTGCTTCACGACGATGGGGGCCAGCCCCAGGCTTGGTTCATCCAGCAGCAACAGTCTGGGGCGGCTCATCAGGGCGCGGGCGATGGCTAGCATCTGCTGTTCACCACCGGACAGGGTCATCGCCCGCTGGTTGCGCCGCTCCTTAAGACGCGGGAACAGCTCAAACATGCTTTGCATATCCTGGGCGGCATACTGATTGCCGACAGGGATCGTGCCCATGAGCAGGTTCTCTTCAACGGTCATATCCGGGAAGATGCGCCGTCCCTCAGGTGCCTGCGCAATGCCGCCGGAGGCAACGTAGTGCGTGGACTTGTGGCTAATGTCCTCATTGCAAAAAAGGATCTGCCCGTGACGAATACGCGGTTGCCCGAAGATGGACATCAGAAGGGTGGATTTCCCCGCGCCGTTGGCCCCGATCAGCGCCACGGTCTCGCCCTTATTAACCTCAAGAGAGACCTGCTTTAGCGCCTGGATCACGCCGTAATAGACATCGACATTGCGAAATTCCAGCATCGGCTCACTCACAGGCTGACCTCACTTTCGTCGGTGCCGAGGTAGGCGGCAATGACCTTTTCATCATGCTGAATGTACTCCGGTTTCCCCTGGGCAATCACGTCGCCGTGATCGAGCACAATAATCTCATCGGATATCTCCATCACCATGCCCATGTCATGTTCGATCAGCAATACGGTGATGTCATGATGATCGCGCAGGAAGCGAATGATATCGCTCAGCTTGTGCGTTTCAACCGGGTTTAATCCGGCGGCCGGTTCGTCCAGACAGATCATTTCCGGGCCGGTACACATCGCCCGCGCGATTTCGAGGCGGCGCTGCTGGCCGTAAGACATCTCGCCCGCAAGGCGGTTGGCACAATCCACCAGATCCACCACTTCCAGCCAGTAAAAGGCCCGGTCCAGCGCGTCGCTTTCAGCCCGTCTGTAGGCGGGCGTGTTCAGTATCCCGGCCAGAAGATGGCGGTTAACGCGCATATGCTGGGCAACAAGGAGGTTCTCAACCACCGACATTTCGCGAAAAAGACGGATGTTCTGAAACGTGCGCGCCAGCCCGGCACGGTTGACCAGATGCGTACCGCCGAACATCTTATAAAACAGCCGCTGTCCGAACTGCGCCGGGTTTACCCAGTCGCCGGGCTGAAATTTCTGGCCGAGCACCTGAATGACGTTGGTGGTCTTATGCCGCGTGCTGAACAGAATGTTGCCCCCTGATGCCTTATAAAATCCGGTCAGGCAGTTAAAGACCGTCGTTTTTCCCGCCCCGTTTGGCCCAATCAGGGCGGTGATGGACCCGCGCTGAATAGAAAGGCTGACATCGTTGAGCGCCTTAATCCCGCCAAAATGCATCATCAGGTGTTCCACGCTCAGTATCGTCTCCTTCATGGTGCGACTCCTTTGCGTACCGCATACCCACTGCGGTTAATGCGGATTAAACCGCGAGGCCGCCAGATCATCATGACCACCATCAGCATGCCAAACAGCAGCACGCGGTACTCGGCAAAGCTGCGCAGCAGCTCTGGGGTGACGGTGAGAACAAAGGCCGCCAGCACCACGCCCACCGTGGAACCCATTCCGCCCAGCACCACTATGGCGAGGATCAGCGCGGATTCAAAGAAGGTGAAAGAGGTGGGGTTCACGAAGCCCTGGTAGGTGGCGAAAAACACCCCGGCGATACCGGCAGTCGATGCCCCCAGCGTAAAGGCCGACAGCTTGACCAGCACATGATTCAGCCCCATTGACCGGCAGGCGATCTCATCCTCGCGCAGCGCTTCCCATGCCCGGCCAATCGGCATTCGCGTCAGGCGATGCTTGATATACAGCACCAGCAGCACAACAAGGAAAAGCACCGCGTAAATAAAGATGAATTTCATGTTGGGGTTGTAGGTCAGGCCAAAAAATTCGTGAAACGGCACGCCGCCTTCTTTCGCCCGCCGTCCAAACTCAAGGCCGAAAAAGGTGGGAGGAGGGGCAGAAACGCCGTTCGGACCGCCGGTGAACGTCAGCCAGTTATTAAGAACCAGGCGAATAATCTCTCCGAACCCGAGCGTCACGATTGCCAGGTAGTCGCCGTGCATGCGCAGCACCGGGAATCCCAGCAGCGCGCCCGCGGCGGCGGCCATCAGGGCGGCCAAAGGTAGCATCGTCCAGAACCCCAGCCCCAGATACTGATAACCGAGGGCCAGACCATACGCACCGATGGCATAAAAGGCGACATACCCGAGATCTAACAGCCCGGCCAGCCCGACCACGATGTTCAGCCCAAGGCCGAGCAGCACGTAGATGAGCCCGAGGATCGCCACCGTCAGCACGTATTTGGTCGCGACAAAGGGAAAGCAGATCGCCAGGGCGATAATCAGGGGAATGATCCAGCGCATCCGGCTTTTGTATTCCGGGGGACGAACGTACACCCCCGCGCTGTCGGCCTCAAAGCGTGCCTGAAAACGTCTGCCGGGGGATGTCCCTAAAAAAACGCTCAGTACAAACCGCCCGAGCATCACGATAGCGACAATCCACACCAGCCGCTGCCATTCGAAGTTGAAGCTGTAGCCGTCCAGCACGACGCCCGCGATGGGGCCGAAAATGATAAGCGCCACCAGGCCAGAGAAGATGGCATCAAGGACGCAGCGTTTAAGGGAAAAACCGTCAGAGGCAACCGTGAGTGTCGTCATCGCTTTCTCTCTTACACTTTGGCTACGACAGGGCGGCCCAGCAGCCCCTGAGGACGGAAAATCAGGATCACCACCAGTAATCCAAACGAGAAAACATCTTTATAATCCGAGTTCACCATCCCGGAGAATTGCGCTTCGGCGACCCCCAGGATCAGCCCGCCCAGCATCGCTCCGGGTAACGAGCCAATGCCGCCGAGCACCGCCGCCGTAAAGGCCTTAATGCCAATCACAAAGCCGACGTAGAAATCAAAGGTGCCGTAGTTCATGGTGATCAACACCCCGGCCAGCCCGGCCATCGCCGCGCCAATCACAAACACCAGCGAGATAATGCGGTCGGTGTTAATCCCCAGGATGGAGGCCATTTTGCGATCCTGCTGTACCGCCCGGCACATCCGCCCCAGGCGCGTGCTGCTGATTATCCAGGTGAGCAGCAGCATGCCCGCGAACGACGCGATCAGAATGAACACCTTGGTGTAGGTGATCTGAACAAAGCCGTCGCCCAGATGAAACCGCAGCACGCCATCCAGCATCGTCGGCACGCCCTGCTGGCGTGGCCCCTGACTGAGCTGGACGTAGTTTTGCAGAATAAGGGACATCCCGATGGCGGAGATCAGCGGCGCGAGGCGCGTGGAGTTGCGCAGCGGCCTGTAGGCTATCCGCTCGATGGTCCAGCCGTACACGCCGGTGACGACGATGGTGAAGACCAGCGTGCCGAGGATCAGCAAAGGGAACGACTGCAAACCGAAGAACGACAGCAGCGCGAGGCCGATGGCGCACAGGTAAGCCGAGATCATGTAGACTTCGCCGTGCGCGAAATTAATCATGCCGATGATGCCATAAACCATGGTATAGCCGATGGCGATGAGTCCGTAGACGGAACCGAGGGTTAATCCGTTAATTAACTGCTGCAGGAAGAATGTGCTCATCATTGCGCGCTCGTGTAATAGGCCAGCGCAGCTGGCGCAGCCTGATGTGTCGTTGGCGCCAGCAGGCAGGCCCGCTGGCGTTGAGCGTGACTCCGTCCCGTTACTGAACTTCCTTATATTTTCCTTTATCATCCCACTGATAAACCACGTAGTCAGAGACCTTCAGGTCGCCTTTGCTATCCCAGGCTTTTTTGCCCATCACCGTCTCCACGGCGTTGGCTTTCAGCCATTCGCTGGCTTTGGCGGAATCGGTCCCTTTTGTGGCGTTGAATGCGGCGGCAATGGCCTGAATGGAGGCATAGGCGTAGAGGGTATAGCCTTCGGGTTCAAACTTACCGGCGCGGAATTTGTCGATAACGGCTTTGCCGTCCGGGATGAGGCGGGGGTCTTTACCAAAGGTCATGTAGATGCCGTTGGTGTACTTCGCTCCTCCGGCCGCCGTGACCATCTCTTCATTGACGATGCAGTCCCCGGAGAAGAAACTGGCCTGTACGCCTTGCTCACGCATCTGGCGCACCAGCGGACCGGCTTCAGGATGGCACCCGCCGAAGAAGACCACGTCCGGTTTTTGCGCACCGATCTTGGTCACCAGGGCGTTAAAGTCTTTTTCGCCGCGCGACAGCCCTTCATACATCACGTCCTTAACGCCGCGTTTTGCCAGCGCCGCTTTGGTCGCATCCGCCAGCCCCTGGCCGTAGGTATCTTTATCGTGGATGATGACCACGCGTTTCGCTTTCAGCTTGTCGATAATGAAATCGCTGGCGACCTGGCCCTGCTGGTCATCGCGCCCGCACATGCGGAACATATCGCTCATGCCGCGTTCAGTAATCAGCGGGTTGGTCGAGCCGGGGGTGATAGAGAGAATGCCCGCGTCACTGTATACCTCTGAGGCGGGCATGGTTGACGAGGAGCAGAAGTGCCCGACAACGGCGTTGACTTTATCCTGGTCAACCAGGCGGTTGGCGACGGCGACTGCCTGTTTTGGCTCGCATGCATCATCGCCCTGAACCAGTTTAATTTTCTCACCGTTGATGCCACCGGCGGCGTTAATATCTTCCGCGGCCTGCGTCGCACCGTGCCAGTATTGATCGCCATAGGTTGCGTTTGGCCCGGTGAACGGGCCAGCAACCCCAATCACGACATCGGCCTGTGCGGAAAATGCCGTCACCAGACAGCCGGCCAGCACGAGAGAAAGGGGACTTCTGATAAATTTCAGCGACATTATGATGTTCCTTAGCATAGAGGTTTTTGCATCAGGTATTAACCCGAACGCCTGATGACGTCGTTAATCCAAAAACAAAAGCAAGAACAAAACGCACGAAATCCAGGCAACACAGCGCGTAATACGGCGAGGTTTCGTTGTGCCAGTTAGCACGCAGAACATTAAGCAAAAACGTTGCCAGAATGGTTAGTCCCTTGACCGGGTTGTGACATGTTGAGTATAGAGTGCCGTTTTATCCCGCCTTGCGGGATGAGGTGAAATTACAGCGGAGATCACATCTCGTTAACACTAAAGCCCATAAGTTGTGCAAGCGTCACGATTTGCACGTTTTTGCAGCAATAAAGACCTAAACTTCAGATAGGCACGGGCGGCGATATGTGTCAGGATCTTTTCCTTTTTTGATCAGGAGTGTCAGCGATGACTGAAGGCCCATTAAATGAAAGCGAAATGACATGGCTTGAAGAGACCTTAATGTCTTACGGCCATGACGATGCGTCTGTCATTGACGTGTCTGAACTGGACGGTATGCTTACCGCCGTGCTTTCCGGCCCCGTTGTACCTGAACCCGACACCTGGCTGGTGGCGGTATGGGGCGGCGAGAAGTACATTCCGCGCTGGAAAAACGATCGCGAAATGAACCGGTTCATCGATCTCTGCTTTAAGCATATGAACGACATTGCCGAGCGCCTGAGCGAGTACCCGGATCAGTTTGAGCCAATGTTTGGCTTTAACGACGTGGACGGGCAGAGCTTCACCGTGGTTGAAGAGTGGTGTTATGGCTATATGCGCGGTGTGGCCTTAACCGACTGGTCGGCGTTACCTGAAGAGCTAAAAGCCGATCTGGACGTTATCGCCCTGCACGGAACGGAAGAGAACAGCGAGAAGCTGGATGAACTGACCGAAGAGGCGTATTTCGCCAGCATCGAGCGCATTCAGCCTGCGGCGCTGCGCTTGTACAACTACTGGATGGCGAACCCGCAAGAGCCGGAGGCGAAAAAGCCGATCGTCAACGGCACCAAAGTCGGACGTAACGATCCTTGTCCTTGCGGAAGCGGGAAGAAGTTTAAAAGCTGCTGTCTGCATTAATCAAAAAAGGGGCTCACATTGAGCCCCTTTCGTTATCCAACTTCCGGGAGTAGCCCTGCAACGATCAGGAACTGCACCAGAATAATCGCTACGCCACAGGCAAACACCAGACACAGCAGCGGTTTACCGCCCGCCACGCGGTAGCCCTGTTGAGGATGCTGCTCCCGGCTTTTCCAGGCGAGCAGCGACGGCAGCAGCAGGGCCAGTACGGATAACGCGACGCCTGCATACCCCAGCGCCATAACAAACCCGCGTGGGTAGAACAGCGCGAAGGCCAGCGGTGGCAGGAAGGTGATCGCCCCCGTCTGTAAACGTCCGGCAACGCTATTTCGGCGCTGGAACAGATCCGCCAGATAATCGAACAGGCCGAGGGCGACGCCGAGGAATGAGGTCGCCAGCGCCAGGTCGGCGAAAAGATGCACCGCCAGCTCGACGTGTGAAGAGGTCACGACGTTACGCAGAGCCACCAGCAACCCGTTCAGCCCGGCGTGTTCGGCCATCATGCCCATAAAGGTGGAGGAATCGATGCTCCCCAGCGTAACCAGCTGCCAGAAAATATAGGCGATCAGCGGTATGGCGCTGCCGATAATAAACACGCGGCGCAGCTTACGGATATCGCCCTGCATATAGCTAACAATGCTGGGCACGCTGCCGTGGAAGCCGAACGAGGTGAAAATGACCGGGATGGCGGACAAGGCCAGCCCTTTTTCAAGAGGTAACGTCAGCAGGTTAACCTTGTGGATATGCGGTGCCAGCAGCACGAGCATGGCAATCAGAAAGAGAATTTTGGCGCTGAACAGAAAGCGATTGAACAGATCGACCAGCGATGTCCCCACGCACACCACGCCCCCGCCGATAAGGGTAAAGAAGATCACGCCGGTTGCGGGTGAAATGTTGAAACCGAACGCGTCATTAATGCTGGAGGCAATAAGCTCTCCGGCCCCGCTGATGTAGGCGGCGGTCAGGGCATACATCAGGAACATCATGCTAACGCCTGCGATCCACTGACCATATCGCCCAAGGTAGCGGGCAGCAAGCGAACCCAGACCCGTGTCGGCAGGCACATGCTGATAAACCTCCAGCAGCAGCAGGGCGGTAAAGCACATCAGCGCCCAAAGCCCGGCCAACAGCAGTAGCGTCACGCTGAATCCCACACCGGCCGCCGCCAGCGGCATCGCCAACATTCCTGCGCCAATTGTGGTTCCGGCGACGATAAAAATACTTCCCAGGGTTCTGTTCTTCACACTTTCCTCTACAGCCATTCGATATCGCGACCCAATCTGCGGCGCAGAGTAAGGGAAAAGCGCCGGCTCGTCAAATCCACGTTACAAGGTGTGTAAAGCATTAATTACAGGCTGATGCGTGAAGCGAAACCTGAGCCAGCGCAAGGCACGCGTGACGTGGTAAGGGTAGTCTCGCGGTTTCTTTTGAGGAGGTTAAGATGTCAATTCACGGGCACGACGTACTCACAATGATGATTGAGTCAGGTGAGCAGTATTCTGAGCAGAGTCTGATTGAGGCCATTCATGCGCGCTTTGGTGAAGCCGCGCGTTTTCATACCTGTTCGGCATCGGATATGACGGCGTCGGAGTTAGTCGCATTTCTCGCGGCCAGGGGTAAATTTATTCCCGTTGCTGAGGGTTTCTCAACGCACGAAAGTAAAATCTGCCGCCATTAAAAAAACGGTGCTGAAGGATCAGCACCGTTTGTGGAATTAATTCTGGGTATCAAGCGTGGAAAGTTCTTTATCAATAAAGTAGAGACCTTCACCCGATTTACCGGCCAGGGATAATTTATCCAGCACCGATTTAAACAGCTTCTCTTCTTCATGCTGCTCAGCAACGTACCACTGCAGGAAATTAAAGGTTGGATAATCCTGACTGGTCATGGCGGCGTGCGCCAGTTCGTTAATTTTCTGCGTGATCAGCTGCTCGTGCTCGTACGTGGCGCGGAACAGTTCATCCAGCGAGCCATATTCCGCGACCGGCGAGGCCACCGTATCAATACGCGGCAGGCTGCCCGTATCGGTCAGATAGTCAAACAGGCGCTGCATGTGCGTCATCTCTTCCTGCGCGTGGCGACGCAGGAACGCGGCCGCACCTTCGAAACTGTGATAGCTGCACCAGGCGCTCATCTGTTGATAAAGCAGGGAGGAATAAAGCTCAAGGTTCATTTGGGTATTGAGCTTGTCGATCATTTCAGGTTTAAGCACGGTGCCGCTCCACGTTATTATTTCGGGTTCAGGATGAGCGTCACTATAATTTGTTATTTAAATATTTGCAAAAAGTAAAATAAATAGATTTTTATTAAAAATACGAATGGGAATAACACGCATTGGCACTCGATTAATTTATATTAATGAGAATTGTTTTTGTTCCTGATAAAAGAGTCTGCCAGCGGTCACTGGCAGCAGGAATTAATACCACGGATTAGTGACGCCAGGGTTAATCGCATAGCCCATGCATTTGTACTGAATGGTCACTGTTTCATTCAAACACAGGGAGCCGCCGATCAGCGTACAGGTTTTAATGGGCTGGCCATAGGCGGAGGCGGCGGAATATCCCATGCTTTGACAGGCTTTGGTCGCCGTGCCGTGAGTGACATACTCGTCATAATGGGCGTTCTGCAACGGTGCCTGACCGTAGTCCAGACGAACGACGCCGTTTGGCGCGTCCAGGCTGCTTACCTGGGCCTGACGGGTTACGCTGCATCCCGCAAGAAGCAAAACTGTACCGGCAACGAAAAGTCTTTTCATGGTTCGCTCTACATAACTGTAAAGAGGTTATCGTACCGATTGATGACCACAGCAATGCCAGGAATAGCCAGCCAAACAGCGCTTTCTCTTTGCAACGAAGGGTATTAGTCGGCCATTTCGTCAAAAATCGTCCTGAACCGCTCATGATGCAGACGGAACAGCGCGACAAGCTGCGGGTCGAAATGCCGTCCGGCCCCTTTGAAAATCACCTCGCACGCCTCTTCGTGAGAAAAACTCGGCTTATAGACCCGCTTTTGCCGCAGGGCGTCATACACGTCGGCCAGAGCGAGGATCCGCGCTTCAAGTGGGATTTGGTCCCCGCGCAGCCCCTCCGGGTAACCGCTGCCGTCCCATTTTTCGTGGTGAAAGTGGATAAGATTCTCCGCCACCGCGCCCAGTTCAAGCCCCTGAATAATACGCCAGCCTTTCAGCGTATGGAGCTTCATTTCGGCAAACTCCTCGGCGGTTAGCGGGCCTTGCTTGCGCAGGATGCGGTCTGGCACCGCGATCTTTCCCACGTCGTGTAAAGAAGCAAAGTGCTCAATGTCGCGCACCGTCTGGCCTGAAAGCCCCAATTCCCGGGCCATTAGCCCGCAGTATTTTGCCACCCGCTGAATATGGCTGCCGGTTTCGTCGTCGTGGGCGCGGTTGACCCTCTCCAGAGCCTGCACCATGTTCCGGTTAACGATACGGCTTTTGCGGATATGGCGGCGCATCATTATCAGCATGCCGAGGCTGAAAAGTGCGGCGATCAGCAAAATCACGCTGATGATTTTAAGCGTGTTTTTCGTCAGGCTCGGGAAGGGGCTATCGTCCGAACGCCGTTCAATCTGCGTTCGGAACTCCGACAGACGATGGATTTGGGTCAGAAGGTGAAACAGCGGATGATCGGGGTCGACCCACGGGCCGATAATGTATTCTGAGCGGGTCACGCCCGCCACCTTTAATACCCCACGAAACAGCTCATTCCCGCGAAGTGTCGTTTCAAGCGAGCTAAGATCGCCGAGGATAAAATCGATTTTGTTATCCTCAATCGCATCGATCAGCTCGTCAATGCTGCGGCGCGTCACCACGATCGCATCGCTGCCAAACCGCTGCGGCAGATAGGTGGCGGCGAAAGATCCCTCCAGCACCCCGACGCGCTGGCTGCGAATGCTCTCCTCATCCCATAAAAACGGCCTGCCGATGGCATTGTAGTAGACGTTGTGCCAGACAATGTCCGGGCCAATGCGCCCCCGGGCATGTTCAGCATCGTCACGCTCCGCAATATCCACCAGACGTACCGGCCACGCCTCGCGGGGCAGGTTGCTGGCATAGTTATCGATAAAGGTAACGTCGACCTTAAGATCCAGCAGGTCACGCATGTCATTGATTAAGTCGATCGCCGTCCCGTGGTAGCCCCGTCGGTCCTTCCAGATAAGCGGCGCGTAATTCTCATTCCTGGGCAGCGTAATCGCTAAGCGGTGATGGTCAATCCACGCCCGTTCGCTGTCGGAGACCACAATGCGGCTGAGCAGATAGTTTCGTTTGCTCTCCTCAAGCGTTCTTTGCAGTTCACCGCTGCGATACGCTTCCCCGATGAACGCGTTAATCTGCTCACGCAAGGGAAGCAGTTCCGGGCTGAACCCCAGCACCACCGGAATACGCAGTTCGGGAAAAGGGTGCGAGATCAGGTAGTGCCGCTGGGTGTTTTCCATCTCTGACGCATCGTTGATATAGAAATCGGCCTGATGTTCGCCGAGCAGTCGGAACGCCTCCTCGCTGGTCTCGACCAGGCGCAGGGAGCGGAACCGCAGGTCCGGGTAGCGTTGCTTCACCCCTTCGAGGGTGGCATCGTCCCGGCGAAACAGCACGCGGGTGTGGTTCAGCTGATCGGCATGGGTGACCGTCATCGACGCGCTGGCCGCAACCACTTCATTATCAAACAGCCGCGCGGAGAGGATTTTTGTCCGGGCGCGTTTTTCGGTGCGTAACACCCCGGCGTAGACGCCGTACTGATTGCTGGCGAAACGCTGTCCAATCTCGCTCCCGGAAAGCGGCTTTAGCACCAGATTAAGTTCCAGCCTGCGGTTAATGGCCTGGATCAGGGAGGGATAAAAACCGCGCAGCTCGCCCTGCGGTGTCCGCCAGGATTCAAAATTATTGGCGTCATAGATCCAGACAGGCACCGGCTCTGCGGCCAGCAGGGCAGTGGGAGTCCCCCAGGAAAAGGCGATGAGCAATAATAAGACGATGCGTGGCGTCCGGCAGCGCAGGTGCACAGGTGATCCCCATGTGGTTTTTATTGTCTTTTGCTGAAGTCTAGCTAACGGCGTGGGGATGGAGTAGGGATTTTTTAACTTTCTGTTAACGCTGCGCAGGGCAGCCGGGCAGTCTGAAATTGTGAGCGCATCTTTGTTTTTTAAAACAAGTTTTCACTTAATTTGAAAGCGTGTTTGTTTGATAGTAAGGTGAAGATGAAACGCTATCCACTGCGGGAAGACCCGCCACGTATTCAGGAGAGAAAAGATGAAAATTGCACTGATGATGGAAAACAGCCAGGCAGCCAAGAATCCCATCATCCTCAATGAGCTAAAGGCCGTCGCGGACGAAAAAGGCTTCCCTGTCTATAACGTGGGGATGAGCGATGAGAACGATCACCATCTTACCTATATTCACCTGGGCATTATGGCGAGTATTTTGCTCAATTCCAAAGCCGTCGATTTCGTCGTGACGGGCTGCGGTACCGGTCAGGGTGCGCTGATGTCGCTCAACATTCATCCCGGCGTGGTTTGCGGCTACTGCATTGATCCGGCTGATGCCTTCCTCTTTGCCCAGATCAACAACGGCAACGCCCTTGCACTGCCGTTCGCCAAAGGGTTTGGCTGGGGTGCCGAGCTGAACGTGCGTTTCATCTTTGAGAAAGCCTTCACCGGTCGCAACGGCGAAGGGTATCCGCCAGAACGTAAAGAGCCTCAGGTACGCAACGCCGGGATCCTCAACCAGGTGAAAGCGGCCGTGGTGAAAGAGAACTACCTTGATACGCTGCGCGCGATTGACCCTGAGCTGGTGAAAACCGCCGTATCCGGCCAGCGCTTCCAGCAGTGCTTCTTTGAAAACTGCCAGGACAAAGAGATTGAAGCTTTCGTCCGTGGCATTGTGGGCTAACGGTGCTTTACCGGGCGGCGCAACGCTCGCCCGGTTTTCATGACGACGGCTTCGCCGAAACCGCGCTGCCTGCATCTTTTGCCAGGCGCAGCGTGTCAAACATGCCTGCCAGACAAATCACCGCGATAACGACAAACGCAAGCCGAAAGCTGATGCCGGGAACGGCTGCGAGTCCGAAAGCATCGCCGATCTTCTCTCCGAGACGAATGCCAATGGCCCCCAGGGTGATACCTAATCCCACCGCAAGCTGCGTGGCGGTTGAAAACAGCGTATTGGCATAGCTCATCTGTGCGGAAGGCACATCGGCAAAAGCGAGGGTGCTTACCGCAGTAAACTGAATGGAGCGGAAGACGCCGCCGAGATAGAGGATCAGCATGATGAGCCAGACGGGGGTTGTGGGGGTAATAAACGCGCAGGCCAGCAGCGCCAGCACGTTCAGCGCGCCGTTGATCAGCAGTAACCGCTTAAACCCGAGGCCGCGAATAAGCGGCGTGGTCGCCGGTTTAATGGTGAGATTGCCGACGAACACCGCCAGCACCAGCAGGCCTGCATGAAAGGCGTCCATCCCGAACCCCACCTGAAACATCAGCGGCAGCAGAAAGGGAACGGCGCTGATCGAGGCGCGAAACAGCGAGCCGCCGTACATCGTGACGCGAAAAGTGGCAACCTGCATCGCCTCGAGTCTTATCATTGGCCACGCGGCGCGGCGGAAATGGCGCAGCGCAACGCTCAGTGCCACCCCGCCCACGATGAACAAACATACCGTCAGTCCCATCCTGACGTGCTCCCCGCCCATCAGTTCCATGGCGTAAACCAGGCTCACCATGGCAACAGTGGTGGCTATAAACCCCGGTGTATCGAACGGACGACGGCTCTCATCCCGCAGATCGGGAATAATTCGCAGCGCCAGAAGAATAGCCGCAATGCCTAACGGGACGTTGATGAAGAAAATCCAGCGCCAGTCAGCAAAGTGGGTGATAAACCCGCCCAGCGGCGGGCCAATAATCGGGGCAACCAGTGCCGGCCAGGTGAGGGTGGCGATGGCGGCGATCAGCTGGTGTTTCGGCGTGGTGCGCAGTACGGCCAGGCGTCCGACGGGAACCATCAGCGCGCCGCCCATCCCCTGAAGCACCCGCATCGCCACAAACGCATCAACGGTTGTCGACAGACCGCAAAAAACCGAGGCCAGGGTGAAGATCGCCAGCGCGAGGGCAAAGACTTTGCGCGCACCGAAACGGTCCGCAATCCAGCCGCTGGCGGGGATCAACACCGCCAGGGTAATAAGGTATGCGCTGATTCCGATATTCAGATCCACGGCCTGCACGCCGAAGCTTTTTGCCATGTCCGGCAGGGCGGTGGCAATGACCGTGCCGTCAAGAAACTCCATAAAGAACGCGCCGGCAACTAAAAGCGCCGCAGGCGATAAGCCTCGGTTCGCTTTCCCGGTGATGTTTTCACTCATCCTGTCCTGCCGTATCAAAAAAAATGATAAAAATTTACTGGAATTTATAGAACCATAACTCACGGATTTACCAATGCTTTTTTAACAATACAGCAGCATTGCGCCCGTTTTTGACTGTGATATGCATCACAAAATCATTGATTTTTGTGATGGTGGTCATATTATAAGCGCAGAGAAAATAACACCTGCATAACACGTTACTGGAGCATCAAATGAAACTGCGCAAAATCCTGAAAAGCATGTGGGCAAACTACTGCAACACCTTCAAAGACGTCCCACCGGGTGCGATGTTCTGATAAAAACCTGCTTCGGCAGGTTTTTTTATGTCTGCTGGCGACGAGAGGGAGATGAAAGGGCGTACGTTTTGCTACTATGGCGGCCTTTAAAAAAGGAGAAACCCCATGTCACAAAACCTGAGCGCCGATCAGGAACTGGTATCTGACGTCGTCGCATGCCAGTTGGTTATCAAACAAATCCTTGATGTGATTGACGTTATCGCGCCGGTAGAAGTGCGCGAGAAGATGTCCACCCAACTGAAAAACATCGATTTCACCAGCCATCCTGCTGCGGCCGATCCGGTCACTCTTCGCGCGATCCAAAAAGCCATCGCGCTGATCGAGTTGCGTTTCACGCCGCAGGGTGAGTCTCACTAAAATAAACCGATGTTTTGAATTTAGAAACCGTTTTCTGCTCAAACGGCGAAGGGCGACGCTGAACGTCGCCCGGAGAAGGATTCAGAAGAACGTTTGTACCAGCAGATAGCTGGCCGCACACGCGCAGCTCACGCCGATAAGTCCAGGCAGAATAAAACTGTGGTTGATGATGAATTTGCCGATGCGGGTCGTTCCTGACCTGTCGAACCCGATGCAGGCCAGATCGCTCGGGTAGGTTGGCAGCACGAAGTAACCATAGGAGGCCGGGAAGAAGGCGATCAGCATTTTCGGATCGATGCCCAGCATTAGCCCCATCGGGGCGACGGCGGTGAGTGCCGCCGCCTGGCTGTTCACCAGCTTCGACACCAGAAACAGGACGATGGCGTAGGTCCACGGATGGCTTTTGACCACCCCCTCCAGCGCCATTTTCAGCTCATCAAGATGCGCCTGAAAGAAGGTGTCGCTCATCCACGCAACGCCAAACACCGAGAAAATGGCGACCATCCCCGCTTTAAAGACCGCACCGTTAGAAATGTCAGAGGCGTTGACCTTGCAGGCTATCAGCATCACCGCCCCGGCAATCAGCATCATCATCTGGATGACGAGGTTCATCGACAGGGCGGTTAATTTGCCTTTTACCTCGAAGGCCGGCCGCAGTTCTGGCAGCGCACCCAGCAGGACAACCACCGCGATCCCGGCAAAGAAGATCCATGTCGACCAGTAGGCCTGTTTTGGAAAACGCTGATTCATCAACGTTTCCGTTCCGCCGTAGATAAACTCGCGTTGTTTCGGATCGCTTAACTTTTTCTGAAACTCGGCGTCATCCGCCAAATCTTTACCGCGACGCAGGCTCCACAGGGCCGCGACGGCTACCCCGAACAGCGATGCGGGAACGGACACCGCCAGGATTTCGAGGATCCCCCACGCGTGCCCAATCCCGTGCTGGGCGCCGAGGATCGACACCAGTGAAACGACGGCTACCGAAACGGGGGAGGCGGTGATCGCCATTTGAGAGGCAACCGATGCCACGGCCATCGGGCGCTCTGGCCGTATCCCTTTTTTCAGCGCGATATCGGCCACAATCGGAAACATGGTGTACACCACATGCCCGGTGCCGCAGAGAAACGTCAGCGTCCAGGTGGTAAAGGGCGCGAGGAGGGTAATGTGCTGCGGGTGTTTGCGCAAAAGCCGCTCGGCGAACTGCATCATCACGTTCAGGCCGCCCGCAGTTTGCAGCGTGGCGGCGCAGCCGATAACCGCCAGGATGGTCAGCATCACGTCGACCGGCGGTTTGCCGGGCTGAAGCCCAAACACGAAACTGAGAATAAACAGGCCAATCCCGCTTATCAGCCCAAGCCCCATCCCGCCGAAGCGGGTGCCGACCAGCAGGCAGAGGATAATGACAACAAACTCAATGGTGATCATGATGCTCCCTCGTCAATGATAAAGTCTCTGGCTAAATCATTACACGAAGCAGGGTTATTCATTGGGAGCGGGATCGGATTTGTTAAATCTTAAAGAAAGCAGGGAGTTGCTGTGAGAGGGGAGCCTGCCCCTATTGCGGGGGCAGGCAATGACGACTCAGTGCTGTTGGCAGGTAACAATGTCGAGCAGGTGACGATCGGTTTGTTCGAGGCACAGACCTTCACGTTTGGCGTTGCGAATCTCATCCGCCAGCGCCTTCAGCAGCATGCCGTCCTGCTGCTGCTCTTTGTTCATGTCGCGCAGGAAATTCAGCGTGGTGCTGTCCTGCTGCGCCTTCGCTTCTTCCGCCAGTTTGCTTAAGGTGTCGCAACGCTGCTCATATTCCTGCAGCGTTTTCTGGAAGAGTTCTTCGAGGGAGGCGTAGTGTTCTTCCGTCATTGCGCGCGCGGTGACGATGGGATTTGCCCCGACATCCTTCATAAAGTCGAAGACGCGCATCATATGGGTGACGTTATTCTGCGCCTGGCTACGGAAAAAGGTAGCCGTACCGTTGAGGCTTTTTTCAGAACACCACTCGCTCAGATGAAGATGCAGATTAGAGGCATAAAACTCAAGGTTCATCTGGGCATTCAGTTTTTGAATCATCGTTTGGGTAGCCATACTCATATCCTTATTGATGCTGGGACATAACGTCCGCTGCTTAACCTGACCCGGCAGGTTGTGATACAGACCAAAGAGATCTTATTTTCAGAAACAGGTTTTCTGCTGTGGCGCGTACTGACCGAATGTTCACTTCCTGTGTTCGATATAAAAAGCATAGCCCTGTCGCTGGATTAAGAAAACTCTTAATCACGTGGTGTTAACCTAACATTACAAAGTTTAATATAGTTCAAATTTTTAAACGTGACGGGAAAATTTTAATTTAATAAGTGGTTGATATATAAAGATTTTAAAAAATATGGTGGAGATTGTGCTAATTAATAATTTATCTCAGGTTAAAGGGCGCTTTTTTTGAAACCTTATCCAGGTTAATTCTTGAGAATATATTGAGCTTGTTCTTATTGAGTCAGATCAGTTTTGTCGCGTTCACCTGAACTGTGATCGTCGCGAAAGTTTGTTCTTGCCAGATGTGGGAAAGTGAAACAATGTTTTAATTGTGAAAACTACAGAGGTTTGACATGGCAAGAGTTGCAGTTCTGCTGGCACCCGGTTTTGAAGAAGCGGAAGCCATCATCACCATTGATATTCTGCGCCGTTTGGCAATCGACGTCGACACCCTGGCGTGTGCAGAGTCCCGCGCGGTCGTGAGTTACCACAACATTCCCATGGTGGCCGACAGCACGCTTTCTGAGCGCCGCGACACCCTGTATGACGCCGTGGTGATCCCCGGCGGGCCGCAGGGCAGCGTGAACCTTGCGGCCGATCGCGAGGTTATCCGTTTCATTTCCCTGCACGATGAGTGTGGAAAGTGGATTTGCCCTCTCTGTTCGGCAGCCGCGCGCGTGCTGGGCGGCAACGGGCTGCTGAAGGGCCGCCGCTACGTCTGCTCCGGCGATTTATGGCAATCGGTTGAAGACGGTGAATACGTTGATGCGCCGGTGGTGGAAGATAAAAATCTGCTGAGCGGCAAAGGTCTGGGCCATGCGTTCGACTTTGCGCTAACGCTGTCTGCTCGCCTGCTGGGCGACGAGGCGCCCGTTCGCGATCACGCTGAACACATCTACTACACCTGGTAATGTCCGTGCCGGATGCTAAGGGCATCCGGCCTACAGGGACTTCTGAGCTGGTCTTATGGATTATTCTGCTTAGCCCCTTCCGATTTGTCAGACAATTCCTGCCGTTTTTATGTCTTTTTTCGCTGAATTTATGTACGCAATTACTGTAATTCTGCGGTGTGATATTGCTCTCTTATGGATGATTAATTTCCCGCTAAAACTATCTGCAGCACGACCGCTTATGACGAGGTAAGCGCTAATGTCTTGTTTTATGTCCGATTAAATAAAAAGCACGCTGTTAATCCCTACAGAAAAGAATATTAAAGCTGGAGTTTACCATGCACAAATTTACTAAAGCGCTGGCGGCCATCGGCCTGGCTGCCGTTATGTCACAATCCGCTATGGCAGAAAATGTAAAACTCGGTTTTCTGGTTAAACAACCTGAAGAACCCTGGTTCCAGACCGAGTGGAAATTCGCCGATAAAGCCGGGAAAGATTTAGGCTTTGAGGTGATCAAAATCGCCGTGCCGGACGGTGAAAAAACGCTGAACGCTATCGACAGCCTGGCGGCCAGCGGCGCGAAAGGGTTCGTTATCTGTACGCCCGATCCTAAGCTTGGGTCCGCGATTGTCGCCAAGGCGCGCGGGTACGACATGAAGGTGATTGCGGTTGATGACCAGTTCGTCAATGCCAAAGGCAAACCGATGGATACCGTCCCGCTGGTGATGATGGCCGCGACTAAAATCGGCGAGCGCCAGGGCCAGGAATTATATAAAGAGATGCAAAAACGCGGCTGGGACGTTAAAGAGACCGGCGTAATGGCCATTACCGCCGACGAGCTGGATACCGCGCGTCGTCGTACTACCGGCTCTATGGATGCCCTGAAAGCCGCCGGCTTCCCGGAAAAACAGATCTACAAAGTGCCCACCAAATCTAACGATATCCCAGGCGCATTCGATGCGGCGAACTCAATGCTGGTGCAGCATCCGGAGGTTAAACACTGGCTGGTGGTCGGCATGAACGACAACACCGTGTTGGGCGGCGTGCGTGCAACCGAAGGCCAGGGCTTCAAAGCACCTGACGTGATTGGCATTGGTATTAACGGTGTCGATGCCGTCAGCGAGCTGTCGAAAGCGCAGGCGACGGGCTTCTACGGTTCTCTGCTGCCAAGCCCGGACGTTCACGGCTACAAATCCAGCGAGATGCTCTACAACTGGGTGACCAAAGGGGCTGAGCCGCCGAAATTCACCGAAGTGACCGACGTGGTGCTGATCACCCGCGATAACTTCAAAGAGGAGCTGGCGAAAAAAGGACTGGGCGGTAAATAACAGGCTGTGATTGTGCCCCTTACTTGCCGTAAGGGGCCTGACGTACACACAACAGGTATCACGGAGTCGTTATGCAACAGTCCTTACCGTATCTCTCTTTTCGCGGCATCGGTAAAACCTTCCCCGGTGTAAACGCGCTGACCGATATCAGCTTCGACTGCTATCCCGGCCAGGTTCACGCCCTGATGGGGGAGAACGGCGCGGGAAAATCCACGCTGCTCAAAATTCTCAGCGGTAACTACACGCCCACCACCGGCACGCTGGCTATTCGCGGCGAAGAGGTCGCCTTTGCCGACACCACGGCGGCGCTCAACGCGGGCGTTGCCATCATCTATCAGGAGCTGCACCTTATTCCTGAGATGACCGTGGCGGAAAACATCTATTTAGGCCAGCTGCCGCATAAAAGCGGCGTGGTCAATCGCTCGCTGCTGAACTATGAAGCGGGCCTGCAGTTAAAACACCTCGGGCTGGACGTCGATCCGCAAACGCCCCTGAAGTATCTCTCCATCGGCCAGTGGCAAATGGTGGAAATCGCCAAAGCGCTGGCGCGTAACGCCAAAATCATCGCCTTTGACGAGCCAACCAGTTCGTTATCCGCGCGGGAAATCGACAATCTTTTCCGGGTGATCCGCGAGCTGCGTAAAGAAGGCCGCATCATTTTGTATGTATCTCACCGCATGGAGGAGATTTTCGCCTTAAGCGATGCCATCACGGTATTCAAAGATGGCCGCTACGTGCGCACCTTCACCGATATGCAGCAGGTCAACCATGACCAGCTGGTACAGGCGATGGTCGGGCGCGATCTCGGGGATATCTACCACTGGAAACCGCGCGAGTACGGGCCGGAACGCCTGCGTCTGGATACGGTGAAAGCGCCCGGCGTGCGCACGCCCATTTCGCTTTCGGTGCGCAGCGGTGAAATTGTCGGGCTGTTTGGCCTGGTGGGGGCAGGGCGCAGCGAGCTGCTGAAAGGGCTGTTTGGCGGTACGCGCATTACCCAGGGGCAGATTCTGGTCGACGGGAAAAAAGTCGATATTCAGAAGCCTGCCCACGCCATCACCGCCGGCATCATGCTCTGCCCGGAAGATCGCAAGGCAGAAGGGATTATTCCGGTGCACTCGGTTCGCGACAACATCAATATCTCTGCTCGCCGCAAGTTTATCCGCGCCGGATGCCTGATCAACGACGGCTGGGAGTCGAGCAACGCCGAACACCACATCCGTTCGCTGAATATCAAAACGCCGGGTGCCGAACAGCTGATCATGAACCTTTCAGGCGGAAACCAGCAGAAGGCGATCCTGGGCCGCTGGCTGTCGGAAGACATGAAGGTGATTATGCTCGACGAGCCGACGCGCGGCATCGACGTGGGGGCGAAGCACGAAATCTATAACGTCATTTATGAGCTGGCAAAACGGGGCGTGGCGGTGCTATTCGCCTCAAGCGATCTGCCAGAGGTCCTCGGCGTTGCCGATCGCATCGTTGTGATGCGTGAAGGGGAAATTGCCGGTGAATTGCTGCATGAACAGGCGAATGAACAACTGGCGTTGAGTCTCGCCATGCCTAAAGTTAGCCAGGCTGTCGCCTGAGTAAGGAGTCAATGATGTCCTCTGTTACTACATCCGGAGCGCCGAAGACGGCATTCAGTTTTGGGCGCATCTGGGATCAGTACGGCATGCTGGTGGTCTTTGCCGTGCTGTTCCTCGCCTGCGCCATATTCGTTCCAAACTTCGCTACCTTCATCAATATGAAGGGACTCGGGCTGGCTATCTCAATGTCCGGTATGGTGGCCTGCGGAATGCTATTTTGTCTGGCCTCCGGCGATTTTGACCTGTCTGTGGCCTCGGTCATTGCCTGTGCGGGGGTGACCGCCGCGGTGGTGATCAACCTGACCGAAAGCCTGTGGATCGGCGTGCTGGCAGGGCTGATGCTGGGCGTGTTGAGCGGTCTGGTGAACGGGTTTGTTATCGCCCGGCTGAAGATCAACGCGCTGATCACCACCCTTGCCACCATGCAGATCGTTCGCGGCCTGGCCTACATTATCTCTGACGGTAAAGCTGTCGGGATTGAAGACGAGCGTTTCTTCACCCTGGGCTATGCCAACTGGCTGGGCCTGCCTGCGCCCATCTGGCTGACCGTTGCTTGCCTGATCCTGTTTGGTTTCCTGCTGAACCGCACCACCTTTGGCCGCAATACCCTGGCGATTGGCGGTAATGAAGAGGCGGCGCGTCTGGCGGGCGTACCTGTGGTGCGCACCAAAATCATCATCTTTGTGCTCTCGGGGCTGGTCTCGGCGGCTGCGGGGATTATTCTGGCCTCGCGCATGACCAGCGGCCAGCCAATGACCTCCATCGGTTATGAGCTGATTGTCATCTCAGCCTGCGTGTTGGGCGGGGTTTCGCTGAAAGGAGGCATCGGAAAAATCTCATATGTGGTGGCGGGGATATTGATTTTGGGGACGGTGGAGAACGCCATGAACCTGTTGAATATTTCACCGTTCTCGCAGTATGTGGTGCGTGGCCTGATCCTGCTGGCAGCCGTGATATTCGACCGTTACAAGCAAAAAGCGAAGCGCACGGTCTGAGTTTTTTCCTGGCGTAAGCCTGCTCAACTATTAACCATAGTTGAGCCTCCTGCCGCCCCGCCAGTTTTGCTGGCGGGGCGGTTGCTAAATGGCGAGCGACGTCACACTGTCTATACTTACATGGCTATGAAAGGGGGAAAGGCGTTTGCCCCTCGTCAACTGTAAGGAGGAAAAGGGTGGCTGACTTGTTAACTGCACCGCCTGTACTACCCGGTAAATATGCCTGGTTTTTTGATCTCGACGGCACGCTCGCCGGGATCCAGCCGCATCCTGACGATGTCGTGGTCCCGGATACGGTGTTAGAGGATTTGCATCAGCTCTCGCAGATGAACGCTGGAGCACTGGCATTGATTTCAGGGCGCTCTATGGCTGAGCTGGATATGCTCGCCGGGCCTTACCACTTTCCGCTGGCTGGAGTACACGGAGCGGAGCGCCGCGACATCCATGATCAATTGCATATTGTCTCGCTTCCTGAGGCGTTGATTAACACGCTGCATGCGGAGCTTATCGCGTCGCTGGCACAGCTTCCGGGCACCGAACTGGAAGCCAAAGGCATGGCCTTTGCGCTGCACTATCGCCAGGCACCTCACCATGAAGCGGCGATATTTTCCATTGCCCGTAGCCTGGCTGATGCACACCCTCAGCTTGCGCTCCAGCCGGGTAAATGCGTGGTAGAAATCAAACCTGAAGGGATAAATAAAGGCGCCGCCATTGCTGCATTTATGGCTGAGCCACCGTTTAAAGGCAGGACGCCGGTATTTTTTGGGGATGACCTGACCGATGAGGCCGGGTTCAGTGTGGTAAACCAGGCCGGAGGGATATCTGTCAAAGTCGGCCCTGGAGAAACACGTGCCAAATGGCGGCTGGAAAGTGTCGCCAGCGTCTGGCAGTGGATATCTGACGTCGCTAACCAGCAACAACAACAAATAGCGCAAAACAACGGGAGAAATCATTATGGGTCGCTTAGTCGTCGTCTCTAATCGCATCGCACCGCCGGATGATAAAAAAGCCAGTGCCGGTGGCCTGGCGGTAGGGGTGTTAGGTGCCCTGAAAGCCGCCGGTGGCCTCTGGTTCGGCTGGAGTGGGGATATCAGTAATGAAGAGAAACCGCTGAAGAAAGTCACGCGCGGCAACATCACATGGGCCTCGTTCGCCCTGAACGAAAAAGACTATGACGAGTACTACTCGGAGTTTTCCAACGCCGTGCTGTGGCCCGCTTTTCACTATCGTCTGGACCTCGTTAAGTTTCAGCGCGAGGGCTTTGAAGGCTACATGCGGGTGAACGCCCTGCTGGCGGATAAACTGCTGCCTTTAATCGAGGAAGACGATATTTTATGGATCCACGATTATCATCTTCTGCCCTTTGCCAGAGAGTTGCGTAAACGGGGCGTCAATAACCGGATTGGCTTCTTCCTGCATATCCCGTTCCCGACGCCGGAAATCTTCACCGCGCTGCCTCAGCACGACGAGATCCTTGAGGCACTGGCGGATTACGATCTGCTCGGCTTCCAGACCGAAAACGACAGGCTGGCCTTCCTCGACAGCATCTCGGGTAAAACGCGTCTGGTGACCCACGAGGGCAAATCCCACACCGCGTGGGGCAAAGCCTTCCACACCGAGGTGTATCCTATCGGAATTGAGCCTGACGAGATTGCCGAACAGGCATCCGGGCCGCTGCCGCCAAAACTGGCGCAGCTGAAGAACGAACTCAAGCACGTGAAAAACATCTTTTCGGTAGAGCGTCTGGATTACTCCAAAGGGCTGCCGGAGCGTTTCCTGGCCTACGAGACCCTGCTGGAAAAATTCCCGCAGCACCACGGTAAGATCCGCTATACGCAGATTGCGCCAACCTCGCGCGGGGAAGTGCAGGCCTATCAGGATATTCGTCACCAGTTAGAAACCGAAGCCGGACGGATTAACGGCCGCTACGGGCAACTGGGCTGGACGCCGCTGTTCTATCTCAATCAGCACTTCGATCGTAAGATCCTGATGAAGGTCTTCCGCTATGCGGATGTCGGCCTGGTCACGCCGCTGCGTGACGGGATGAATCTGGTGGCAAAAGAGTATGTCGCAGCACAAGATCCTGCCGACCCTGGCGTGCTGGTGCTGTCGCAATTTGCCGGTGCGGCCAATGAGCTCACCTCTGCGCTTATCGTCAACCCTTACGACCGGGATGACGTCGCCAACGCGCTGGATCGCGCTCTGACCATGCCGCTGACGGAACGTATTTCACGCCACGCTGAGATGATGGAAACCATTCGCAAGAATGATATCAATCACTGGCAGGCGCGGTTCATTGAGGATTTACGCGCCATTACCCCGCAGGACAGCGAGGGACATCTGCAAAAAAAGATCGCGACCTTCCCTAAACTGGCGTGATTATTCTCGGGGGCATTAACTGCCCCCGAGAGGCACCAGCAAAACATCTACCAGACTTGAGCCAACAATCGATTTCGCCGAGCAGGCTGCCCGGGAAAAAAAGCTCTGGTTATGATTCCCGCAAATCACCAAATCAATATTTTGATGACGACACATGCTCAGTATGTGTTCGTTTAATTCGCCTGTGGCAATGACGGTTTCATGAACCGGATAATTCGCTTTCTCTACCAGCTCCCGCAGAAAGGCTTTTGTTTCTTCCTGCAGCACGTCGCGAATATCTTCGAGCATCGGGGCGGCCATCTGGTTATACATTTCCGGCTCGGCGGCAAGGGTAATCAGGCTGATGCGGGCGTTGTTGGGCCGGGCGATAGAGACCGCACGGGCAACAAGCTGGTGGCTTTCCGGGGAAACAGCAACGGAAACAAGAAGATGGGAGTAACTCATCACACACTCCTTTGGCGTCTGAGAAACGGTATGCGTTCAGCATTACCGCGAAACGCCCGAGTCTGCAAGAGGGGACCATGTCATTAGTGTGACGCTTATCATAATTATTCATTAATTATTCTTATAAGAAGAATAACTGAAAAGTATGTCTAAATGAAAAAAATTAACAACTTAATACAAATCACAAAATTAAATGCTTGTGCGGCTGAATCATTCTGAAGCGTTATTAACGCATGGGTGATAATTGCCTGATGATATTACCTGTAGAGCGTAGATGTGTAACTTACTGATTAACAGTAATAAAGAGTAACACGTGTGAGGGGGTAGACGTTTTTAACATTAATGCAACTTTAACAGCACTAAAAAGCCCTTCCACATACCCATTTGTTCACACTTCTGCATGAGTATTCGATCATAAAGAATATAAAACAGTGTGATTTGCTCAATTATTAACCAACTTACAAGCCTCGCTGATGGGTTTATGGAGTATATTCACTCAATTTATGTGATGTGGATCACATTTTTTTTAAAATTCGGGGGAGGCTGGATTGTATGTGGCAAAACTGACGAGTAGAGTTTGCGTCGAATTAGGAAAAATCTTAGTTATTTGTAAGAAATGATAAAAGGCGTAAGCGATGCGTAAAGACGTGTCGGGGTCACTGCGCGTTTTACTGCATAAGCATACAAATCTTAATTCAACTATGCATTTGGCCTTTTCTTTTATACCGGGTGATTTCCCGGCGACATCACGGGGTGCGGTCTGTCCGCATAAAAATAATAGTTGGTTATTCGGGATGGGGAAAATGCATACATCCGAGTTGCTAAAACATATCTATGACATCAACTTGTCGTATTTATTGCTGGCACAGCGTTTGATTAGTCAGGACAAAGCATCCGCAATGTTTCGTCTGGGTATTAACGAAGAGATAGCCACCATGTTGGGCGGATTAACGCTCCCGCAAATGGTAAAACTGGCAGAGACCAATCAGCTTGTTTGCCAGTTCCGCTTTGACAGTCCGCAGACCATTACGCGTCTGACCCAGGATTCCCGCGTAGACGATCTCCAGCAGATCCACACCGGTATTCTCCTTTCCACCCGCTTGCTCACCGAAATCAGCCAGCCTGATGACGCTGCCCGTAAGAAAAGGGCATAAAAAATGAGCGAGAAAAGCATTGTTCAGGAAGCCCGTGACATACAGCTGGCAATGGAACTCATTACGCTGGGTGCGCGTTTACAGATGCTGGAAAGCGAAACGCAGCTGAGCCGTGGCCGTCTTATTAAACTGTATAAAGAGTTACGTGGTAGCCCACCGCCGAAAGGCATGCTGCCGTTTTCGACCGACTGGTTTATGACCTGGGAGCAGAACATTCATGCGTCTATGTTCTGCAACGCATGGCAGTATCTTCTGAAGACGGGGCTGTGCACCGGCGTCGACGCCGTGATCAAAGCCTATAAGCTTTACCTTGAGCAATGCCCACAGCAGGAAGAAGGTCCTCTGCTGGCGTTAACCCGCGCATGGACGCTGGTGCGTTTTGTTGAAAGCGGAATGCTGCAACTGTCGCGCTGCAACTGCTGCGACGGCAATTTTATCACCCATGCACATCAGCCCGTAGGCAGCTTTGCCTGCAGTTTATGTCAGCCGCCTTCCAGGGCAGTAAAAAGACGTAAACTTTCCCGGGATGCTGCCGATATTATTCCACAACTGCTGGATGAACAGATCGAACAGGCTGTTTAACCCGACCTTGTGGGCAAGATTCCAGCAGCGGTAAGTCATTACCGCTGCTTTTTTTTACCCGCATTTTGGGCACACTGTCGAAATGAACATCCTGCCATAGTCACTAGCGGAAGGATGATGTCGTGCTTATCTTATTAGGTTACCTGGTAGTTCTCGGTACAGTTTTCGGCGGTTACATGATGACCGGCGGGCACCTTGGAGCACTCTATCAACCGGCTGAACTT